>ENA-OSEO01003216-OSEO01003216.1-sediment-metagenome-genome-assembly--contig:-NODE-3216-length-19955-cov-10.985009_pt1 | contig 19955 bp, 16 predicted proteins | sample MGYA00237883_ERZ534232 | MGnify/ENA metagenome assembly ERZ534232
CGGAAATCTGCCAGTCGGCCATTTCTACCGCATTGTAAGCCATTTACTCAATCCTCCTCTGTAATTAGGGTTAATAAAACAGGAACCCGGTCTCCACCTGTAGGTTCCTTTTGCTTCAGTTTAAATAAGTTTGGGATTTTGGGTTCTTAACTAATAGTTTCGGTTAGAGCATTTTCTTAAAGCATAAGTAATTCGATTTGGCAAGCAAAATAGTTGCTTTTTTTAACGTCAGCAATAATGCAAAAAAAATAATTATTGTCAATAGAAATTTGAGCTTAGCCTTGCAACTGATTTAAGCGGAAATAAAACCCTTGAAGCTTCATCAATTCTGCATGATTTCCGGTTTCGATGATCTGTCCTCTGTTCAGTACGATAATTTTGTCTGCTTCCCGGGCCGTTGAAAGCCTGTGTGCCACAATAATGGATGTCCGGCTGGACATCAATTTGATTAAAGCTTCCTTTATTTTTTGCTCGGTTTCCGAATCGATATATGATGTTGCCTCATCGAGGATAATAAGGTCCGGATCACTGGCAAATGCCCTTGCAATGGATATGAGCTGACGTTCCCCGCTCGAAATGGATGTCCCTCCTTCGGACAGTACCGTATGCACACCGTCGGGCAATCTGTCTATGATGTTTTGACAGTTCGAATCTTTCAAAATTTGCTGAAATGTGGTTTCCGAAATATCATGTCTTCCCAGCAAAATATTTTCTCGGATGGTCTCGGAGAACAAAAAAGGATCCTGGGTCACCAGCGCTATTTTAGACCTTAATTCCGGGATCTTTTTTTCTTTAATGTCAACACCGTTCAATAGAATCCTTCCTGCGGTCGGGTCATAAAAACGGATAATAAGGTTGATCATCGACGTTTTCCCGGATCCCGTAGGTCCTACTATCGCCAAGGATTTACCGGCTTTTATGCTAAAGGAAACATTTTTAAGCACAGGTTCACCTTTCACATATTCAAAAGAAACATTTTCCAAGGCAATTTCGGAGATTTTATCCACCGTTGTGCCTGAGAGTTCCGATTTAAATTCAGTCGGAAAGCCGGTATCTGAAAGGGGTTTTTCTATGGTTTCCGAACTATCTAAGATCAGGAATATCCGTTCAGCCGATGCCATGGCATTTTGCAAAATATTGTACTTTTCGGCGATGTCCCGGATGGGTCTGAAAAACATCTTTATGTAAGAAAGAAATGCGACAAGGGCACCAAGGCTTATGGTTCCCGACAGGACGCCGCCGCCGCCGTAAAAGATCACCGCTGCAACTGCAGTCGCACCCAATACTTCAATAACGGGCATAAAAATTGCGAAAACATGAATCTGTCTCATTCCGGCCAGATAGTGCTCATGATTCAGTTTTTTAAAACCAAGATAATTTTGCTTTTCTTGTAAAAAGAGCTGTATCACCTTGATTCCGCCGATGGTTTCAGAAAACCGGGTATTTATTTCGGCGATCTTAATTCGCAGTGTCCGATAAACCTCCCTGGCCTGACCTGAAAAGTGGACAGAGGCATACAGAACAAAGGGGAGGACCGCAAATGAAACCAGCGCCAGTTTAAGGTTGATGCCCAGAAGAACCACTGTGATTCCAACCAGCAAAAAAAGATCCTTAAAGACAAATGCAACGACCGAAGTGAATAGCTCATACATGTTTTGAATGTCATTGGTTACCCGTGTAACCAGCCGACCGACCGGATTGTGCGTAAAAAATGAAACCGACAGGCCCTGGATATGTTGAAACAGGTGTACCCTCAGATCATGCATGACCATCTGACCCGCATATTCCATGATTAAATACTGAACAACACTGAGAATAAAATTGAAAAATACAATGGCAAGGAATACGGCGGTAATCAAAGTCACACCTGAAATATCTTTTTTTCGCAAGAGTGCAAGATCTTTACCGTCAAGTTTTTCAAGGTCACGATAAGAGATGAACCCAAAGGTATCTTTTATTTTAAACAGATCCGGATAGTTGCGGACAACGGCTTCGATTCCAGGATCGGCAGTATTTACTTTTAGAAATCTGGTTTTGTCCTTTTCCGAATCCGTCTTTGTGTTTTCTCCCGATTCCCGTTGCGGCACAATATATCGATCGATGGCAATCTTGGTAACATACGGCAGCGAAAGGTCAAACAGGGTAATAAAAATTACCAGAACAATAGAAACAACCAACAGCAGCTTATACGGTTTTGTATATGGATAAAGTCGTCCCAGCAATTTGATATCATAGGGTTTGCCAAACTGTTTTTCTTCAAAATATCCATAATCAATGCGCATATTCTTCTTCTATCTCCTGGAGGCGGAATGTTTTTGCATAATACTTGTCATTGGCCATCAATTCCGAATGCGTCCCTGATTCGACAATACGGCCGAGATCAAGGGTAATGATTCGGTCTGCAAATCTGAGGGCAGAAAGTCGGTGTGACACAATAATAATGGTTTTTTCCCTCCCCATGGACCGAATGGTATTAATAATCGTTTCACCTGTTTTAATATCCACCTGGCTGATGGGATCATCCAGTAAGATGATGGACTTATCCGCAAGGAGCGTCCGCGCAAGGGCGACACGCTGTTTCTGACCGCCGGAAAGGATAACCCCTTTTTCTCCGACGATGGTATCAAATCCACGAGGGAACGTATTTATGGTATCGTAAAAACATGCGCCTTGGACTGCTTGTGTCAATTCCAATTCTTTTGTCTCTTTATTGCCAAACGTAATGTTTTCACGGATGGTTCCGGCAAATAAAAAAGGTTCTTGGGGCATATACGAAATCCTGGACCTTAAACTGCGGATTTGAATCTTGGAGATGTCGATCCCGTCTACCATAATGCGCCCCCGAGAAACGTCAAAAATCCTGGGAATCAGGCTCAAGAGGGTCGATTTGCCGCTTCCCGGAGGACCCACAATCCCAAGGATACTCCCGTGATTTATTTCCAGGTCAATTCCGTAAAGAGCCGGGGCATATTCGGATTTTTCCATATCCGGCACATATGAAAATGTCACCGAATCAAACACAATAGATTTCTCTACATCCTTCATAAAAACGGCCTCAGGCTTATCGTCAATTTCCGGGTGTGTTTGGATAATTTTATGGATCCTGTCCAAAGATGCTTTGCCCCGCTGGATCAGGTTCGTAACCCATCCCGTGGCCATCATGGGCCAGGTTAACAAACCAAGATAACTGATAAACGCAACAAAATCTCCGGGCGTAATGGTTAGAGTTATGGTTTGCCGGCCCCCGAGAAAAAGGATGATGGCCAGGCTTAAATTTGAAAAAAAGACCATCATAGGGAAAAAAGATCCTGTAATTTTTACAAGTCTTAAATTTTTTTCAACATAATCCCTTGACACCGATTCGAGCCTGGATGCTGCCTCCTGTTGGCGGTTATACGCCTTGATGATGCGGATACCCGCAAATCTTTCCCTTACGACTTCGGTCAGATCCGAAAAGGCCCCCTGAACCTCTCCGTAATAACGATGCATCCTTTTGCTGAAAAAACGTGCGCCGAAAACGATCATCGGCATCGGAATAAGCACGAACACCGTCAGCTTGACATTGATATAGGCCATAAAGCCGATGGCTGCCGTACCGAGAACTACGGCATCGGTCACAGCTACCATGCCCATTCCCGTTGCCATCCGAATATGTTGAATATCATTGGTGGCATGGGCCATCAGGTCGCCGGTTTTGGTTCTTTCGAAATATGGGGCTGAAAGGGTTTGAATATGGGCAAAAAGTCTGTTGCGCAGACCTTCCTCCACCCGTCTGGATGTTCCGAGGAGGCAACGTCTCCACACATAGCGAAAAATGCCGATCAAAACGGCGATTCCGACAATGTAAAGCGCATAGATCAACAGCGATAACATATCGATCCGGTAATCGGTAAGATCGTCTATCGCCCACTTTATGATGCGGGGAATAAATAGTTGCAGAAAATCAACAATGATAAGACAGATAAGGCCCAGGGCGATTGGCAGCCGCTGTTCAGAAAGATACGGTTTGATTAAATAAAAAGATTTCATAAAATTTAATATCTTAGAATTCGTATTTATTATATATTCTGACTTGGATCAAACCGACCTCGAAACGTTGTATTTCCAAGATTTGATCCAAAAATCAAAAATATTTATATTTAATAACGATGTCAAACAATTGTGATTTAATTTTTAACCCTTTCAATGGATAAAAAGGTTCCCATTCACGTATCTCAAAAATAACCGCAATAAATTCATCTAATACCCTTGTGGTTCATTACATTGACTTTCACGCCAGTGATTGTTATGTAAACAGTTATGGAATCCGGAAACATCGTTGAATATATTGACCGCCAAAAAATAATGTGTGCGGTGGTATTGGAAGTTAAAAATCAAAGAGTTAGACTTCTAACCGAATCCAACCGGGAAGTCAACCTTTCAGCCGCCCGCCTGTCTCATACATATAAAACCCGCCTTGACCTGTCCATGGGAAGAAATAGGATGGTCGACGCATTAAAAAGGATCGTCGGTCGACGCAATGCACTGATCCATCGTGTTGATATTAAGGAACTTTGGGAAGTTTTAAGCACGGAACAAGAATGGATCGACTTGAGGACGATGACGGAATTTTGCTTTCCGGATACGCCAAATGATGACCATGAATCTGCTGTGATCAGGGCCTTTTTCCAAAACAGGCTTTATTTTAAATTCCACCACAATCGGTTTTTTCCGAATACCCAGGAACATGTCGAACGAAAAATCTCACATGAAAGAGAAGTTGCCATAAGGAATCGTATGATCGAAGAAGGCGGAGACTGGCTGGCAAACGTCCTAAACGATAATGATCCATCAATACCCGAGGATAAACGAGAAATCGTAAATTTGCTCAACTCGTTTTATCTTTTTGGAAAAGAAAGCCATAACTGCGACCTTGCCATGGCAATACTTTCCAGAGCGGGCATAGATCCTGATGAAGAGACCTTCAATGTTTTGGTCAAATTGGGCGTTTATGGTGAAAACGAAAACATAGATCTTTACCGGTACGAAATACCAACCGTTTTTCCTGATGAGGTCGAGCAATATGCAACTCGACTCATTGCTTCAACCCCGTCTACGATAGACACCGATCATCGAAAAGATATGACAATGCTCTCTCTAATGACCATAGACGGTCAGTCAACTTTAGATTTTGATGATGCGATCAGCTTAGAGAATTATGGCGATCATTATCGTCTGGGCATCCATATCGTTGATGTTGGACACTTTGTTAAAAAAGGAGATCTCATTGACCAGGAAGCCCTTTTACGCGGAAGCTCCATTTATATGCCTGACCAGAAAATTCCGATGCTGCCGCCCAGTCTTGCCGAAGACCTTTGCAGTCTCATAGCCGGCAAATTGCGCCCCGCAATCAGTTTATTGGTAAAAATAGATCGATCTCATGAAATAATAGATTATGAAATTGTTCCGAGTCTGGTCAAGGTAGCACAGCAGCTGACATACTACGATGTCAATATAATTGCAGATGACCATAAGGAAATCATTACCCTTCGAAACATCGCAGAAAAATTCCGTCAGAACAGACTCTCCTCCGGAGCGATACAAATAACCTTGCCGGATATCAATGTCTGGATTGGTGATGATGGAGAGATCGTCGTGAGCAGGATTAACAGGGAAAGTCCTGGAAGAATGCTGGTTTCGGAAATAATGATCATGGCAAACTGGCTAATGGCCAAGTTTTTGGCGGAACATAATATGCCTGCCATATACAGGTCTCAGACATCGCCCAAGGAAAGACTGTATAAAGGGAATGGAGGCACCCTGTTTCAAAACTGTATGCAGCGAAAACTTTTAAGCCGTTTTATACTCAACCCTGTACCTGAAAACCATTCCGGGCTCGGGTTGAATGCCTATGTTACTGCAACGTCCCCGATCCGAAAATACTTTGACCTTGCCACTCAAAGGCAGATTCGGTCGGTTTTCGGTCTGGAAAAACCCTCGACCCATGAAGAAATAAACAATATCATCCAGACCCTTGAACAGCCAATGAGCCATGTTGCCAAAATACAATTCAACCGCAATCGCTACTGGTTATTGAAGTATCTCGAAAAACAAATCGGGCAGAAAGAAGAGGCTATTGTCCTTTATAAAAAAAGAACCAACTATCAGATACTCTTAACAGAATACATGATAGAATGCGAGCTGCCTTTATCGATCGGCATAGAATTGAAGCCCGAAGATTTAATTCAAGTAACCATACAACATGCCAATGCAAGAAAAGACGTGTTATCCGTTTTTATGGGATGACCGCCAATTTTTGTATGAGCCTTGAGCAATACATCGCGAAACGCTGGCCAGGGGCTAATATATCAATGCGTGTATTATTCTGGTACTGTGAGGCTTTTGACTGGAAACCTGCAATGAGAACACTTCCCGATGTTCCTGAAGCAGAACCTTCCGAGAACAAAAATACCGTTGTGGCGTTTGTCCATATCGAGCCGGGAGATGTTGAAGACGACAATTCTGCCGAAACCAAGCTGGTAAAAAATGCCAAGTGGCTGGCTAGAAAATGGGAAATCACCCGTATCGTTTTACATTCCTTTACCCATCTCGGTCGAGAAAAAGCCGACCCCGAAAAAGCTCGGGCATTGTTGGGCAGGGCACAAGAGCGGCTTCAAAATGCCGGATACTCCGTAGATCAAACCCCGTACGGATACTTTTTGGATCTGGAGATCAAAGCGCCCGGCCATCCATTGGCAAGGGTATATAAGGAATTTTGACCCGGATCAGAGTTCTTCAAACCAATTCTTTTCCTGATTTTTTTTGACGCTGCCTGAATTAAAAATTCTCCCGTTCATTGCAATATAAACACCCGGATTTAATAGCTGAACCGCAGCAACGGCACAGCCGATATTAAACGCGGCATCGCTGTATTTAAACCGGGCCGGTTCCATTGCACCGGTAAGTACGATAACCTTACCGGGTATGGAACTCAGTTTTTCAGCGGTTTGAATCATGGTGTCCGTTCCATGAGTCAATATAATACGGGGGTGTTCCTCTGATGAAACCATATCGAAAATCATCTGGCGATCCTCATCGGTCATGTCGAGGCTGTCCTTGTGCAAAATGGGCGATATTTCATACAAAAGGGTTACATTCGCTTCCTCTAATATCTCTCCGATCTTTGGTTCTCCCACTTCATAGGTACTTTTGCGGTCAAAGTATATCTTGTCGATGGTTCCACCCACAGTATAAATTTTGATTTTTATTTCCGACATATAATTGTTTTTATTAGATTTAAATAGTTGAACGGAATGGGTGATCTTTCTCAGATTTCTGAAACAGACGCGTTATCTCATCCACTTCAAAAATTGGCCACTGTACCGGTCCCGCCTCGCTTACGGCTTCAACACCACGACCGGCGGCCAGTACCTCGCCGATTCGTGAAATATCGATCCCGGCGGACCGAATGCCGTTTATCACTGTTTCGGTTTCATTCTCACGAGAGCAGATCAAAAGGCTGCCTGAACCGATCAGTCCCAGGGGATCAATATCGAGCAACTTGCAGACTTTTTCGGTTTGCGGAAAAACCGGAATGCGGTCCATGTTGACCCTGATCCGATATCCGCCGGCGATACTCAGTTCCATCAGTGCTGTTGCCAGCCCCCCCTCGGTAATGTCATGCATGGCACTCACCGCTCCGGAATCACAGGCTATTTGTGCTTCCTCTAAGATACTGACGGAGGAAAGAAACTGTCTGCAGTCTTCAACCTCGGAGTCCGGCATCCCCAGGGCCTTGAGTCGGTTACCAAACTCCCTGGCAATAATGGCCGTTCCTTCTACAGCAACCGCCTTGGTCAACAACACACTGTCCCCCGGCTGAATGTTGCATTTTCGAATCAGCCGGCTCTTTTTTACCGTACCGGCCAGCATTCCGATAACAACAGGCCTTGTTACGGCGTCGGTGATCTCGGTATGCCCGCCGCACAACGTAATATTCCAGCGACGGCATACCGATTCGAGTTCATGCATGACCTGCCGGACGGCGGACGGCGTTACCCCGGATGGGAACAAAAGGGTGGTTAAAAACCATCTGGGTATGGCCCCTGAGGTAGCGATATCATTGGCATTGATGAGAACCGCATAATGACCGATGGCATCTGTGGCAAAGGTTATGGGGTCTGATTTTATAACAAGGACCTCCTCTTGATCGATGTCCATCGCAGCCGTATCTTCACCCACGCCGGCATTGATCAACATTGATGGGTCATGAAAATTGAATCTGTCCAGGAATTTTTCAAGCAGATCATTGGGCAGTTTTCCCGACAAAAGGGGGAGTCCCAAACGGACAATATGTTTGATCTCCTTTAGACTGGAGACAACAACGTCGCTTTCAATCTTTGCGGTACCGGATCCTGTTCCATAATCCAGAAAGACAGTGATACATCCCGCTTTTTTTCCGGCCTGGATGTCGAAAACGTAATCGCCCACCATCATCATCTGTCTTACATCCACATTCAAAATTCGGGCTGCCAGCATAACCCCGTCACCACTGGGCTTGAGCTTTATAGGCGTATCTCTGGAAATAATAACATCAAAACATGAAATATCGATACCTTCAAAATTCTTCAAGGCCCGCTCTACGCTTGAAAGGGTATTCCGGGTAATGATCCCAATTCCAAGTCCCTTTGAACGGAGATAATGGATCAAGTCCTGTGCCCCCGAATTGGGTTCCGAACTCACCGCTGCTTTTTCTTCAAAACGTTCCAGTATCGAAAAAGCCTGATCGCGCTGAAAAGAGGTCGGGAGATTCTCTATGAATTCGAGGACAGGTGAATCTTCCGGACAGCCGATGGTTTTCTTCAAAAGGGGAAAATTCAATGCACCGGGTTTCGTCAGGGTCCCGTCAAAATCGAACAACACGGCTTTGATCCGAAACGGCCGATTCATCATGGTTTCATTTCATCCCTGTCTAACAGCAAGGTTGTCTTAATATCTTGAAGGCGACGGGGGCAATTCGTGATGATACCGTCAACTCTCCAGGAAATAAATTTTACCATATCATTTCGTTCATCGACGGTCCATACAAACACGTTTGAGCCCGTACGTTGAAGCCGATGAACGAACGTTTTGCGCACAAGGCGATGATGTATCGCCACCCCGTCCAGAAATTTCGGCATAAGACCCGGTGCGATGCATAAAACAGCGTTTTGAAAATTTTGCCGGATCGTATGCCGTTTAGAAAAAGAAACAATCAGAATGAGCGGAAGTTGGACCCCCCGTTTGTGCAGCCCAAAAAGCAAATTGTAATCCGAACTGGAGATGACACTCCCTTTTGCAAGTGATTGCGCCCCCAATGTTTCCAATAAATTATCTATTCGTGTGCAATGCTTAAGCTCAATACTCACAGGGATGGATCGGGTTGCTTCAAGACAATCGGATAACAAGGGAGCACGATCATCATTTGCGGTGAGGGATTGAATCTGAGTATATGTCAAATTGCGCCATGGCGGCGTCGCGGAGTTCAGGCGATCATCATGATAAACGATAAAACGGCCGTCGCTGGATTCAAAAACGTCCATTTCAATCATTTCAACTTTTGCATCCACAGCGGCCATTATTGCAGGGATGGTATTTTCAATGTGCCGGTCACTTAACCCTCGATGCGATATTATTTTGGGGAAATGATTAATACCGATCACAATGATATCCCGGGAAACCAGTATATGTTATGAATAAGCCGCTTACAGATCATAAGGCGTAAGGCTTTCAAAACCATGGTCGGTGACAAGAATTGTCTGCTCGAACTGAGCGGAAAGCGAACCGTCTTTTGTAACGGCCGTCCAATTGTCTTCGAGTATGACCAGCTCTTTTTTGCCCAGATTGATCATCGGTTCTATGGTAAAAACCATGCCCGGAATCAAACGGATTCCTTCTCCTCGAATACCAAAGTGGGGGACTTGGGGCGGTTCGTGAAATTCAAATCCGACACCATGCCCAACAAATTCTCTGACCACCGAGCATCCCCGTTTTTCGGCATATTGTTGAATGGCCCATCCAATATCTCCAATGGTATTACCCGGCTTAACCATTGACAAAGCCATTAAAAGGCTTTTTTGGGCCACGTGAACGATTTTCCTGGCATCCGATCCGGGAGTTCCCACAAAAAAGGTTTTGCTGACATCGGCATAATAGCCGTTTAAAATCGGAGTTACGTCGACGTTGACAATATCTCCCTCGTTCAAGATCCTTTTTCCGGGTATGCCGTGACAAATGACTTCGTTTACGGATACACAGACACTCTTGGGATAACCTCGATAGTTTAGAGGTGCAGATACCGCACCGTGCTTAAGTGTGAATTCGTGAACCAGCGTATTAATGTCATCGGTGGTAAGACCCGGTCTTATTTCGGACTCGACCATTTCAAGAGTATCCAGCGCCAGACGACCGGCCCTTTTGATGCTTTCGACATCAGCCGCCTGTTTCAACAGAATCCTGTATTTTTTAGCATATTCCGCTTTGAGTTTTTCCGTATCCGTTTCGTTTTTACCCAGGCAGCATTTTTTGTATTTGAGACCACTTCCGCAGGGGCAAGGAGCGTTTCGCCCGCCCTTAAAAATTTTGTTTTTCATTCCATTCTCGATTTTAAAATTTGATTTTTGATGGTTTCGTAAAAAGTTTTTTGTGAGCGATAAAAATATCGGCCTGAATTGACCGATATTGCATTATTCTTTTAACCTCTTCTGATAACCTTCGTATTGATATATGCGATAAAATTTAATGTCAATTTATTACCGGAATTCTGCTGTTCGCTGGCTGCGAAATTATTTGCCGTATACATCATAATGCACTTTATCATATTGCAAATCCTCCCTTGCATGGGGGGATTTTTTTTCAGCCGGATATCCGATGGCAATGATCGATTCTACGTTCAAGGTTTCCGGAATACTTAACAGTTCGCGAATATACTGTTCCGCGGTTTTGGTCTGGTCATGCATCCGCTTTCTAATCTGAATCCAGCAGCTACCGAGTTCCAAGGATTCCGAAGCAAGATGGATAAAGATGGATGCGATGGAAGCATCCTCAATCCATACATCACATTTTTCAGGATCAGCGCATACCACGATCCCCAACGGCGCATTTTTTAAAAATGACGCCCCATGAGGCTTGGCTTTTGAAAGCTTTCCGAGTAAGACGCCGTCGGTAACCACGACGAACTCCCAAGGGTTAAATCCCCTGGACGAAGGCGAACGGAGCGCTGATTCAATGAGCAATTCCACTTTCTCGGGTTCTACGGGTTTATCCATGTAGCTACGAATGCTTCTGCGATTTTGAACCAGTGATAAAAACATATGAAATTCCTCCTCCATTCATCATTCAAATTATGATAAAAGTGTGATAAAAGATTGAATTATAAAGTCGATTCTAAATTTTTGCAAGGATGCGACCGAAAAAAAATGAAAATATTGCTCATCTATCCATACTGGCTTGAAAAACGAACCGACATCCAGGATGTGGCCGTTCCTCCCATCGGCATCTATTATGTCGCTTCCGTTTTAAAGGAGAACCATTACGATGTCGAAATTTTAAACTGGTGTCGGATAAATGAAACCCCCGAAGAAATCGAAAAATTCCTGATCGATAAAAAGCCGGATATCATCGGCTTTTCTATCCTGCAGGCCAACCGCTGGGGCGGCATAGAAATTGCCGGAATTGCAAAACGGGTCGATCCGAAAGTAAAAATTGTTTTTGGCGGGATAACCCCGACCTTTTTATGGAAGCATTTTTTAACCCATTTTCCGGAAATCGATTTTGTGGTTATCGGTGAAGGAGAATATACGTTTTTAAACCTCGTAAAATTTTTAGAAAACCCTTCGGAACGAAAAATAGAAGCCATTCGAGGCATTGCCTTTAAAAAAGACGGCAAGATTGTACGGACGGCACCTGCCGATACGATCCATCATTTAGATGCCCTGCCGGTTCCCGCAAAATATTTTATTTACAACCATCTATCCCTGACACGAGGCTGTCCGGGAAAATGTAAATTTTGCGGATCGCCAAAATTTTGGGGTCCTAAAGTCCGATTTCATTCCGTAGAATATTTTGTGGATGAGCTCGAGCGCCTTTACAAAAAAGGCATCAACTTTTTCTATTTCTCGGATGATACCTTCAGCGTGGATAAAAACCGGGTGATCGATATCTGTAAAAACATACTGGAAAAAGGACTAAAAATAACATGGGTCGCCATATCACGCGTCAATTACATGAGCGAAGACATCCTGTACTGGATGAGAAAAGCCGGTTGTATTCAAATCAGCTTCGGCGTTGAAAGTGGTTCAAAAAAAATCAGAAACCTTCTGAACAAGAAAATCTCCACCGCCGAGATCGAAAACGCGTTTTCCATGACATTAAAATACGGCATTTTACCGCGCGCCTATTTTATATATGGCTGTCCGGAAGAGACGCATGATACCATTCAGGAAACCATCGATCTGATCAAAAAGATCAGACCGCTGGTCATCCATTTTTTCGTTCTTTCCCTATTTCCTGGGACTGCGCTGTATGAAAGATACAAGGAAAAAGAAGGATTAACCGATGACATCTGGTTAAACAAAATCGAGGACATCAAATATTATGAAACAGATCCAAAATTATCCCGTGAAGATGTCCTCACATTCGGGAAAACATTGCGGTCCCGATACCATGAGTTGATTCCCGAAATAGTGGATGCCATTGAGCTTGTCGATAAAAAGGAATTTTATCCACTGCATGCCGATTTTTGTTCCAGGCTCGGGATGACATTTGACCATGGCGACTATGCCAAGAATGATGCCGTCAAGGACAAAGAGAGAATCGCTGAAAAATTATACTTAAAGGCATTAAAATATCACCCACACCCAAGTGCTTATCTTGGATTGGGGATACTCAATCAAAAGAAAAGCGCTTACCATGAATCCATTAAAATCCTTTCAGAAGGGATTCGGTATTTTCCAGACAACGAGCATCTCAACATGTGTCTTGGCGTTAGCCACATGAATATAGGGGATTTTAGATCGGCACTGTCAATTTTTTTAAAATATCAACATTCAAAACAGGCGCTGGAATTGATCATTAACTGTTATCGTGCATTGGATGATGTAGAAAAGGCATCGTCCTTCTCAAAAAAGCTTGAATCAACGACCTAGCATGCTCTCAACCCATTTGCCCTGAAAGTCAACGATTTTCACTTTGAGAGATGCCGTAAAGGCAAATTGGAATTTCAATGCTTGACTCAACAAAAAAAAGGACTATAATGCCCGCGTTATTTTTTAATATACATGTTTTGGTAATCATATACATGTTTTATTTTTTGTTTCCAGGAGGAAAATCATGAAAGTGCTGGTCAGTGACAACCTTGGTGAAGCCGGTATCAAGATGTTTCAGGATGAAGATGGCATTGACGTTGATGTTAAAACCGGACTGTCACCGGAGGAACTCAAAAGTATCATTGGTGATTATGACGCTCTTGTCATCAGGAGTGCCACAAAGGTAACGGAAGACCTTCTGAATGCAGCAACGAAATTGAAAGTTGTGGGTCGCGCAGGAATCGGTCTTGATAATGTCGACATCCCGGCAGCCACCAAACGGGGCGTTATTGTAATGAATACACCCGGCGGAAATGTTATCACCACTGCCGAACATGCCATTGCCATGATCCTCTCTTTATCCCGCAATATTCCGGAGGGGACTTCTTCATTGAAAGCCGGAAGATGGGATAAAAAGAAGCTTCAGGGGAGAGAAATATATAACAAAGTTCTCGGTGTCATCGGTTTGGGGAAAATCGGCTCCATCGTGGCAGACCGCGCCAGAGGTTTGAAAATGCAGGTGATCGTTCACGACCCGTATGTCACGCCGGAACAGATTCAAAAAGCGGGCTATGAATGTGTCTCCCTTGAGGAATTATACCAGAGGTCTGATTATATAACGGTTCATGTCCCCAAACTCAAAAACACCATCGGTTTGATCAACAAGGATGCTTTTCAACAAATGAAAGACGGCGTAATGATCGTCAATTGTGCCCGCGGTGGTATCGTGGATGAAGCCGACCTTTACGAAGCCATGCGTTCCGGAAAGGTTGCCGGAGCGGCGCTGGATGTTTTCGAAACCGAACCTCCGGGGATTTGCCGGCTTTTTGAATTGGACCATCTTATTTGTACACCGCATTTGGGGGCCTCCACCCAGGAAGCCCAGACAAAGGTGGCCGTCGACGTGGCCAGCCAGATCATCGATTATTTAAAAAACGGAACGGTTTTAAATGCGGTCAACGTCCCATCAGTCACGGGAGACATTCTTAATAAACTTAAGCCATTATTAACTCTGGCAAATCAGATGGGAAGCCTTCAGGCACAGTTAAATAAAGGTGCCGTCAAAGAAGTGGTCGTTGAGTATGCCGGGGATTTCAAGGGTCTTGATCTGTCACCGGTTTCCATAGCGGTTTTAAGAGGGCTGCTGGCCCATGTGGTGAAAGACGATGTGAATTTTGTGAATGCTCAGATCCTCGCCAAAGAAAGGGGAATCAAGGTAACCGAAGCAACCAGTGATGACTCCGGAGAGTATATCAACCTGATCACTGTCAAGGTGGTGACCACTGAAATGACCAATACCGTTTCCGGAACCATCTTCGGGAAAAACGAGTTGAGAATCGTGAAAATTAATAACTTCCGCCTCGAACTGATTCCAAACGGGCATATTTCGCTGCTATACAACTATGACAAGCCCGGGGCTATCGGGAGTTTCGCAACGCTTCTCGGCAGGAACAATATTAACATCGATCAAATGCAGGTCGGGCAGGAAGAATCCGGCGAAATGAATATTATCTTTCTCAAAACCAATGTATCGATTCCACCGGAAGTTATCGAGGAAATGCACAGATTGGAACTCATTAAAACCGTGACGCCGCTGGAATTTGATATTTAACCGAAATAACCGATAGGGATATCATGACCAAAGATATCCGAGATAAATCCCATATTGCCCATGAAGACGTCCTTGCATTAAATTTTATCCGTAAACCCGGTGCCTATGTGTTTCGAAAATACCATAAGCAGGGATTAAGGTCTCATATCATGGAGGTGCTGGATCCGGGAGATTTTTTAAAACAGAACAATGGAGAAATTGTTGACGGGATTCGAGTGTTTCCATGGGCCAAACCTCTAAAAATGCTAAGAATTTTTAGAACAAAATTTTCTTCCACAAAAGAAGTCTGTGAAGAGATCAAGAAGCTAAAAATTATCGAAAAATATCTTCCACAGGACGCCTATGCAAAGTCCGATGAATTTATTGTGGATTATATCTGGAATAATAACAGAGACTTCATCCTCTGCGGCCTCCAGGAATATGTGGAAGGTGAGGTTTTGAACCCATGGGACCAGATCCCTAAACATCAATGGGTAGATATTTTCATGCCCATAAAAGATTGCGGCTCCAATGAATTTCAAACGACACCGGAGCAGCGGACCCATAACTTTCAAAAAAAAATAGAAAACTTCATCGTGTGTGTAAAAAAATTGATTTTGGAAGCGAACCTGATTCCCGACTTTGCCGGTGCGGAAAATCTTCTCGTCACGCCAACCGGAAATATTAAACTCGTGGATATTAACAATATCTCAAATGTTTCTTTTGGACCGGACATCACTTTAGATGACAAAGGCTATCCGGTGTGTGATAAATCCATTGAGGCAATATCGATGCTTGAACAAGGAATACTGGAAAAACCCCTTGACATGACTGACAAATTATACAAAATATTTCTCGACCCCCAAAGGATGAAGGACGTCAGCGCCTTAGAGGAAAAGTTCCATCTCTCCGTCATGGGTAAGTTGATCTATAGTTGAGCGCTTTTTTCACGACGAAAAAGAATTGAGGAACCAAATCAGATACGGATTTTGTTGAATGAAAGGCTGTCATTTTTTAATAATCCATAAGATTATGGGAAGCAGTATCGCCAGAATAATCAATACCCCCGGAATCGACAGGTAAGCCTGATACCGCGGCTTACCCTTTAAGCGCGCTTTTTTAACTTCGGATAGAAACCAGTTACCGATCATTACTGCAGCCAGCAGCGGAGCCATTATTTTTAGAATATATAACAAATTCGACACGTCTTTCTCCATTCCACACATAAAATTTAAAGTGGTTTTCAAAATAAAGTGCCACTTTAAGGTTTAAACCAGACGGTTTTTCTTTCCGTCAATGGAGTCTTTAAATACCATCTAATTTCTGATTGGTTTGTGCTGACCTATCATATCCTTTAAACAGAATGTTATTCTAAGAAAGGCTAAAAGTCGGGCTACTTGGCCATCAAGTGACGGACCGCTCCCTCCAAACCATCCAGGGTGAGTTCAAACATGGGAAAAATCTGTTGAATGGTGCGAATGGTCGGTGTCCGTGCCCATATCTGTGAAGATACGGGATTTAACCATACACAGTGGGGAAACGTCTGGACCAGAAACTTGAGCTGTTCGATGCTCGGTTTTCCGCTTCTTTCCTCCACATGGATGGAGCCGTCCGCCGCCATCAGTTCATAGGGTGCCATACTCCCGTCTCCAATCATGATGAAGCGGGTCTGCGGATCAAAAGCGATAAAATCTTCAACCTTGAAAGGTTTTTTGATTCTGGCCGGATCTTCCCAGAGAAAATCATAGACCGTGTTGTGAAAAAAGAATGTTTTAAGATCTTTAAATTGATCTCTGGCATAGTCAAAAAGAGTCTGAACAACCGGGATATACGGATCCATGGACCATCCGCCGTTATCGATAGCCAGGATGACCTTGATCCGGTCTTTTAAACGCCTGGAAAAGACAATCTCTATTTCTCCGGCGTTTTTCATGGTCTGATAAATGGTTTTATCGATGTCAACCACATCTTTGGAGCCCACGGGAACCATGTTGCGAAGCCGTTTTAAGGCTTCAGCCATCATATCCTGAGTCAAAAGGCCTCTTCGGGAGTAGTCTTTGTATCTTCTCTCCATGGCGACTTTAACAGCAGATTTGTTGCGGGAGACACCTCCCACGCGCATGCCATCGGGATGTTGTCCGGAATGCCCCACCGGTGACGTGCCGCCGGTTCCGATCCACGTTCTTCCCCCCTCATGTCTTCCTTTTTGATCTTCAAGGCGTTTTTTGAAATATTCAATCAGTTCTTCGGGGGTCAGATCGATGATATCCGAGGCGTCCATTTCGAGTGCGGCGGCAAGTGATACGGGATCTTCCAGCCATCCCTCCAGCAGCGCCCGGGTAACCTCATCGAGCACAAGGGATTCAAGTTCGGGCATTTCAGCGTCCTGAAACCGGTGGGCAAACACCTGATCATAGACATCAAAGTACCGCTCACTTTTTACCAAAATCGCCCGGGCAGACGTGTAGAATGTGTCCATGGAATTGATGAGTCCCATGTCCAACGCTTTTTGAAGCGTCAAAAACGAGGTCGGACTGACCGGAATTCCGACATTTCTTAACTGATAGAAGAAATCGATAAACATATACGATCCTATGTTGAACCGGTCAGCCTGGGCGATGTTGCGCCAGACCGTGACGGTTTGTAAAACTCACGGCGTTTTTATAATCCTGACTTTTTTTAAACAAAACGCCCAGAAATGGAATGCCCCCTTTGGCCAGTAAATCGGGATTAAAGTCAGGATCGGTTTTAAGCGCCCTGATCCAGTTGATCAGCTCCCGGGTGGCAGGCTTTTTTTCAATGGCATCGACTTTACGAAGCTCGTAAAATGTCGATACGGCACTTTCCATGAGATTCGAATCAATATCCGGGAAATGAACCAGTATGATCTTTCGCATCATCTCCGGATCGGGAAAGGCGATATGATGAAAATTGCATCTGCCCAGAAACGGATCCGACAGATCTTTCTTGGCATTGGACGTAATAACGATGACCGGACGGAATCTGGCACTGACGGTCCTGTCAATCTCAATGATGTCAAACTCCATCTGATCCAAAACATCGAGCATGTCGTCCTGGAAATCGGTATCAGCCTTGTCGATCTCGTCGATCAAAAGCACGGTTCTTATTTTTGAAGTAAAGGCCTGGCCGATCTTGCCCATCTTAATATAATCTTCGATGTTGCTGACATCCCGTTTTGAATCCCCGAATCGGCTGTCATTCAAACGTGTCAGCGTGTCATACTGGTAAAGGGCGTCCACCAGTTTCATGCTCGATTTAACGTTAAGCACGATAAGGGGCATGTTCAGACTTTCCGCAATGGCATGGGCCAGCATGGTTTTGCCGGTGCCGGGCTCTCCTTTGAGCAATAACGGCATCTCAAGGGCCATGGAGACATTGACGATGCTGGCCAGCTCATCATCCAGAACATACCGGCTGGCCCCCGAAAATCGATTGTTTTGATGTTTTGCCATTAGTTAACCCTTTGTAAAAAGCCTCACCTCTAAAGACAGCTTTTGTGATCCCCTAAAGAGGATTTACTTTGTTAAATGTTGCTTAACTTACTGAAATTTCAAATATCAAATCCCAAATCTCAAACAAATCCCAATGACCGAAATTCGAATATCCAAACAATATTTCGTCTTTAAAGATTTTGGTAATTAGATATTGGTATTTGAGACTTATTTGTCATTTGGTGCTTGGAATTTGTAATTTTGCCCCAACACTCCGCGATATAGGAATTATCTCTGACTCGCGAAATGCGGGTTAGGCATCGCCCGTCGAACGAATTTGACGTTATCATATCCCTATTAGAGGATTTTTTCAACCCTGTTGAATTAAGAAGTACCCAAGACGCTGGAAAAGGCGTGTTTAGCCGTCCGTTGCCATAACGATTTATACTTGCAAAACATGGCATCTATGCTATGAAAATAGAGTTTAAAGCTACAGGAAAAAGCTATGCACGTGATGTCAGTGAAACCTTGGAATCAATCTTAAATCCGAAAGGAGGTACGAAGAATGAAATCTATCAAGACAGCTCTGGCAGTTGTACTGGCGCTGCTAATGGTTACCGCCGGCATGGCCGTTGCAGGCACGCTTCAGGATGTCCAGAAAGACGGATTTATCAAGGCCGGTGTAAACGGCGGCGTTTTCGGCTTCAGCATGCCGGATGAGAAAGGCGTATGGAAAGGCCTGGATGTGGATACGGCCAAGGCCATTGCAGCCGCGGTATTCGGCGATGCAAACAAGGTAAAATATGTTCCGGTCACCGCCGTCCAGCGCCTGCCTGCACTTCAGTCAAAAGAAATTGACGTCCTTTGCAGAAATACAACCCAGACGTTAACCCGAGAAACCACGAACGGTCTGAATTTCGTCCATGTCAACTATTACGACGGCCAGGGATTTTTAGTGCCGAAAAAATTGGGCATTAAAAGTGCAAAGGAACTGGGGGGCGCCACCGTATGTGTTCTACCGGGAACCACCACCGAAATGAATGTCGCGGACTTTTTCCGAAAAAATGAGTTGACGTGGAAGCCGGTGGTCATCGAGCAGACCGCTGAACTTGCAAAAGCGTTTTTTGCCGGTCGCTGTGACGTTCTGACCTCCGATGCTTCTCAACTGGCGGCTCACCGGTCCGTGGCCCCAAACCCCAAAGACTACGTGTTGCTCCCTGAAATCATCTCCAAAGAACCCCTGGCGCCGGTGGTTCGCCATGGTGACGACCAGTGGTATGATATTGTCAACTGGACGGTTATGGCCCTCATCCAGGCTGAGGAATTCGGAATTACATCCAATAATGTCGATGAGATGCTTCAAAGCAAAGATCCTGAGATCCAGCGCTTCTTGGGTGTCACCCCGGGTTTGGGAAAAGCGCTTGGGTTGGATGAAAAGTGGGCATACAATATCATTAAACAGGTGGGAAATTACGGCGAAATCTTCGAGCGCAATGTGGGTGTAAATACTCCCCTTGGTCTTGAACGCGGCCTGAATGCCCTTTGGAACAACGGCGGCATCATGTACGCCGCTCCCGTCAGGTAACCGAA
>ENA-OSEO01003217-OSEO01003217.1-sediment-metagenome-genome-assembly--contig:-NODE-3217-length-19954-cov-6.207878_pt1 | contig 19954 bp, 17 predicted proteins | sample MGYA00237883_ERZ534232 | MGnify/ENA metagenome assembly ERZ534232
CCCGTTGCGAAAGCCCAGGACCAGCATGGAGGCATTGGCCAGGCTGCGGCCCGCATTCAAGAAGGACGGCCTGGTGACGGCCGGGAATGCCAGCAAGATCAGTGACGGGGCCTCGGCCCTGGTGGTCATGTCGCGGGAGAGGGCCGATCAGCTGGGATGCAAACCCCTGGTCCGCGTAGGGGCCCAGGGAGCGGCCGGCATTGACATGAAGTACGTCCTGGTGGCCCCGATCCTCTCCATCCCCAAGGTTCTGGCCAAGGACGGTCTCAAGGTGGAAGATGTGGATCTTCACGAGATCAACGAGGCCTTCAGCACCTCTTCTGTGGCCATCAACCGGGAACTGGGAATCGACCCGGAAAAGGTCAATATCCACGGTGGGTCTGTTGCCATCGGCCATCCCATCGGCGCGAGCGGGGCACGGGTCCTCACGACCCTCATCTATGCCATGAAAGACACAGGAGCCAAGATCGGGCAGGCATCCCTCTGCCTGGGCGGCGGCGAGGCCGTGACGCTGGTGGTCTACAACGAGGCGTAGCGAAAAAGAAGGAATAACTCACACGAAGGCACAAAAAACACAAAGAAAAGAAAAAATGATTCAGGTCAGAACCCAAAACAGGACCTCTGCGGCTTCGTGGCTTTGTGTGAGTCCTGCCTGAGCGGGATTGGTTGCGGGTATCCGGTTTTCAAATTGGATCGGGAATTTGGCTTCAAAATTCTGAATCCCAAAATACATAATTTCTGCAGTTGCGGACAAAGGAGACGACGTTATGACAGATGTGGTGATTGTTTCTGGGGTAAGGACGCCCGTAGGGGCATTCGGGGGAACCTTGAAGACCACGCCGGTGGTGGACTTGGGCGCACTGGTGCTCAAGGGGGCGCTCAAAAAACTGAATCTGAAACCGGTGGCGACAGAGGACCTCACCCGGTTCGAGCCCGACGCCCTCAAGGGCATCGGGACCATCGATCTGGAAAAGAAGGGATATGACTACGATGCGAGCGCCCAGCCGATTCAGATCGACGAGGTCATTATGGGCAATGTGGTGGGCGCCGGTCAGGGACAGAATGTGGCCCGCCAGGCCATGATCCGGGCCGGCATTTCAAAAGAGACAGGCGCCTATACCGTGAACAAGGTCTGCGCCTCGGGCATGAAGGCCCTTGCCCTGGCGGCCCAGTCGATCCGGGCAGGCGAGGCCGAGGTCATCCTGGCCGGGGGCATGGAAAATATGAGCCTCATCCCCTATGGCATTCCTGCCGCGAGATGGGGTGCGCGCATGAACAATGTGGAACTGGTGGATCTCATGATCCTGGATGGGCTGTTCGAGATCTTCTACGGCTATCACATGGGTGTCACCGCGGAAAATATCGCGGCCAAATATGCCATCTCCAGGGAAGAGCAGGACGAGCTGGGGGCCTTGAGTCACTATCGGGCCCGAAAGGCCATTTCTGAAGGCCTGTTCCGGGACGAGATCGTGCCGGTGACCATCCCTCAGCGCAAGGGAGATCCGGTGGTCTTTGACACAGACGAGCGGCCCATGGACACGAGCGTTGAAAAAATGGCCAAACTGAGACCGGCCTTCAAGAAAGACGGCACAGTGACGGCCGGCAATGCCTCAGGGATCAACGATGCGGCCGCGGCCCTCCTCCTCATGTCGGATAAGAAGGCGGCCGAACTGGGTTTGAAGCCCCTTGCCCGGATCCGGGCATACGCCTCCGCGGCCATTGATCCCGCCTACATGGGCCTGGGCCCTATCCCTGCGGTCCGGAAGGTCCTTGATAAAGAAAAACTTAGTATTAACGACTTTGATGTGGTAGAGCTGAACGAGGCCTTTGCGTCCCAGGCCATCGCGTGCGTGCGGGAGCTCAAATGCGATATGGAAAAGACCAACCGCCTGGGGAGCGGCATTTCCATCGGTCACCCCATCGGCTGCTCGGGGGCCCGCATCGTAGTGACCCTCATGGGCGAGATGCTGCGGACGGGGGGTCGGCTGGGGCTGGCGTCCCTCTGCATCGGCGGAGGCCAGGGCATGGCCATGGTCCTGGAAATGGATTGAGGAATCCTGGAATTGAGGAATTAATAGACAATCAGTGTTAAACGAGGGGTGAACATATGGCTTACGAAAATATCCTTTATGAGACAGAAGACAACGTAGCGGTCATCCGGTTCAATCGTCCCAAGGCCTTGAATGCCATCAATCCGGATGTCCTGGCCGAAGTGGGTCAGGCCCTTGACCAGGTCGAGGCAGATCCGAATCTGAAGGTCCTGGTATTGACAGGCGCGGGGGAAAAGGCCTTTGTGGCCGGGGCAGACATCGCTCATATGGCCAACTTTACGCCGCTTCAGGGCCGCCACTTTTCCCTCCAGGGCCAGGCCCTCCTGTTCCGGCTGGAGGCCCTTCCCATTCCGGTCATTGCCTGCGTGAACGGCTTTGCCCTGGGCGGGGGGATTGAACTGGCCATGGCATGTGATTTTATCTATGCGTCTGAAAACGCCAAGTTCGGTCAGCCCGAGATCAACCTCGGGATCATCCCCGGGTTCGGCGGCACCCAGCGGCTTCCCCGTCTGGTCGGCAAGGCCATGGCCAAGGAGCTGTGCATGACCGGGGCCATCATCGCTGCGGCCGAGGCAAAAGAGATCGGCATCGTGAACAAGGTCTTCCCTGCGGACAAGCTGTGGGAAGAGACCATGAAGACCGCCCGGTTGATCGCCAGCAAGGGGAGGGTCTCGCTGCGGGCCGTCAAAAACTCCATTGACCGGGGCTATGATGTGGATCTTCACCTGGGCAACGCCATCGAGGCGGACGCCTTTGCCCTGTGCATGGCAAGCCCTGACGGAAAAGAAGGCCTGACCGCATTTCTGGAAAAGCGGAAACCCGAGTTCAAGGGAGGCTTGAGCTGATATGGACTTTGCATTGACCGAAGAACAGCAGATGGTAAAGGATATGGCGGCCCGGTTCGGCGAGACCGAGATCAAACCAAAGGCGGCCGAACTGGATGCAAAACACGAACATCCTGCGGATATCGTCCGGCAGTTGGGCGAGCTCAAGATGATGGGCATCGCGGTGCCCGAGGAATTCGGGGGCGGCGGCATGGATTATGTCAGTTACGTGCTGGCCCTGATCGAGGTGTCCAAGGCCTGCGCATCGACCGGGGTGATCATGTCTGTCAACAACTCCCTCTACTGTTTTCCGGTCCATGCCTACGGGACAGACGAGCAGAAGAAAAGATACCTGTATCCCTGCGCCTCGGGCGAAAAGATCGGGTGCTACGGCCTGACCGAGGCCAACGCCGGTTCCGACCCTGCAGGGATGCGCACCACCGCTGTGAGAGACGGCGACGAATGGGTGCTCAACGGTGAAAAGAAGTTCATCACCAACGGCAACGTGGCCTCCTACAGCGTCATCGCAGCGGTGACGGAGAAGGGAAAAGGATACAAGGGGATTTCCTCTTTTGTGGTGGATCTGGAGAACACCCCCGGCTTCAAGGTGGGACGGCTCGAAGAGAAACTGGGCATCCTGGCCTCGGGCACAGCGGAACTGATCTTCGAGGACGCACGGATTCCGGGGGAGGCCCTCCTGGGCAAGGAGGGCGAGGGATTCAAACAGATGCTGACCACCCTGGACGGGGGCCGGATCGGGATCGCCTCCCAGGCGGTAGGGATCGGCCGGGCCGTGCTGGAAGAGGCGGTGGCCTATGCCAAGACCCGGGAGCAGTTCGGCAAAGCCATCACCTCTTTCCAGGCCATTCAGTGGAAACTGGCCGATATGGCCACAGAACTGGATGCCGCTGAACTCCTCACCCTTCGGGCCGCCTGGCTGGAGGATCACCATAAGCCCTATGAAAAGGCCGCGGCCATGGCCAAGATGTATGCATCGGATGCGGCCATGCGGGCCTCCATCGAGGGGGTTCAGGTGCTGGGAGGATACGGTTACTGCAAGGAATACCCCATGGAGCGCCACATGCGGGATGCCAAGATCTGCCAGATCTATGAAGGCACCAACGAGATCATGCGGCTGGTAATAGCGAGAAACCTCATTAGGGAAAGATGACCGAAAGGGGGTGTGCTATGCCCTTGACCTTCAACGACAAGATTTTTGACGACATCCGAAAAGGAAAAGAGAGGTGGGAGAAAGAATTAGAAAAGGCGTTTGCCGCAAGGCCTGAACGCCTGCCCCGGTTCATAACGGTTTCGGACCGGGAAATCGACCCCCTCTACACGCCTGCGGATGTCAGGAACCAGGATTACATGCAGGATTTGGGATTCCCCGGGGAGTATCCCTTCACCCGCGGGGTTCAACCCTCCATGTACCGGGGCCGTCTCTGGACCATGCGGATGTTTGCTGGTCTGGGGACCGCCGAGGACACCAACAAGCGGTTTCACCTCCTGGTAAAACAGGGCCAGACCGGCCTTTCCACGGCCTTTGACATGCCCACCCTCATGGGCTATGACACCGACTCCCCCAAGGCCAGGGGGGAGTGCGGCAAATGCGGGGTGGCCATCGATACCCTCAAGGACATGGAAGATCTCTTTGACGGCCTTCCTATCGACAAAATCACCACCTCCATGACCATTAACCCCCCGGCCTCGGTGATCTGGGCCATGTACATCGCCATGGCCGAAAAGCGGGGGATCGACAGGCGGATTATCGGCGGCACCATCCAGAACGACATGCTCAAGGAATTCATTGCCCAGAAGACCTTCATGTGTCCTCCGGTCCCGTCGGTGCGCATCATTACGGACACGGTGGAATTCGGGACCAAGGAGGTCCCCAAATGGAACACCATCAGCATCAGCGGGTATCATATCCGGGAGGCCGGTTCCACTGCGGTGCAGGAGTTGGCCTTTACCCTGGCAGACGGCATCGCCTATACAGAGGCGGCCATTGAGCGGGGTCTTAACGTGGATGACTTCGCCCCCCGCTTCTCCTTCTTTTTCAATTCCCATCTCGATTTCTTCGAGGAAGTGGCCAAATTCCGGGCGGCCAGACGCATGTGGGCAAAGATCATGAAGGAACGGTTCAGGGCGAAGGAGCCCAGATCCTGGTGGCTGAGGTTCCACACCCAGACCGCAGGATGTTCCCTCACGGCCCAGCAGCCCTACAACAATGTGGTGCGGACGGCGCTCGAGGCCCTGGCCGCGGTCATGGGCGGCACCCAGTCGCTTCATACCAACTCCCTGGACGAGGTCCTGGCCATCCCCACCGAGGAGGCTGCCACCATCGCCCTGCGGACCCAGCAGATCATCTCAGAAGAATCGGGAGTGGCCAATACCATCGATCCTCTGGGAGGCTCCTATTTTGTGGAGGCCCTCACCGACCGCATGGAAGAAGAGGCCTTTGAGATTATCGAGAAGATCGACGACATGGGCGGCATGCTGGCCGCCATCGAGAAGAACTACCCCCAGCAGGAGATCGCAGATGCCGCCTATCGCTATCAGAAACAGATAGACGAAAAGGAAAGGACCGTGGTGGGGGTCAACAAGTATGTGACCGAAGAGGACATCCCGGTGGAGATCATGGAGATCGACGAGGCGCTGGAAAGCCTCCAGATCGAAAAAACCCGCCGGATCCAGAACGAGCGCGACAATGCCCGGGTCCAGGCCTGTCTGGAACGGGTAGGCGATGCCTGTTCAGGCGGGAGAAACGTTATGGAGGACGTGATCGAGGCGGTCAAGGCCCACGCCACGCTCCAGGAGGTGTGCGACGTGTACCGCAAGGTCTTTGGCGAGTACCGGGATCCAGGGATCTATTAAAAGATAAACGTCCAACGTCGGGCAAAAATCTGGTTTGTTGATCGGTGGTGTTGCTTGCATTGCTTAGCCGGCAAGGGGGGGCGCTACGGGACGGAATCGTCGGCAGATCTGCGTAAATCTGCGCAATCTGTGGATAGAATCGCGGGATGAGGCATATTCTCAGGTCGGAGAGAAACCATGAAACAGAAGAGAAGGGTCAGGGTGATGGTGGCAAAACCCGGGCTGGACGGCCATGACCGGGGGGCCCGGATTATTGCACGGGCCTATCGGGATGCGGGCTTCGAGGTGGTCTACACCGGGCTTCACCAGACGCCTGAGGAGATTGTAGAGGCGGCTATTCAGGAAGATGTGGATATGATCGGACTATCGAGCCTGGCCGGGGCACACAACTATCTTTTCCCCGCAGTGGTCCAACTCCTTCGCGAAAGGGGCGCCGATGACATCGTGGTATGCGGGGGTGGGATCATCCCGGAGGACGACATTAAAACACTAAAGACGGCCGGGGTTAAAGCGGTGTTCACCCCGGGCACGCCCCTCGATCAGATCGTCAAATGGGTCGAGGAAAACGTATCGCCGAGGTCCTAATGTCCAGCATAGCAGAGAAGGTGGTTGCGGGCGATATCCGTACGGTTGCGCGTCTCATTCGCGATATTGACGACGGCATGCCCGAGGTGCGCGAGGTCCTGAAGGAACTGTATCCCCATACCGGCAATGCCTATGTCATCGGGATTACAGGATCCCCCGGGGTGGGCAAGAGCACATTGGTGGATCAGATGGTAGCCCACATCAGGAAGCGCGATAAGACCGTGGGGGTCCTGGCCGTGGATCCCACCAGCCCTTTCAGCGGCGGGGCCATCCTCGGGGATCGCGTTAGGATGCAGCGGCACAGCATGGATCCGGGCGTGTTCATACGGTCTCTGGCCACCAGAGGGCATTTTGGAGGTCTGACCCAATCCACCCGAAGCGCCATTGACGTCCTGGACGCCATGGGCAAAGACTATATTTTGGTGGAGACCGTGGGCGTGGGTCAGGACGAGGTGGACGTGGTGAGAAGCGCCCACACCACCGTCATTGTGGTGATTCCCGGGATGGGGGACGATATCCAGGCGATCAAGGCCGGGATCCTCGAAGTGGGCGACATCTTCCTCATCAACAAGGCCGATCGGGAAGGCGCGGACAAGACCCTCAGCGATCTGCGGCTCATGATCGAGATGGACCAGAAGAAGTACGAGGAGGGGGGATGGAAGCCCCCTATCCTGAAGGTGGAGGCCGTGTTCGACAAAGGAATCGAGGAATTCCTGCAGGCCGTGGATCAGCATGCGGCCTATCTTGCCAAGACCGAGGGCGGACTCGATTTCAGAGGAAATCAAAACAAGGTCCGCGAGGAATTGCGAGAGATGGTCAAGGCACGGCTCCTGGAGGAGGCGCTCGAGCGATTGACCGAATCAGGGGAATTTGACAGGGCCGTGGAATCGATCGTGAAAAAAAAGGTTGACCCCTACACCGCATGTGAAGATCTGGTCCTCCCGATCCTGGACCAATAACGCCGGTCAGTTGTGTAACTCTGGACCCGCGCCTTGGGGCCGGCTGCTCCCTACGAAGGGCTGTCCATTCCTTTTCAATGTCAAGGGGATATGGGCCGGTCAATGTTAACATGCAGATCAGGATGATGCCCATGTACACGATTTTCTGGTGGCTTCGTCAATCGCTTCTTACCCTTGCAGGCTGCTTTTTTCTGGCCTTCGGGATCCATGTCCTGATCTCCGCCTACCGATTGAAGGATCCCTATTCCTTTATCATGGCCTTTTTTGCCTCCAACCTCATGATCCTCATCAGCGCGGTCCTGATTCTGGGTTTCGTTATACGGATGGTCCGGGTGTATCGGGCCTTGAAAGCGGATGGATGAGGGGATGTTGTGAGCGAGGCATGTCAGACAGGTTGGTTGAACCACAAGGGGGAAGCTGAAACAGAGTGCCCGGAGGGCCAAAGACCGGAGAGGAGGCAGCGTGATGCCGGCTGAAAAGAAGAAGCAACCCATCGGCAAACGGCTTGCGAAGTTGCGCAAAGAAAAAAAACTGACGCTCAAGCATCTGGCCAATGAGACAGGCCTCGCCACCAACTTCATTTCCCAGGTGGAAAAGGGCGAGATAATCCCTCCTGTCTCTGTCATCTTGCAGCTTTCAAGGGCACTTGAAATCGACTCCAGCATCCTGCTTAAGGAAGAGAGGCAGCGCGCAGGCAAGAAATCGGCCGAAGACTTCAAGAAGAGGACCGAGGCCTACACCTATGAGACCCTCACCCCGGAGGCCATCAACAAGCACCTGAAGGCCTTCAAGGTCTTCATCGACCCGAAATCAGAGCATAAATCCATCAGCTATCAGCACATCGGGGAGGAGTTTCAGTATGTCCTGAAAGGGAAGATCGAGGTGATGGTAGGCGAAAACCGGAATGTGCTCGGTCCCGGGCAAAGCCTTCATTTCAACTCGGCAATCCCCCACAAGCTGAAGAACCTCAGCTCTGATAAGGCAGAACTGCTGGTGGTGCTGTATACGCCGTAGAAAACGGATTGAGGAATTGAATAATTCTGGAATGCCGGGATTGTAGGGAAAGAACATGGCCTATCAATTGAACGAAGAACAACGCATGATACGGGCGATGGTCAGGGATTTTGCCCGGGAAAACATCATGCCCACCGCGGCAGAGAGGGACCTGACCGGGGAATTTCCGGCTGACATCCTCAGACAAATGGGTGAACTGGGGCTCATGGGCATGAACGTGCCCCCTGAGTACAACGGCGCAGGGGTGGATACGGTCAGTTATTCCCTGGCCCTGCAAGAGGTCGCCTATGCCTGCGCCTCCACGGCCGTGGTCATGTCGGTTCACAACTCGGTTGCCTGCGGACCCATCTATCTGTTCGGTTCAGAATATCTCAAGGAGACCTATCTGAAGGTCCTGGCCACGGGTCAGAAGATCGGTTGCTTTGCCTTGACAGAGCCCGGCGCCGGTTCGGATCCTGCCAGCCAGCGGTCCAAGGCGGTCAAGGACGGGGACACCTATGTGATCAATGGCGTCAAGATGTTCATTACCAGCGGCAAGAATGCGGATGTCACGGTGGTGACCGCGTACACGGACAGAGAAAAACGGCACAGGGGGATCAGCGCCTTTGTGGTGGAAAAGGGGACCCCGGGCTTTTCAGTGGGCAAGGAAGAAAAAAAGATGGGACTGCGCTCATCGGACACTGCCGAACTGATCTTTGAAGACTGCCGGGTCCCTGCCCGGAACCTTTTGGGTGAAGAAGGAGACGGGTTCCGCATCGCCATGGCCTCTTTGGACGGGGGCCGGATCGGCATCGCCTCCCAGTCGGTGGGCCTGGCCCAGGCCGCCCTGGATGCTGCGGTCAACTATGCCAAGGAACGGGTCCAGTTCGGCAAGGTCATCTCCCAGTTCCAGGGGATCCGATGGATGATCGCGGATATGGCCACACAGATCGAGGCGGCCAGACTCCTCGTCTTCAACGCCGCTGCCATGCGGGACCGGGGGGAGAACTTCTCTGCCGCAGCGTCCATGGCCAAGGTCTTTGCCTCGGAAATGGCCAACAAGGTGGCCTACAAGGCCCTCCAGATCCACGGCGGCTACGGATACATCCAGGAGTTTCCGGTGGAGCGTTATTACCGGGACGCCAGGGTCTTCACCATCTATGAAGGAACATCTGAAATCCAGCGCAAGGTGATCGCCAATCACGTGATCGGCAAATAGCCGGCCACGCGGCTCTTCAACAGACAGGAAAATGAAACCGGCGGGTCGTGGGCCCGCCGGTTTTGTCGTTCAAGCGGTCTGCGGGAATTTTCTATACCAGCCCCTGGTCCAGCATGGCATTCACGACCCTGACAAAGCCTGCAATATTGGCGCCTGCCATGTAGTTGCCGGCACGGCCATATTCCTCTGCCGCATCCAGACAGCTCTGGTGGATGCTTTTCATGATCATCCTGAGCCTGCTGTCCACCTCCTCCCGGGGCCAGTTCAACCGCATGCTGTTCTGGGCCATCTCCAGCCCGGATACGGCCACGCCCCCGGCATTTGAGGCCTTGCCCGGCGCATAGAGGATCTTGTTGTCCAGGTAGATGTCGATCGCCTCGGGAGTCGAAGGCATATTGGAGCCCTCAGCCACCAGCCTTACCCCGTTGGTGATCAGGTTCTGGGCGTCCTTTCCATTGATCTCGTTCTGGGTGGCGCAGGGAAAGGCGCAGTCGGCCTTGTGGTTCCAGAGGGGGTTGTAGTCGAGGGTCGTATCCGCTTCCGTATAGACCGCCTCTGAATACTTGTCCACATATTCCATGATCCTGGCCCTGCGAATGTTCTTGAGCCTCATGATAAAATCCAGCTTGCTCCTGTCGATCCCCTCCCCGTCGTAGATGTAGCCGGAGGAATCGGAAAGGGTCACCACCTTTGCGCCCATCTCGATCAGCTTCTCCACCGTGTACTGGGCCACATTGCCGGCCCCCGACACGAGACAGGTCTTTCCCTCCAGGCTCTCGTTTCGCGTGGCCAGCATCTCCGAGGCAAAATACACGCACCCGTATCCGGTGGCCTCGGGCCGGATCAGGCTCCCGCCCCATCCCAGGCCTTTTCCCGTGAGAATCCCCGTGAACTCGTTGCGCAGCCGCTTGTACATGCCGAACATATAGCCGATCTCCCTCGCCCCTACCCCGATATCCCCGGCCGGGACATCCGTGTCAGGCCCCAGATGCCGGGACAGTTCGATCATGAAGCTCTGGCAGAACCGCATGACCTCGTTATCGGACTTTCCTTTGGGATCAAAGTCAGAACCGCCCTTGCCGCCTCCCATGGAAAGGGTGGTAAGGGCGTTCTTAAAGACCTGCTCAAATGCCAGGAATTTAAGGATGCTCAGGTTGACAGAGGGGTGGAAGCGGATCCCGCCCTTGTAGGGGCCGATGGCGCTGTTCATCTGTATCCTGAAGCCCCGGTTGACGCGCACCTGTCCCGCATCGTCCACCCACGGGACGCGGAACATGACCACCCGTTCAGGTTCGGTGATCCTCTCCAGGACAGCGGCCTGTCGGTATTCAGGATTCCGCTCCAGAACCGGCTGGATGGTCTCCAGGACCTCTTTGACCGCCTGGTGAAACTCCTTTTCATAAGGATCCCTTGCAATAACCGATTTTAAGATGTCTTCCATAAATAACTTCCTCCTTTAAGTATTGGTGCCATGATCTCAAAAAATGGTTGCATCATCTCAATAAACCGGGGCAAAGCTGAGAACCGCTCCCCCCCCCTTCTAAAAGGTTGTCTAAAGTCCGTACAAGGAATTTGCCAGGGTTTTATCCCCCGAATATTGACATGATGCAAATGGGTCCACACAGGCCGGCCTTATCCCCAAGGCGGCCTGACGGCCGCAACCAAACAGCGCTCTGCTCGCCCGTGGGGGTCTCTGCCCAAGGGCTGCAATAAAATGCGTTCATATCGTTCGGCGACCGCCCCAGGGCTCGCGATGCCGTTTATTGAAGGCAGCAAGGAATCCCTATCCATGAAAGGGTGTCCTTGGGGCTGGAACAGACTGTATTTTAAAGCCCTGCTGCCGTTCCCAGGAGCTCTGTTCGGTTTTTGCAGCCCTTGGGCAGAGACCCCAACGGGCGAACTTCTTCGCACGTTGCGGAGAAGTTACGGACAAAGAGGCTAATCCACGGTAATGGCGCACTGGGACCTTCTGCCGTCAATCTTTATGGTCAGGGGTCTTTCCGACCTGACGTGTCTCAAAAAGGGTGTTTCCTGAACCCGGGGGAGCGACCGGATGAATCCCCAGTCCAGGTAGTCGTCCGATCCCGCATCCTCTGTCACGGTGATGTAATGGATGCCCAGGGACGTGATGTTCTGGAAAAAGTGGGAGCCCTGGGAAGGGTCGGCCTTCAGTTGGGCGTTGCGCAGTTCGACCATGGCCCCTACCCCTGAGATATGCCGCCACTGAACCGGGATGCCGAGCCAGCGGTCTGCAGACCCCCACCGCCCCGGACCAACGAGGAGATACTTGCGTCGTTTTTTCAGCAAATCGGCGTTGAGCTGACCGATCTCCTCTGCTATCTTTGGGGTGGCGCTCACATCGAATGCATCGGGCTTGACATAGACAATATCCTGGATCTCCTCATTCTTGCCGTTTCCCAGGGCCGTGGTAGACCTACAAAAGGCCTTTTTCATGTCTTCGGGCGTGATCTCCACGTTGAATCGCTCCTCATCCGCCACCATGGGCCTCATCTGGAGAAACGAAAAATCGCCCTTGCGATCCTTGTCCGGGGTGAGATCCACGGAAAACTCGATCTCCACAGGGCATCCCATCCCCTTTCTCCCAATGAGGAGCAGGTCGGACAGGAGTTCCGGAAGGGGGAAAACCCCGTATTTCAAGACCTGGGCAAAGGTCAGGATCTTTGGCCCCGGCATGTACCCTGTATCCCTGATCCGGTCTTCCTCGGGCACATAGGTGCTGGCAAGGGCCTTGACCGGAAACTCATCCGCTGCATCCTCCACGTCCCGCTTCTCCAGGTTGGAGTCACGCCAGAGTTCCGGCCCCTCTGGATAATTCCGGATCCGCAGGGCGTAAAAGAAGCGCTGAGCATTGGCCAGCATGTCCTTTACTGTGGAGAACTGGGGCATGATCTCCGGATGTTTGGGCGAAAAGCGCAGGGTCTTCTCCCCTTCCACCACGGTCTTGCCCAGTCCCAGGGCAATATGGGCGATTCCTTCCTCGGGCTTCATCCGGGAGACCGGATAGAAATTGTGCGACTGGGCCACGCCCGATATGGCCGGATAGAAGTAGTCGCCGTATTGCTTTCCCGATAGCTGCTGAATGATGACGGCCATGGACTCGGCCTGCGGCTGATTGGAGGTGCTTCTGGCAAAGGCCTTGGGGCTTTCATAATAGGTGGATGCATAGACCAGCTTGACGGCTGTAAGCAGATGAAAGAGCCGGACCGACGGGTCGGGATGGTTGTTGGGGATCATATAGGTCTGATACAGTCCGGCGTAGGGCTGAAACTGGGCGTCCTCCAGGAGGCTTGAAGACCGGACGGACAGGGGGATGCTCACCTGCGACGCAAAGGCCTCCAAATCTTTGGTCAGCCATCCGGGCATCTCCGCCCTGAGGAAGGCCTTGGCCACGTCCTCGTCGGTAAATCCCTCCTTGGCAAGGTATTCCAGCCGGTTATGGGCAACAAAGGCTTCGAACCCGTCTGTGCAGATGACCAGGGTTTTGGGGATCCGGATCTGGATGTCCGAATATTTCTCATGCAGTTCCTGGTCCTGCACCAGGACCGTGGACATAAAGGCCAGGCTCCTGGCCTTTCCGCCCAGGGAGCCCTGACCGATTTTGAGAAAGTCATTGATGACCGGATCGAAATGCTCTGCCCTGAACCGGGCCACCACGCCCTTCTGACGAAGCTTGCGCAGGGCGCGAATATTGGAGATGATATACTCCCGCATCTCGGCGACGCTGGCAAAGTCGCTGGCCTGCACCTCGCGAAACTTGGAGGCCAGGGCGATCTCGGAGCGGGCCATGATCCAGTTGGAAAAGTGATTCCGTTCTGCGTGGTAGCGGAGCGAGGCATCCGGTATGTGGGCCAGCTTGGTCTCCAGGGTATGGAGATTGGAGGCCCGTTCCACCTCTGTCCCATCCGGCATGCGGAAAATGAAATCCCCGAAACCGAGGCGGGTGAGGAAAAAATCATGGATCTCGGAGAGAAGATGCGGGGAATTCTTGTCCAGAAAATCGGCCGGGATCCGCTCTGCCATCCCTCGGTTGCTGGACTCCGAACTCAGGAGCAGGAGCGGGACGTCCGGGACCTCCTGGCGGATCTGGGACAAAACGCGGAATCCGGTATCGTCCTCCATCCGGTGATTTCTGGGGAGCCGGGCGTCGGAAATCACGCCGAAGACAAAATTCCGGAACTTCTGGTAAAGGGCCAAAGCCTCCTCGTAGTTGGTGGCCAGGAGTATCTTGGGCCGGGCCCGCATGGTCAGGAGACGGTGCTCTTCGTTGAGCCCCGCCTTGAGCACGGCCTGGGTCTGACGCACGATCTCCTTGTAGATGAGGGGCAGAAAGGAGGAGTAATAGACCGGGGAGTCCTCCACCAGGATCAGGACCCGCACCATGGCCCGCTCGGTGTCGGCCTCCACATTCAGGTGGTCTTCCGCATTCTTGACCAAAGCCAGGAGAAGATCCGAGTTTCCGGACCAGATAAAGACCTTGTCGATCCCATCGGTGTTCTTGTTTTCCGGGAGGGGATAGATCCCCCTGGGGCTGTGGGCCAGGAGGATGACCGGGAGCCCGGGGTGGGTCTTTTTGGCCTTGAGTCCAAGGGTAAAGGCATCCATCTCCTCCAGGTGGGGGGTGGTGACCACCATGTCAAAATTTTTCATATTGAGCAGGGCCAGGGCGTCGAAGGCCGAGGATGTCCGGGTCACCCTGGGCGGGTGGCTCAGGTTCAACCCGCTGTACTCATTGATAATCCGGGAGGCGAGGCTCCCATCTTCCTCCATGATGAAGGCATCGTAGGGACTCGACACCAAAAGGATCTCCCGGATCTTCTTGGCCATGAGTTCGTGATAGATCTTGAAACGTGCGTAAAATTCCATTGACAGTCTGTTCCTGGCTTCCCTTTGCCTGGCATCCACAACCCCACAGACACGGTCAGGAAAACCAGTTGGTTATCTATTACGGTCCATCGGGCGCAATTTCATTGATGGGCAGGAGGTCAGGCGTAAAGCTTTTGGCCAGGTTTCAGTACCGGGACGTTCTACTCCTTTCCTGAAACCTGAACTCTGACCTCCTCAAGGGCTTTATGCATCAATCACGGCCAGGGCCTCGTCCCGGTAGGCATCCATGACGTATGGAATCCCCGTCACCCTGACGCACTCTTCGGTGAGCGAGAAAATATCCTGCCTGCTGATGTACTGGACCTCCCAGTTTCGGGATCCGGCCATCAACTGCTGGAGCCCCACCTTGATCTTGTCCACCGCGCTGTATATGCCCACGGCCCCCAGGGGGAGATTGTCCGCCTCGGCCCCATACTTCTCCTTGAGGACCTCGTAATTCATAAAGATCTCCTCCTTGGTGGATCCGTATTTGGCCACATTCGGCGGCAGCCCGCCCTGTTCGCCCCTCAGCCACCGCTCTGCATTCTTGCCCACCATGCCCGGGATCATGAGGGCCCGGCCCATGCACACGGCCTTGCAGTAGGGGGCGCCCAACGCCAGGGCCTTGAACACATGGTCTTCGGCGGAAAACCCGCCTGCAAAGGCGATGTCCGGGACCCGCAGGCCCCGCTTGGCCAGACGGTCGCACAGCTCGTAGGCCATGGAGTGGAGATAGATGGAGGGGATGCCCCATTCGCACATCATGCGCCACGGGCTCATGCCCGTGCCGCCGGGGGCCCCGTCGATGGTCAGGAGGTCGATCTTGGCGTCGCTGGACCAGCGGATCGCCATGGCCAGCTCCCGCATGGGATAGGCGCCGGTCTTGAGGGTAACCCGCTTGGCCCCCAAATTGCGAAGCCGCTCCACCTCTTGCATGAACCCCTCCTGGTCGATAAACCCCAGCCGGGAGTGACGTTCAAACTGCTTCAGGGGACCTGCCTTGAATGCGGCCTGATAGGCCGGAACCTCTGGATCCGGTGTGACGATATACCCCCTTCGCTTCAGCTCGATGGCCCGGTCCAGGGAATTTACCTTGATCTCGCCGCCGATGCACTTGGCCCCCTGACCCCACTTCAGCTCGATGGTCTCCACTCCCAGCTTGTCGATCACATATTCGGCCACCCCGTTTCGAGTGTCTTCCACGTTCATTTGCACAAGGATATCGCCGTAGCCCTCGTGGTAGCGCCGGTATTCCCGGATGCGCCGGTCCATCTCAGGGGAGTTCTTGACCTTGCCGTTTCGGTCAAACTCCAGGTCCGGGTCAATGCCGCAGACATTCTCTCCGCAGACCAAGGTTATCCCGCTGATGGCGGCCCCGATGGCAAAGTGTTCCCAGTTCTTTCTGGCGATCTCTGTGCTCCCAAGGGCCCCCGTGAATATGGGGACCTTCATCTTTACCTTTTCGGCCACCCCGAACGAGGTCTCGGTGTTGACCGCGGGGAAGGTGGCCTTGTCCGGATCGGGTTCCACCCCCTTGGCGCCCATGGCATAGCCCATGATGTTCAGGTGGGAATAATCAACCGGGTAGTCCTTGTCTGCACCTGCCGTGATGCTCCCGAATGGCTGGGGATAGAGAAGCTCCCTTCCCCGGAAGGTGGCATTGAACATGTCGCAGTTTCCCTTGCATCCATCCACGCACCTGCTGCAGATGCCTGACTGGGGGGCCACATCCCGCGAACGGTTCTTGGTTTGAAGGGCCTCATTGGAATTGGGTCTCTGTAAATTCACCGTCTTGTCCTCCTTTTTGCATCTCAGGGAAGAGAACAAAAAAAGGCGTCTTCCCTGCTGTGGGTTTCAGACGCCTTTGTCTTATCGCGATAGTCTCCCGCACGCCGTTGTGCGAACCATCAAATTGGAATTTTTCCTCATACCGTCATCATGCACTCCTGTCAAGAAATTTCTGCGAAGGCTTCGTATCTCCCTGTTCAGCAATTCTCATTTTGTAAAATAGTTCTGTGGGGGCGACTTCCAAGCCGCGAAACGTCGTGGCAAGATTCCACTCTTACAGGATATTGACAGCCGATCTGCCTCATAATGAGAATTGCTGCTCCCTGTTGCATCGTTGTCCCACGCGATGGTATATCAGAGATACGGCGGATTGAGATGACCGAGCTTATGGTTCACAGACAAAGGGGGCGCCATTGACCAAGATCACGTTCATCGTGGTGGGCAACACCCGATCTCCTTTTCTGAGAGAGGGAGAGCTCTTTTACCTGAAACGGATCCAGCGCTATGCGCCCACGGAATGGGTGGAAGTGAAGCCCCAGAAAATCACAAGGGGGCGGTCGCCTGAGGAGATATTGAGGATGGAGGCCCGCTCCATCGCTGCGAAATGCCTGCCGGACGACCATGCCATTGTGTTGGATGCAAAAGGGGAGGAATACGACTCTGAGGGACTTGCGGGCCTCCTTGAACGTCTCTTACAGACCCCCAAGCGGATCTGTTTCATCATCGGCGGGCCCCTTGGCCTGTCTCAGGATATCCTGCAGCGTGCGGGCCATGCTGTTTCCCTTTCGAGACTCACGCTCACCCACGAAATGAGCAGGCTGGTCCTGCTCGAGCAGGTTTACAGGGCCCACACCATCATGAAGGGCGAAAAGTACCATAAATAAAACAATCCTTGCCTACTCCTTCTCGACACCCGCCTCCAGGGCCATGGCGATCTTGTTCTTGAGCTCGGACAGGTCAAAGGACTTAATGACATAATAATCGGCCGCGATGGACTTCATATCCTCCTTGAAGGTATCATAGGCCGTACACAGGATCACCGGGAGATCGTAGAACTTGTTCCGAATGTCCTGCAACAGATCCAGGCCGTTGTAATCTACCATCTTGATGTCGAGGACCACCAGGTCCGGCTTTTCCTTTTCGATCCTCTCCAGCAGGAGGTGACCGTTCTCTGCCGTAATGACCTCATAGCCTGCCTCGCTCAGTTCTTCTGAATACAGGTAACGGATATGTTCCTCGTCATCCACAATCAATATCTTGGCCATAACTTGCTCTCCGTTACGCGGCGTCCATGCAAGAAAGATTCCCTTTACGGACGTCCGTCTCAGATGAATTTACCCCAAAAAGCGGCGGCGCCGTTGCCGTCAGAAAAACCCTATCAAAAGATACGAAAATATGCAAATCACGCTCCGCGGCGTGCGGCCCTGCATCCATGGCATCACGGCCCGGCAGTGCTGGGACCGGATTCGGCGTCAGTACTGATAAAAGCCCCTTTTGGTTTTTCTGCCGAGCCACCCCGCATCCACATATTTTCGCAACAATGGGCAGGCCCGGTACTTGGCGTCTCCCAGTCCACGGTGAAGCACATCCATGATGGCCAGGCAGGTATCCAGCCCGATGAGGTCGGCCAGGGCCAGGGGACCCATGGGATGGTTCATGCCCAGCTTCATGATCTGGTCGATGTCCTCTGCCCGCCCGACCCCTTCAAACAGGGCGTATACCGCCTCATTGATCATGGGCATCAATATCCGGTTGGCCACAAACCCGGGAAAATCATTGGCAGGAACCGGGGTCTTGTCCATCTGGAGGGCCAGATCATGGGTCGTTTGAAAGGTTTCGTCCGAGGTGGCCAGGCCCTTGATGATCTCCACCAGCTTCATCATGGGGACCGGATTCATAAAATGCATCCCGATGACCTTCTCCGGTCTTTTGGTGGCCGCAGCGATCTTGGTGATGGAGATGGAAGAGGTATTGGATGAGAGGATCACCCCTTCCCTGCAGTGACTGTCCAGTTCGCCGAAAATATTGAGCTTCAAGGCCTCGTTTTCAGTGGCCGCCTCCACCACAAAATCGGCCCTGCTCATGTCTTCAAGCGAGGTAGATCCCTCTATTCTCCCCAAGACAGCCCCTTTGTCTGCTTCAGACATCTTGCCTTTCTTGACCACGCGGCCAAGACTTGCGTCGATGGTCGAAAAACCCCGCTCCACAAACTCGTCCTTGATATCGTTCATGATCACCGACAGACCGGCCGCAGCGCCGACCTGGGCAATCCCTGAACCCATCTGTCCGGCCCCTACAACGCCCAACACCTTGATTTCCATTATTGCAATTCCTCCTTTTCGGCGGCTGAATTTATCTTAAAAGAACTTACATCGAAATCATCCGAATCACAAGCATAAACTGAAGGAATTTTCCCGGACGCTGCCCGGTCTTTCAACCTGGCCTCGCCATGCCCTCACTGAACGTTTGGCAGACACATATGTGCAAAGGCGGCAATTCTCACTTTGGGAGGACAGGCATAGGAGAACGGCTTCCGAGCCGAAAAACGTCGCAGCGAGATGCCGTTCACACAGGATTGGACTCCAGGACTGCTTCACAATGAGAATTGCTGGCATCCCCCTGCCATCTGAGAGGATTTTCGTGCATGCTCCGCTTTGTGGGGCGGCCGTACGAGACAGACAACAATAGGGAGCGAACCCTGACCATCGGTATTCCCGGGGAGATCAAAGGGAAGGATTTACGGGATTCAAGGCTTCAGGGGTTCAGGCCTTTTCCCTGCGGGCCCGTTCCCTGTTCTCTCTCACCATCCCCAGAAACACCCGGTACGGTCCAGGGGTCCCGTATGGACAGAATGCCAGACGGTCCCCGGGAAACACGGGGTCATAGATGTTGATGATCCGGCCGTTGCGAAACACGGCCTCCACTTTTTCCGGCGGCAGGGAAAGCATCGTCACCACATCATAAGCGGCGCAGCCCTCCTCCGGGATAGGCCTTTCCAAGCTGTACGGCAGGCCCTGTTCATCCAGGCAGCCCCGCAAAGAGCCGAAGATGCGGACACTGACAGGGCGCTGTCTTTCCGGGTCTGTCATTCTTACCCACCTCCTATGGGAGGGAAGAGCCCCACGCGCTCGTCCCCTTGCAGTTCAAAATCCAAAGACACATTCCTCCCGTTAACCATGACAACCCTGACCTTGTCCACAGGAATCCCCATCCGTGTGCAGAGATCAGCAATGGTTGTTCTCGCCCCCACCGAGACCATCACCCCCCTCGAGGGCTCGTATCCAGGGACGCAGCGCCTCAGCGTGGAACTCAAGAATAAACTCACCGGCACTTTGAAATGACCTCCCGGCCCGCAGGCCGCGGGTTGACCAAAACTGAAGCCGAGAATCTACCAAAACAAACGCCCCCTGTCAATGACGCAACACATGCCCCCTTATATCATATTTGATCTAATATGTTGAATTCAATACGGAATTTACTTGATATGCAGCCTGCTTTGTGGCACACTGAAATTGTTGCCACATGCATTAGCCCATGTCAACCCGCGGTTTTTGCGGGGTCAACCTGTTGTAGAGTCTTTGTCTGTAACTTCTCTGCAACGTGCGAACAAGTTTCCCCGTAGGGGTCTCTGCCCAAGGGCTGCAAAAACCGAATCGAGCTCCTGGAAACGGCAGCAGGGCTTTAAAATACAGTCTGTTCCAGCCCCAAGGACAGTCTTTCACCTGCCCGCCATGCGAGTGAGGCGAGTCAGGCGGGTCGATAGGGATTCCTTGCTGC
>ENA-OSEO01003219-OSEO01003219.1-sediment-metagenome-genome-assembly--contig:-NODE-3219-length-19946-cov-3.693895_pt1 | contig 19946 bp, 22 predicted proteins | sample MGYA00237883_ERZ534232 | MGnify/ENA metagenome assembly ERZ534232
CAAATTTAAAAATTGAGTTATTTTGAAAGCACCTCCCCCTCCAGCAGGAGAGCAGCCCCAAATCCTCCCCCTTATGAGTACCATTATCTTATTGTTAAATAGAAACAATTTACCTGATTTTACCATTCTCCAATGCAGCAATTATTTCTTCATACTTATAAAACCAAGTACTATCTAATTTATATGCCGGAATTGTTTTATTTATCCTGAGTGTTTGTAAGGTGGAATTAGAAATGCCCAGCATTTCCCTTACATCTTATGACCTCAGCCATTTGGTTTTCCTTATATTTTTATCAAATATTTCTTTAATCTCATCTATTAATTCCTGTTCAAACTGGTCAAAGTCTTCCTTTTTAAGCACTATTATATCCGATGCCATAATTAGTTATTGCTATTTTGTTGGTTAATAATCCATTCATCATGTAATTTCTTCCAGTCAAGAATACTTCTGCCTAAAGCTGCTGCCTGTCTTGGATGTACTAAAGGTATAACTTTATAGGTTTTATTCCTGATGGTTACTGGGTGCTCCTTGCCATAATCATTTATTGTACTGCCAAAGTCAGATAGTTTTTTGTAATCTGAAAAGCATGATAGAAAATGCTTAATTGGGAGGTCTCCAAAAAGAATTATTTTCTCAGCCTGTGATTTTTCCAGCTCATCTACAATTTCATTTACCCTTTGAGGATTGTTTAGTTCTGCTGCACTGAACTTTGGTATTGTACATTCAGGCAGATTAAATTTTTTAATAAGGGGATTATAATGCTTTTCAATAGCTTTCTGTTGATTGGCATTTATTCTTGAATAGGGAATTAGGTCACAGAGCCAAACATCTTCTCTGGTGTAGCCAAGTGGTTTTAAAAATAACTCATCAAGTGCAATTCCTGAAGGGCCATTAAATCTATTATCTGCCGGAATAAGTTTTCCTAATTCTTCTGGTATTGGAATTTTATCAATGATTTTTTCAGCATTGTTCCCTTTCCAGAAGATATATGGTTCACTTGCTACTGCCAAGGCATTGACTTTTACTTTGCCATCAACATCTATCCATTTTGCATGAACAGCACTGGCATAAACTCCAAGGACAAATACTTTTTTGGGGGATTTGTTTATTTGCTCAACCTTTTGAAGTTGAGAGCCAAAAGGGAAAACAAATGTCATAATGCATATTAATGATTGTTAGATTGTTTCTCCAAGTTCCCTGAACATACTTATTGGGTTAAGATATAGAATGCCAAATGCGGCACATACATCAGGGATTTTTATTTTATTCTTTTTGTTGCTTGGTATTTCATAAGTTACAACTTTCTTATGTAATAAATCAGCGAGAGTGAAAGCCATTAAAAATGCATCAGCTTCTTCTGCATCAAGAAATTCCTGAATGGCATTTTGAGTATAATGTGCAGTTTGAGATGCTCCCCATGAAGCAATTTGAGCATATTCCAGATGATTCTGGTTTGAATCTTTCCAAAAAACTGTTGCAAGGTTGTTTTCACACCATTTTTTTAATTCATCGTCGTTTTTGAATATTTCTTTTTTAACCTTGTCTATGCTAATGATTTTACCGCTATCTGCCAATTCTTTTACCTTATTCCAAAAACTTGGGACAACATCAAGGGGGTACGTAACCCTATGAGCTTGTATGAAAAAGTTGGTATCTACAACATATACATAACTCATCAGTTGAAGTGTTGGTTAAAAAATCGCTGAAATGTATCTCCTTTCAATCCAGTAAGTTTATATGCATCACGGTATAAAAGTTGTCCAGATTTAACGGCTTGATTAACGTGTGCAGCATAAGTAAGACTTATCCGTTTCTTAGCTGTTTTGTAGAAATCACCACCACCAGTTTGAATTTCCTTTTTCTCTTTTAATTCCTGTATGTAGTCATTGTAGAAACTAAAAAACTGGCCTTTACTAATTTTACTTAAATCAAGTGCCCTTCTCGCAATAACAATTGGGCTTACTTTAAAAACCTTTGCCAACTGCTTAAAACTTTTATTCCTGTCCCACAGGTTATGAAAAATACTCTCTGGAACTAAAAACTCAGCTGCCACCTTATCACATAATTCTTCTACAGGTTCATTAGCTGGTTGCATTTGCCTAAAATCAAAACCAGCACTATTGCCTGTCCAAATATGTGCCAATTCATGAACTATTGTAAACATTTGAGCAGCTTTTGCATCTGCTGCATTAATAAACATAAAGGGTGCATAATTATCAGAGAGAACAAATCCCCGGCATTCTTTAACAGGAATTGCACGGTGTGTATTGTTTTCTACCACACTATTAAAAACCATTATTATTCCTGCTTCTTCAACCTTGACAGTGAGATGTTCAAGTGTTTGTTCCCAATTGGGGAAATAGCTTGCCCAGTTTTCACTCAGATTTAAGGTTTTTCGTATGTCAGCTACTATTTCTTTAAAATCAAATCTATTATGATACTTTCCTACAAAACTTTTTTTGTCAAATTCATTCTCCTTCAAATATTCCCTTAACCACTCCTGACGGTTTTTTAAAAGAAGAATAGTATCAAAAGTATTGACACTTAATTTATTGTGTTTATTCTTTGTTCTAAAGAAAGGTATTGGTAATTGTTCAACAGGAGGTTTTTGTAAAAACAAGTAACCAAATGGAACATGCACTTTTTTTGCAAATTTTTGCAATTGGTTGAATGTAGGTTTTTTCTTTTCTTCTAACCAATCTTTCAATTTTGGAAATGCAAAGACAAATTCGTCCATATCATGACCTGCCCTATCAACAGCCCATGCTAACATATTTGGATTAATATTTAATTCATTTCCCATGCTTCAAATTTATGCAGAAATATTCAAAAAAAAATCTTACTCCGTCAACTTTAAGAAACTTCATGAGTGCCACTTTGGTTTAGCCCCATATTTTAAAATATAAGTGTTGAATATCATTTTTTCTACATCCGTTGGGAAATCTTTGAATTCGCTATCAAATGTTACCCACCAATAAACAGCGATTTTTTCAATTCTCTGATTTCTCATCATTTCTGGCCAAGCTTTTTTGCGTTTAATCTTTCCAAATCCGGGATGGTGACCATTAACCAGTCTGTCTTTCATACCACCTAAACCACTTCGCCTTATTTTTAAAGACCCATCAGCATTCCTTTGCCCACTTGACCCGATATAAATTAATCTGCGATAATTATTTCTAATTTCATATATTAGGTAGACCCCACCTTTATCCGTTGGGGCATTGCATTTTTGTTCAAGTGAATCAAAAGGTGTAAATTCAAAATGTCCCTTAGATTTATATTTTTCCAATAGTTCAATCATATTTTAATCTACTTTTTTTCTGGTTCTAAAGCCTCTCTCAACACCTGCTGCAATAACTTTTCATTCTGCTGCTGACTGGTTTTTATGTTTTCTTCCAGTTTATCACGATATTGCATGAGTTCGTCTAATTTGGTGACTATTTGCTGTTGTTCGATGAGTGGGGGTAATGTTAATAATGTATTCTTGAACCTAAAAATTGCCATTTTTTCAACTCCAACTTTCTTGGTTTTGTCAATAAATTGGGTTTGTGCAAATGGCATATTAAGTACTTGAAATAAAAATTCTTTGCTAATCAACCAAGGTGAAATTTTTACTGCATTTTCAGTCAAATTACAACCATCAAATTTGTCAGGAACTAATCCACATTTACCAATGGTAGCTCCTACAATAGTCATATAAATGTCATTTTTACTAATTGTGTAATTTCTGATTTTTTGAAAAATATCTTCTTCAATATAGTGTAAATCTGTATCTATTATAGTGTTATTTTGCATGTCACTAACTCTAATATAAACGTAGTGTGTTTTTTTAGTAAGTAATTTATAACCTGCCGGGACCCTTTTACCACCATTAATTTCACAAATTTCTCCCAACCTGCACCACTTCCAGCTTTTCGGAATTTCAAATGGGATTTCATCTTCTTTTATTGGTGGTAACGATTTCTGTTTTTTAATTTTCTTCTCCTTAATCAATTGTTCCTTTTCAGCTTTTATCTTTTTCAGTAATTCACTGGCTGGCTCAATATCAGGATTTTCTTCTCTCCATTTTGCAGTTAATTTACCCTGCATGGCTTCACGCAAAAATGCCTGACGTAGTTGTTTGACAAGGTCTAATTGTATTTCAATTTCATTATTTAAATCTGAATTAGAATCCTCTAAAAGTTTATATTCCTCAACAAAATTTTTCTGTTCATCCAGAGGTGGAATCGGAACTTCAATCTTGGCTATTTCTTTCATTGGCAAGGAGACATTTGCCATTCCCTTCATTCTGCTAACCAGCTCTTTTTCTCTATTGAGATTCAAATAATGATATAAATATTCAGCATTAATAATTGATTTATCTTTGGGTATAACAGCACACAGAATATTTCCAACAGCAAATTTTCCTGCTTGATAATGTATTCTTTTTAAACTTTTATGTCCATGCCCAGTTGAAGACACTAATGGAATTACTACAGCCTCAGCATCAAAGTGATATTCATTGTGCGATTTTCTTTCTTCACTTGTAACAACTAAAGGAAATTCACCGGGAATGGCCTTGGTGATACCAATCTTGCCTTTTTCAATATGACACAATTCTCCAATTGTTTTTATTCCCCAATTCATTAAACTATCTCCTTCAATTGGTTCAATAAATCCTTACTTCTTCCAAATGATTTTTCCAGCATCAGCATCAGTTCTGTGCTGCTGTATTCATGTACCTCTTCCTGTTTATTTGGATTTTTGATATCCAAATCATAATTCCTATCAATAATGGTCTGAATATCCACCTTCCAACATATATCATTTTCCTTTCTGTTTTTCCACCATTTTTTTATAGGGTCAAATTCCTTTAATTTAATCGGTTTTGTCTTGCTATAACTTTTCTGACCTTCCGGCAATCTGTGTTCATAATACCAGATTTCTTTTGTTGGTTCTCCTTTGGTAAAAAATAAAAGATTTGTTGCCACTGTCGCATAAGGCTGAAATACTGAGTTCGGCAGTCTTATTATAGTATGCAAATTACAGTCTTCCAGTAATTTCTGTCTTACCCTTTGTTTTACTCCTTCACCTGTTAATGAGCCATCAGGTAATACTATACCTGCTCTACCACCTTGTTTCAGTATATGAATCATCAGGATTAAAAACAGGTCTGCACTTTCTTTTGTCCTGAAATTTTTAGGGAAGTTATTTTCGTTGTTGTTGGCAACAATGCCTCCAAATGGTGGATTTGCCAGAATAACATTCACCCTGTTTTTTTCGGTGTAATTGCTCAAAGGCTGGTCTAAAGAATCCCGGAATATAATTTTGGGAACTTCTAAATCATGTAATATAAGGTTAGTTGTAGCAAGCAAAAAAGGCAAAGGCTTATATTCCCATCCAATTACATTTTCAGCAATGCTTTTTCTTTCTTCAACATTGTTTGCTTGTTTTTTCAAGTGTTCAATTGCAGCAGTTAAATAACCACCAGTTCCACATGCTGGGTCTAAAATTTTTTCATCCAGCTTGGGAGCAATCATTTCTGTTATAAACTCTGTTATTGCTCTTGGCGTATAATATTCACCACTTTTCCCGGCACTCTGTAAATCCTTTAAAATGGTTTCATAAAGTTCCCCAAAAGCATGACGTTCTTTAGCAGCATTAAAATCCAGTTCATTGAGTTTATTTAAAACTTTCCGGATATTGATACCACTTTTCATATAATTGTGGTTACCCTCAAAAACATCTCTTACAATAACTGCTCTGCCATTTCCTGTTACCAGACTGATGTTTCTTAAATCCGGGAAAAGTTTTTGGTCAACAAATTCCAAAAGCTCATCTCCTGTCATTCCCTCATCATCACCTGCCCAAGAATCCCAATGATATTTTGAAGGAATAGGACTTTTATAATTTTCATCAAGTAGTTCAAGCTCCTTATCTTTATCTGAAAATATTTTCAAAAAAAGCATCCATCCCAACTGTTCTATTCTCTGGGCATCACCATTTAAGCCTGTATCCTGCCACATTATCCTGCGAATACTGTCTAATATTCCTTTGAGGTTTGTCATAAAAATAATTAGTCTTCTGTAATTAATAATTCATCGTATTCAATATTTTCTTCCACTATTTCGGACTCAGGTTCTGAAAATTCTTCAATAGAAACTTTTTCTTTTATTTTTTTCAAAATTTTCTCACCACGTAATTCAATAAAAAGATGATAATTATCTTCTAATGCAGCACTGAAGCAATTATCATCTATAAAATGAGATAATAGATGTTCTCCGATATTATTATTTGCGGACTTATATTTTCCCAAATAGATTGATGGAAATGAATTTGAGATTTCTCTATTTAATCTCGACGATATCATGGCAAAATTAAGAAGTGTGTTTATTTCAGTATTATCCACGTTAAATTCATTTCTTAATGAATAGGGGAAAAAGTGATGGTTTTCTTTGCTGTTAGTTTTTGAAACATTGGTTCTATCCAATGTCACATGTTGCCCATTATCAAAATCTACAGGATTTTCAAGAGCCATTAAACAAAGAACGCCATTTTTAATTACCGATGTATTTTGCATTCTTATTTTTCTGAGTTCTTTTATCGTTAAAGAAACAGGAAAAGTATTTTCTTCAATTTCACCATTGGTCAATTTTAAAATCCATTCTGCATCATCCTTCATTTTAGTCAAACTTGAACTTGAAAATCTTTGAGAAAACGTTGATGTCCAAAACCAATTTTCAATTAATTGTTTATGCTCATGTAGAATTGATTTTTGCTCTGATTTGAAAAAATAGTATTGAAGGATTGGCATAAAAGAGTTATAAGGAATAAAGTCTACATATTTTACTCCAAATATTTTTATAAAGTCAATGGTAAGTTTTAGGCATTCGGTGGTTATATCCCAAAGCTCTAAACATTTTTCAGCAGTGAGATTCAATTGATTTTTATTTTTACAATCGTCAAAGGCATTTAGAGCAAGGGATTGTATAAAAATCTCATTTTCTAATCCTCCAAATAATCTCACATTAGTTTCATTATTGAATTTTTTTATTTTCTCCCTCAAATCAAAGTTTGGTGACCAAGCACTTGCATGAACAAGGTCAAATAAGGATAATCTCTTGCCTCCTTGGTTAATTCTTTCAAAAATGACTACTACTTGTTCCAAGTCCATGTCAAGGGATTTAATAACACTAATTGGATAATTTGAAAATACTTCCTGACAATTTCTCCAAATATCTGCTTTATCTCTATCAATAGCCATATATTCAGCAAAAACATCCCCATAAGCTGTTGTGTGAAATAATTTCCATGCAGGAATATTGTGTTTTTCATTTTTAAGCCTCGGAATTTGAAATTCTTTTTTTTCGAGATTAAAACAAATAGTTGAGAAATCTGTCCCATTCATCTTTTTCCCTTTCAGGGCAACAAATAATGAAGTAATTCTTTGTTGTCCGTCAAGTATAAAACTATATTTATTTGAATCAGGCTTTTCTGGTAATTCTAATTCGGTTATTTCCCGGCAAAAGTGCTCATAATCAAGACTTGCATTCCAAATAAAAAAAGAACCAATAGGATATTGATTATAAATACTATTGAGAAGTTTCACAATTTTGGACCTTTCCCATACATAGCCCCTTTGGAAACGTGGTATTTTAAGATTCCCCTTTTCTAATTCGTTGAAAATGTCCTTTAAATTCCAATTATTAATGATTTCAATTTTCTTATTCATTAAGCTCCTGTTTTATATAATTCCTGTTCCAATTCCCTTATAGCTGCAATATACTTTACTTTGCTTCCAAATTGTTTAATAATCTCCATAGGAGAGCCATAATCTGTTAGCGGTTGAACTCTTAAAATCTCCATACTTTCAATGTTGGTTATCCCCTCATCTGCATATTTTTCAAGCAGAGCTTCCAGCACCTTCCTTGATTGTTCTCCGCATTTGGTGAAATAATTCCTCTTTTTCACATTATTAGCCCTCTCTTTTCTTGTTAATGGTGGCTGGTCATAAGCTACATGACAGATTAAATCAAAGATGTCAACTTCTCTGTTGACAGCATCTCTGAGAGCTTCAACCAATACTCCTTGTTCTTCCAATTCTTTTATAATGGCATCTTTTCTATCTGATGCATTCCATGAATTTAGAAAATCATTTAATGTGGCATATTTTCCTTTGATTATTTTTCTGGTATGGTCTTTTAAACTAATTGTTATAGGTTTCCCATTTCTGTCAAAATATAATTCTCTGCTGATGAGAACAGAAACATCTACACCATTCACATAAATTTTTTTCTTTGGTTCAGGTGGGGGTATTGGTGGCAAAGGTGGTTCTGGTTCTGGTGAGTCAATTTGTATTTCTTCCCCTGATTCTTCATCAATAATAGGTGTATCGCTCTCTTCTTCCTCATCTATAATACCAGTTAAGTCTGTATCCTCAGAAACAGGCTTCACTCTTATTGGTTCTCCGTCAAAATTTTTATCAGCAAATAAATCTGTAGCATTTCTGAAATCAAGGATATTGAAATATAACTTGCCAAATTCTTCATTTATACGTGTTCCCCTGCCAATAATTTGTTTGAATTTGGTCATTGAATTTATATTGGCATCAAGCACTATCACTTTGCAGGTCTGGGCATCTATACCAGTGGTCATTAATTCAGACGTAGTTGCAATAACAGGATAGGTTTCTTCGGGATTAGTAAAATTATCCAGTTCACGTTTCCCCTCATCATTATCTCCTGTAATACGCATTATATATTTGTGATTATAACTGACAATGTCTGAATTGAAATTTGACAAAGCCATTCTCATTCTCTCTGCATGGTCAATATCAGAACAAAAAACTATTGTCTTGGCATACCTGTCAAATCCTTTTAAAAACTCAGTCAGCTTTCTTGCAACAGTTTCCGTTCTTTCATCAATAACAAGGTTTTTATCAAAATCTTTCCTATTGTAAATTCTATCCTCTATTAAATCTCCATCCTTGTCTGTTTTCCCAGCTTCTGGTCTCCACCCCTCTAAGTCAACATTAATTCCAACCCTGATTACTCTGTATGGAGCAAGAAAACCATCATCAATTCCCTGCTTTAAAGAATAAGTATAAATTGGTTCACCAAAATATTCAATATTACTGGTCTCTTTAGTCTCTTTGGGTGTCGCTGTTAAACCTATATGCGTTGCCTTATTAAAATAATTCAGGATTTCTCTCCAGGCACTGTCTTCTTTTGCACTTCCCCTGTGACACTCATCAATTACAACAAGGTCAAAAAATCCCCTTGAAAATTGTTTGTAAGCATTAGCCTCTTCATCAGCTCCTGATAATCCCTGATATAAGGCAAGATAAATTTCATAACTTTTATCAATCATCCTGTGTTTCACCACAGTCATTTTATCCCGGAAATGTTTGAAATCACCTCTGCGTGTTTGGTCTATAAGTGCATTCCTGTCAGCAAGAAATAGGATACGCTTTTTAGCTCCACTTTTCCATAAACGGTGAATTATTTGATAAGCAACATAGGTCTTTCCTGTTCCTGTTGCCATTACCATAAGAATCCTGTTTTGCCCTTTAGCAATTGCCTCTACAGCCCTGTTAATGGCTACCTGCTGGTAATATCTTGGTTTTCTCCCAGAACTGTCAATGTAATATTCCTGTGAAGATATTTTTTCTTCTTTTGGTGTTTCAATCCCTTTAAATCTTTTATACTTTTCCCATAACTCATGTGGAGAGGGGAAAGAATTTAAATCGAGCTCAGTTTCAATTTTACCTTCTGATACAGTTCTGTCATGAAATAAAAATCCATCACCATTACTGCTGAAAACAGATGGTATATCAAGTATTTCAGCATATTCAAGAGCTTGTTGCATTCCTGCCCCAAGAGAGTGTCTATTGTCTTTAGCTTCAATAATTGCAACAGGAATATTTGGCTTATAATAAAGAATATAATCTGCCCGTTTTTTTTGACCTCTGGCTGTCAATTTCCCTTTTACATAAATTTTCCCATTTGTGAAAGTAACTTCTTCTTTAAGCTGAGTTAATTTGTCCCAACCAGCTTTTTCTACAGCAGGAGTAATGTATTTGGTGCATATATCTCTTTCAGAAAAGTCACTTTTGTCCATAGCCAAATTTATGTTCTCTGAAATTTTCTATTACATTTTTTGATGAAATTGATTTTAGAAAAATTTCACAGTGTTGGTTTTTCAGAAGGTTAAAATTAGGAATTTTAATGAAATAAAGAGAAATTAAAAGCAAACTAATCTTCTTCCCAGCAATTTATTACCAGCGACCCCTTTTTTATCATATACAACATCAGGCTTCTGTGTCTCTCATCAGTTCCCAGAAAATCCAGAAATTCATTAACTATTTTCTCAGGCAGGTTTTGTAAAAGGGTATTTTTATCAATCCGGTATTTTTTTAATTGATGGTCTTCAACAATGCAGGATTTCAATATTTCATAGCATTCTTCATCAGGCTCTTTATGAATTAGCCGGAAATTTTTAATCATTTTCAATTTAATAACTTAAAAGAATTAAGGAACTTATGCAAATCATCATTGGATTTATAGCTGCTTTTTGTTGTGACAAGCAATGTAAAAATATCATTTCCCCTGAGTATAAACCTTGCTGTTACAATTGCTTCTTCATTGTTGTAAATAAACTCAATTTCTCTTGCCCTACAATTTGGAACAGATATTTCTTTTTGACTTATCAGTCTCACATCGTCAGCAGGAGTATTATTCAGCATTCCTTGAATTGATGATTGAAAATAGTCTTCATATTTTGTTTCATTAAATCCTTCAAAGAATCCATCCGGATAATGCAAAAAATGCATCATATAAACAAAGTTTTTACTGCTTATGTCTTTTTGACAATCCACACTTAAAATACTTAACTTGACAGGTTTCCCTTCATAGTCAAGCGTAACTGTATTTAATGTCGGTGATTGTTTTGGGAATAAAATTTTGAAACCAAAATCACTATTGGAATACTCTTTCCATTCTATTTTACTACATGAAAAGAGCAGCAATGCTGTTAACAGCAATAGATTACGGAACAATTCTTTTTTCATGTTTTAAATTTTAATTGAAATTAGACCAGATTATTTTTTACTTGCTATTAATTAGTTTATTATCAATTTGTTTTATAGGTTCTAATTATTTAATTTTTTTCTGTTTTAAGCTTGCTATAAATCCCCAAATATTGTAGTATTCAAACAGGATTAAGATACCAAGACATAGAAAAGTGCCAGTAAAGAACGCCACCCAGTTGAAAGAGAAGTATTCTGTTGAGAAGAAAGGCTCTGATTTTTTCATTAGCTTAAGAACTAAACCTTTTTTCCACTCTGACTCCTGTGTATATAGTCCGAGCAAAAGTTTTGAATTGGGTAACTTAAATAACCACCCTGACATGAATCCCAACAAAGCAGAAATTATAAAATAAATTGTTATGCGAATCTTTCTCTTTGTTATTAATATTTTCGGTTTGAAAAAAAACTTTAAATTTCTCCCTTTTTTATGAGGTATCAATATAGAATCAATACTTGGGTTATCTGTTTTGTCAGAAAGAACTTTTTTGTTAAATACTTTACCCTTCCCAATTCCAATCAAATAGATTCCAAGAAGGAAATAAGCTATTGCGGGAAGAACCATAAAAACATCTTGAAATATCAGTTCAATATTTGCCAATAGCACAATGCCAACAATCACGGACAATGCCCATCCAATTATGATTTTTGCTTTTGACTTTTTTGGCGGTTCTTCAGTAGTTTTTTTACTTAAAAGGGTAACGATTATTCCAAATATTGGTGATGCAGTCGCATTAAAAATGAAAGACCACCAAAATCCGATTTGCCTTTTTCTTCCAAGATAATGAGCTATGAAGGCTGCCACAGCAAAATAGACCAGAATACCAGCTATATTCGCTGAGATTTCAAAAAATGTATCAGAATTATTCATTGTAAAAAGGTTTAATTTATTTTTCAAAGGTTTATATTATCATATATGATAACCAGTTTTTAAAGTTAAAACAAAATCTTAGTTGTCAGAAATGATAACTAATGAAAATTAGCCAGCTTCAACAAAAAATTGGTCAACGAATAAGAATTTTAAGGGAATCCAAAGGAATTACACAACAGGATTTAGCTGCTGCATGTAATTTTGAGAAAACCAATATGAGCAGAATTGAAGCTGGCAGAACTAACCCGACTATTTCTACTCTTTATAAAATCAGTCAAGCATTAGAAATATCTATTTCTGAATTAGTGGATGTTGAGGTGTGATGATTTCATCTCAGAATAAATTAACTCCGACCATTCTCTTAATTTTTCATCCATGTTGCAATAATCAGTTTCTTCAACTGCCCTTTCAATAAGTTTAAAGTATCGCTGGTACAAATCATCGGTTTTATTTCTGAATCCCATGAATGTCAATATTATTTCACTAATATTCAGTGTGTAAATTGTGCAGTCAAATCCTAATTTTTCCAAAGCAAGTAATAGCACCTGATTTCTTATTTGCTCCTGAATCAGATGGATTGCAAGTGACTTATTCATAATTATTGATTGTTTAGAAGGTTAATATTCCGTTTTAATAATGACCACAGCCCATACAATAAGCACAGGCTGTGTCTAATCTGTAGCATTTTGGTATTCAGCGATACTTCCTTATAAATATTTAATTGATAATTAGAAACTTTGTAAGAATTGGAGTAAATTGTAGCAGTAATTTTTATTCAAATAATAATTCTAAAATGAAATTCATTATAGATTTTAAAAGTATCTACTGGATTTTTTGGTTTGTCACCTTAGCATTCATTATTGCAGCTATTGCAGGATGCTCACCCTGTTACTATGTTGTTATGGCAATAAGCTTTATACAGGTTCTATTTTTCATTATTAAGGAAAAAAGTCTCGTTGCCTTCCCAACACAGATACGCATAACATATTTTTTAATAACCCTCTTTGGCCTGTGGCAAGAGGTAAGATTATATGTTTTTATTTTGTTATTGCTTGGTACAATAATGGTAACATTCTTTGAAAGGTGCAGTATTGCTGCAATGTTAAAATACATGCCGTGGAATAAAGGAAGAGAAATCAGGTTAAACTGATATTTTCTCTCTTTGATTAAGTTTATAACAGCCACTCATCTGCCATTGAAGTATAGCCTTCAGGCAACAATATCAAATGGTCAAGCAGGGTAATATCAAGCAGGTTCCCGGCTTCTTTCAGTTTCTTTGTAATTTTAATATCAGCATCGCTGGCTTCACCGTTGCCTGATGGGTGATTGTGGCTTAAAATTAAATTTGACGATAGTGCTTTAAGTGCAGCCAGATAAATACACCTGACATCAACAACAGTTCCCGATATACCGCCAATTGAAATAAGCTGGTATCCCAGTACTTTATTAGCCCTATTCAAATACAATGCATAGAAGGATTCCCTGTAGGTTATATCATTACCCCATATACTGCGAAATATTTTCTCTGCATCTTTGGAGCAGGTTATTTTAACCATCTCTGACGGTTTTATCACAGGTTTATATGTAATTTCAATTTCAGATACCTGCGGAATAATAATATCACTTGTCATAATTGCCGGTTTTTATGTGGATATATGAGCAGCCTTTGTAACAAAATCCCGGTATTTTGATTTTATTTCTTCTGTCAGGGCTTCTGTTTCAAGATTCACAGATTCAACATCATTGAACCAGTTCCAGAACCTGTCAAATTTCTCAGGGTCATTTTCTTCCCACTGATAGAGAAGAGAATCATCATAAATTAGCACTATCTCTGAATACATGCCAAAGTCATGTGAAAACCATTTCACTTTGTAATGGCACATAAAGGCAAATTCATCAGGCACAGGGTAATTTTCAACAAGGTATTGCATGAGTATCCTCATCTCTATCTTATTTTTCTCTAAAAAGTCTGGCCTGCCCACTTGTGCAAAGCCATTACTTCCAATAGTTAAGTAGTCCATAGCTGTAATTTTTAAGTGTGAATACTCCATCCGGGTTTATCATCCGGATCAATACAAACAGAAAATGTTGGAGCACCTCCACTTCCAAAACCATCATGTGGGCCATGAAAGATAAAGCCCCCATTGAGGATAAACTTCTCATTCAGGGTAATCTCAAAATAGAGGCTAAGTGGTGCAAAGTCGTTATAAAGGGTAACTGTGTACCCTTTATCGGTATAGGTTTCAAATCTGGAAAATGTTTCTTTAAAATTTTCCAGCAGGTTTTTTTCTATGGCAAAAGCTTTTATTTCATCAAGCCTGCCATTTGATTTGTCTATTATCATATTAAATAAATTTTTAGATTTGTTGTATTGAAGTGTTGAGGTGAAAAAGGAATGTTTATTTTGAAATTTTGTTTGCTATTTAATAATCATGTGGGTAAATTAGATGCAAATTTTTATAGGTGATTTTTAACCATTAAATCATTATAAATCCATTGGATGGAATTATAAAAAGGTGGGCATAATTTACAGGAGGAGTAAATGTTATATGATTTTGGTATACAGACAACAAAGTTAACGCCAAGCATGAAAAAAACAACATAGATGGAAAATACAGGAATCGCATTTGTAATAATGCAAATTGGAAATAAAGACCTCGACGATATTTATGATAATATTTATGTTGAGGCTATTGAAGCAGTGAACTTAATTCCCAAAAGAATTGACAAGGATAATAGTGGATTCTTACTAAAATCTGAGATTGTTGAATACATTGAAAAAGCTGAAATAATAATAGCAGACTTGACAAATGAAAGGCCGAATTGTTACTTAGAGATTGGCTATGCAATGGGACTCGACAAATTCAAAAATTTAATTTTCACCGTTCGAGAGGACCATTTCCCCGACAATAAAGATTACAAAAAAGGTGGACCTAAAATACATTTTGATGTCAGTGGTTATGAAATTTTATCATGGAATCCAAATAAGCTAGAGGATTTCAAAATAGCACTTACACATAAAATTGAACGGAGACTTGCAACCATAAATTCAGCAAATAGTAGTACATCAAAATTGCTGATAAAAGATAATTGGCTTGAAGAACAACGAAAAATAATTAAAGAGAAATTTTCAAGTAGTGGAATTAAAAGAGAAATGCAGATTGCTATTTCTCCCTTGAATACAAATCTATACATTTCTCAGAATGAACTACTGGACATAACAGACAAAGCACAAGTTATGGCATTTGGCTGGCCAATCGGAATAACCTTTAGGGATGTCCCAGAATTAAAACCTTTTCCAAAAGCAGACGGAATTATCTCTGACATATCGGATTTGGAGAATAGAAAATCTTTCGATTATTCGTATTTCAAAAAAAACGGACAAATATTTATTGCAAAAAGTCTATTCGAAGAAGAATACTATCCAAACTCGATAATTCCAGAAGTTCGAATTCAAAGAACAACAGAAATACTGTTATACATTTCTCGATTTTATTCCTTGTGCAATGTGAAACCGTCAACCAGAATAAAACTGGAAATAAAATATTCGGGGTTATTAAATAATACTATAAGTTTTGGAAGTCAAGGTCAACCATTTAGACCCAAGAAATCAACTGAAAACGAAGTCATAACAACAATAACAACCTCTCTAAGTGAGATAGAATCAGATTTACCGTCATTGGTAAAGAAATTGGTTGATGAGCTATTTGTAATATTTGACTTCTATGAAATAGAGTTGGGATACATTAGTGAAATTGCAAATAAATATGTGACAGAAACAAAAAATGCCAGGCGTTAACACTGTGTAAAATTAAGCGCTGGCGAAGAGCATAATTTCAGCCCCCTGCCCCGCTTCAACCTCGGTATGTATGCGGACTGGAACGATGCACGAAATCCGTGCCTAATCTTACACGTAACCGTTGGTAACAATATTAAAACAAAAGAACTCCAATGACAAAGGAACAGCTAATCGAATTAATTAAACAAGGTGAAAATGAAACAGTCGAATTTAAATCCGACCTTCGTGACCCAATTTTATTATCAAAATATATAGGCTCATTTGCAAACAACAGGGGCGGACAAATTATTGTTGGGATAAAAGAACCATTGGAGATTATCGGCTGTGACACACAAAAACTTCACAAAATTCTTGAAAGAACAAGAACGATTTTAAAACCAACACCGAATATTACTTCTGAAATTGTTATGGTGGAAAACAAAGAGGTTTTTATCATAAACATTGAGAAATCAGATGAAATGGTTTTTTCGGCTGGTTCAGTTTTTCAAAGGACTGGAGAACAAATTCAACCAATGTCAAATCAGGACATAAAACTAAAATTGACCAGTATTTCGTCTGACAGCAAATCTCTCGAAACCTTAGCAATTGCAATAGAAAGACAATCGAAAACAATTGATGAATTAAGAGAAGAAATTAAGAATTCAAATAGTTGGAAGACTAAATTGAGAGATAACTTTATCAGTGGATTAATTGGAGCAATATTGGGCGTTATCTTGACACTGCTTTTAAGATAGATAAAATGAGTTCAATTTTTATAGCAAACCCATTTCCAAACGGATATACGTGGACAATAACTTCTAAATTGGGGCATATTATCAAAGAAGCTGAAAATAGATATGGAGAACGTGATAAATCATATACCATTCTAGGCGTTGAATTTAACCAAGACGGACATCCCAGAATATGGTATCCCGGAAATAGAAAAGATGTTGTTATCCAGATTTCATTATCATGTATTAATGACTTAAATAGGGCTGTTTTCCAAGTTTCTCATGAAATTATTCATTGCTTAAGCCCGACCGGTATTAAATCGGCGAATCAACTGGAAGAAGGGCTTGCTAATCTGTATTCTATTGAATACACCAAACAAAATGGTCATGGAATTTGGACAGCAAGTGACACTAAATATACTGACGCGACTAAATTGGTTGAACAGCTTTTAAATATTGACAGCGATATTATTAAGAAAGCAAGAAATATTCAGCCTACTATTTCTAAAATTGACAAGGAGATATTAAAACAAGCAAACTCTTTGGTGCCTGCTGACTTGGCAGAAAAATTAACTGAAAGATTTTGATAATGAAAATACTGTTGCCAATAGAGTAGATGGCCGGTGAGCTTTGTAGCCCACCGGAGAACCTCTCACTCCAAAATAGGAACGAAATCAAAGCTTAACTCTTAAAGGGCATATAACCAGATATAAATATTCGCTGGTTAGGAATATGGCCTGTAAGCCAAATGATTCGACAAAACCAGCCCACAGGGTTATCTCCATCCTGTCACGAAACAGTTAGCAGAATAAATTTATTGACTTTTAAAGTTGCTTATATCTTAGTTAATTCAAAGTAAGGCTAATATTCTAACTTCACTTAAAGTGAATCGTAATGCTTAAATTTTAGGTTTATAATAAATACAATAAATGAAAACTGATTCTGGTATCCACGAATTTTCAAGTAAATCTGTTATTGGTTTTGCAGCTAAAATTTCTTCAAAAGACTTACCTTCAGATTTTAGGCTAAGTACTCGATTAGCAGCAGTTGAAATCAATTCTTTATACGAAATTAATCCTTTTTTGTCAGAAATATTGCCATGACCTGGTATTACAATTGTATTTTCATCACAAGTCTTTATTATGTTATCAAGCACATCAATATAAATTTCAATGTCTGTAACAGGTGGAAATGCCCCAGTTAGGAATAAATCACCCATATGAATTATATTTGATTCAGTAAAAAAAACAATTGCATCACCACCTGAATGTCCACCAGGAAAATGGATAAACCTAATTACTTCATTATTAAAATAAATTTCAATTGAGTCATTAAAACAAATTTCTGGTAGAAACTCCTTTGAAAATGGAGGTATAATGGGAAAACTAGCATCTGGAATTTCTGGTGCTTTCCATTCTTGTAACATACATTCCCTTGTTTTTGCTGATGAAATAATAACAGCTCCACCTTTCGCAAATACATTATTGCCTTGAACATGGTCAAAATGAGAATGGGTATTCAGAATATATTTTATTGATTTTTTAAATCCATTTCTGATTAAAGAATCTGATTTTGCTGCTCTGTTTGTTACTCCTGTATCAATAATAAGCAATCCATCATCACCTGAAGAGATAGTTATATTGGCATTCCCTGATTTATGTGCATATATTCCATCTTTTACTTTTGAAGCTATTGGTGGTTTAATTTCACTATCCTGAGCATAAATAAATTCAGGTAAACTAAATGAAAGAATCAAAGAAAAATACAAAATATAATGTGCTAATCTAACATTTGATTTTTTCATGATAAGTTGATATTTGATTTTCATCAAGTTAGGAAAATTAATTAACTCCTACAACTGCATCCCTAATATTTCTAAAAGTATTTTTGAGGTTATTAAAAATAACCACCCCCTTTCGAGAGTGGTTATTTTTTCAGCTTACAAACCAGTGATGCTTATTCTCTCCAATAGCCTGATATATACCATTTACAAACTGCTGCCCGCCTACACCCCTGTCCAGGAAGGTATCAATGTATGACATCTGTAAACTAAAAATAACGATGCAGGTATTTTAGCAACTGCTGACTCCAGTTGATAAATTCTTAAAAACATGATTAACATTCTTTGGTGAATTTTGTTATTAAGTGATATAAACAAAGCAGTAAATTGAGAAGTTATGAAACGGACGAAATTCATTTTGACAGCTCTTGCCATTCTACCCTTGACTACTTTTGTGAAACTAACATCTAAAATCATGACAAGAACAAATAAAGGTTTTAAAGTAAATTCAGGTGAAGCGAGGTATGGCACGCACTATAAAATGAAGGGTGTTACTTTAAATGTCTTAGATATTAAAATATCATCAAAAGACACAGATGGTGAATTAGCCGTTTTTGAACAAAATGGCTTCACACCGAAAGGGGGACCTCCCTTACATATTCATCTCTATCAGGATGAATTTTTTTATATAATTGAAGGTGAATATCTTTTTCAAGTTGCTGATGAAAAATATCAGATGAAGTCAGGTGATACTATTTTTCTACCAAGAAATATACCGCACGCTTTTATACAATTGACAGAAAAGGGCAAAGTAATTGTTTCATATATGCCAGCTGGAAAAATGGAAGATTTTTTTAAAACTACTGACGCATGGACTTCTCCTCCAACATTAAAAGAAATAGAAAAAGCATTTGAAGATCATGACATGAAAGTGGTTGGGTCACCTTTGAAAGTGGACTAAGAAATTTAATAATAATAAACACTAACGCACAACATTTTAGAAATTAAGGCACAGTTGGGCCCTGAAAATATCCGTCCAGCTTATTACCGGTCAGACACAATAATAAAAAAAATCAGCCAACGGAGATATCCTGTAGAATGAAGTCGTTAGAAAAAAATAAAATGACATAAGCCCAGAAAGCCTCATGTTCGTTTTAAGGGCATTTTCAGGCTGCTGGTTAAATTTTATTGTCAAAGCTAATGTGATTGAAGCAAAATGTTAAAAGTGTCTTAAAATGGCTGTATTAAATCCACAGAGCCTTTTTATGATTTTATGGCATTTTCTGTATTCGCTTTTACCATATCATAAAATCATCCACTTTCTCTCCCATCTGGAACATTCCTGTAAACGGAAAACAACAATTCAGGTTTTTTCGCAATTACAAATACAGGTATATTAGCAATTAAGGATGTTGGTTTCTTGAATACTGATGACCACGAATTATCTATTTACGTTTAGGAGTGAATAATAAAATGCCTTTATGATTGATTTTTAGTAAATTATTATGAGAATATATTTCATTGTTGTAATTTGCATGAATGATGGATAAAATACTATTACGTTATATAGCATTACCTAAATTATTAATTAAGTATGGCAAATCTATATCCAAATTTTCCAGTTGATTGTAGTGATAAAGATCTAACCCGACTTTCCGAGTTATCTAAAAAGAGGCGCGTAATGGCCTGATATGTAATTATATAATAACGTGATTTCATTCCC
>ENA-OSEO01003221-OSEO01003221.1-sediment-metagenome-genome-assembly--contig:-NODE-3221-length-19930-cov-5.349418_pt1 | contig 19930 bp, 18 predicted proteins | sample MGYA00237883_ERZ534232 | MGnify/ENA metagenome assembly ERZ534232
CGTTTGCATTCATCGAGCATGTCCGCGGTCCGGCTGGCGCCGACCCGCGTGACACCCAGGGCACGGACCTCCAGGAGCTTGTCGAGGTCGCGCACGCCGCCCGCCGCTTTGACCTGCACGTTTTTGGGGGAGTGCTGCCGCATCAGCTTGAGGTCCGCGATGGTCGCGCCGCCGGTGCCGTAACCGGTGGAGGTCTTGACCCAGTCGGCCCCGAGCTGGGCGCAGATCTCGCACAGCCGGATCTTCTGCTCGTCGTTCAAGTAGCAGTTCTCGAAGATAACCTTGACCTTCTGGTTGTGCTGGTGCGTCAGGTCGATCACGGCGGCGAGGTCCGTGCGGACGTACTCCCAGTCGCCGCTGAGGACCTTGCTGATGTTGACGACCATGTCCAGTTCCTGCCCGCCGTCGGCGAGGGCCTGCTTCGCCTCCGCGACCTTTACCGCGGTGGTGTGTCCGCCGTGCGGAAAGCCGATCGTTGTGCTCGCCTTCACAGTGCTGTCCTTGAGGATCTCGGCGCACGGCCTGAGCCAGTAGGGCATGATGCAGACGCTGGCCACGTCGTAGGCGCGGGCCAGGTGGCACCCTCGTTCGAGCTGGCGGTCCGTCAGAACCGGGTTCAGCAGGGAGTGGTCGATCATCTTGGCGATGTCGGAGTACGTGTAGTCCATCGGAGGGTCCTTCTATCTGCGGGGCACGGGATGGCCGGTCTCGCCCGGGCTGACCGGCTCCTGGTCGAACTCGCGCGGGCCGTACGTGGTCACGCGCATCCGCTCGCCCACCTTCTTGTAGTGCAGCAGGGCGCTGTCTTTGTCCTTGAAGTCTTTGTCCACAAACAGGATGCTGGTCATGCCGACCATGATGACGTCGCCGTCCTTGAGAGCCACTTCGTCTTCGACACGCCGGCTGTTGATATAGACTCCGTTGCGACTCTTCATGTCGTAGGCGAAGTACCGGTTCGTCGTCGGATCGAACCGGATCTGCAGGTGTTTCCGCGAGACCATGTTGTCGAGGATCTGGATGGGCAGGGCCTCATCCCGACCGATGACGTTCGTGCGACGGCCCAGAGGGTAGTAATCTCCCTCTTGCTTTCCATTGGTCACGATCAAAGAACCCATGTTCACACCTCGATTTTGAATTGGCACCACCGGTTCGTCCCAGAGAACTCATGTTAGCGCCTTCTCGCCGCCGCGTCAACCCTGCATGTGTGATCCCCGTAGTACAATGACATACGTTCCGGTAGTGCGTAGCCGTCTGAGAAAGACGATGCGTGATACGCACCGCTTATCCCTGTGATGCATATTACCGCTTTCGATAGACCAGCAGGGCGGTTCCCGGCTTGTCCGTGATGGTCACGGGGAGTCCCTTGTCAAGCAGGTCGCGCCCGCCGTGGGATTGCTGCTCGCCTGTGTCGAGGTTGGCTATCGCATAACTGGCCTGAGGGTCCAGGCCGAAAAGCCTCAGTCGAGCCGATTCGTAGTCGCTCTCGTGCCGGCGAAACGCCTGCAGCAGTCCCTCGCCTGCCTCGGGGCGGTCGAACTGCCAGGCCATCCAGACCGTGCTGTCGCGGGTCCAGGGGGTCAGCGGGTAGAAATCGCCATAGTAGTTCGGGGCGATCTGACGCCATTGGCCGATCAGGCGGCGCAACGCAGCGTAGTCGAGGTTCTTCAGACGTATGTCGATCCCGAGCCCCAGACTCTGACCGGCATTGCTCCAGAACGCGTACGGTTCGACCGGCGTGCGACCGCTGCCGTAGTAGGAAGCGTTGCGCGTGGCCACGGTGCCGGTGCCGTGGAAGGGCAGCCACAGCGACAAGCCGTACATCATGCACTGGTGGCCGATGGCCTCATAGGCATAGTCGCTGCGCCACAGCGGGACTGCCCGGCGCATCGTCTCGATGTCGTTGCGCCGCCCGCCGCTGGCGCAGGAGTCGATCAGCATCCCCGGGTGCCGGCGGAGCAGCTCGTCCCAGTAGGCGAGATACCCGGTGACGTGGCGGACCTCGGTGATTCCCTTCCGGTCCGGCTCGTCGGCGGCGCGCCAGCGCTCCAGCGGGTCCATGTTGAAGTCCTGGCGGTACAGGTCGATACCCTGTTCGTTCAGCAGGCGGTCCACGTGCTCGGTGAGCCACTGCCGGGCGGCCTCATTGCCGAGGTTGAACAGTCCACCTTTGGCGCCACCCAGTATCCATTCCGGATGGTTGTCCGCCAGCCAGGTACCGGCGGTCACTCGTTCGGGCTCGAACCAGACGAGGACCTTGAGGCCCTTGCTGTGGGCGTGGTCCGAAATGGCCCGCAGTCCGCGCGGGAAGCGGGCGGCGTCCACCTGCCACGTCCCGACCCGCGGCCAGCCGCCGCCGTGGTGGACGTACCAGCCGGCGTCCATCCACCAGTAATCGAGCTTGATCTGTTCCTCGCCGTAGCGATCGATGAACATGATCTGCTTGGCCTCGTTGGCGTCGATCATTTCGTTGTACTGGCGGGAACTGGAGGCCAGCAGTTGCGGCTGGGGCAGCCGGCCGCCAGGTTTGGGCATCGAGTGCGCCATCATCCAGCGTCGCCAGAGATTCTGAGAGGTCACCCACTGGCCTTTCCAGAATTGCAGCACGATAAGCGGGCTGCGGACCTCCTCGCCCGGCAGCAGTCTGAATCGGGTGAGTTCCTGACCCGCCACGAGGTGGAGGTTCCTTCCCTTGTCGCGTGCGAACTCGGCGGCCCACTGGCCGGGCCATCCCACGGCCACGATCATTCCCTCGCCCGCCCATTCGAGATTGAAGTACGACCAGTCAGAGTTGGTCGGCCGCCCGCCGGCCCCGCCGATACGCTTGCTGACGCCCGGACCCAGCGGGGTCTGAAGCGGGCCGTAGTCGTTGCCGTTGGCGGGTGAGCCCACGTGGTGGTGGAGCAGAAACTCGCCCGTCTCGCTCCGTTCGATCCGTAGATCGAGGGCCTGAATCCTCTCCAGGATCGGCGTGTCGGTGGCGCCGGTGTTCTTGAAGTACAGGGTCCATTCCATCGTGGGGAAGTCCGCGTACGCGATGAGCACGCACCGGACTTGCAGCCCGGTTGCAGGGTCGGTGTAGGTCAGCGTGTGCCGCGTGCGCTGAGCGTCCAGCTTCTCGGTATCCCGCGCGATCTGCCAGCGCGGGAGCAGGTCGCTGGACGCCTTGCCGTCATAGACAAAAGAAAAGGGGGGCTCTGTGAGGGAAACGGCTCCGGGGGACGTCTCTCCGAGAGGCAGATCCTCAAGCCTGACACTGCCGCCATCCTGGAGCCTGACGGTGGCGTCGGCCCAGAGCGCCTGGTCCCAACCGCGGCCGTCGCCGCCGTCCTTGACGCGGATCTCGAACCAGCGGGCGCCGCGCAGCGGGACATCGACCGCCCGCGGCCCATCGGCCAATCGCATCACGGGCGTCGTCAGAGCCTCCTGGCCGTCGATCAGGACGTGGAACGTGACGGAGCCGTGACCCTGGGCGGCGCCGCGTTGCGTATCGTCGTTGTTCTCCAGGCCGACCTCTGCGACGAACCGTTCTGCCGGCCGGTCGAGGACGACCCGCAGATGCTTGGTGGAGTTGAACGCGACGCCGCCGGCATAGGTCCTATCGCCAAGCTGGAACGGTGTGCCGCGCCAGGATCGCCCCCGGGACAGGGCGTCCTTTGTATCCTCGTACAGCACCTCCAGATGCGGTCGGGGCGCCGGCTGCGCCTCATCCAGGATCGCGTGCATCCACCGGCTGCGAAGGTCGAACTCCTGTGACTGCGGAACCACCGCGGAGGCTGCGGCACAGGTCCACAGGCTCACCCAAACGATATGGCTGCGATTGACTTGTGACCTCATGTCTGTCTCCCGGGACGGTTAGACCACCTGGTCGATTCACTTGGATGGCTCTGGATGCCGTCCCGGTAGTGTACTGTCATTCCACGCGCGCAGGCAAGTGGGACCTCCTGCCTGCCCGGCGGGTTCGGATTGAGTCGGTCCGCGTTTGTGCCGATATACACTATACGATGGACGTACATGCCCGGTGCACGCCGCGGCTTGACCGTGTCGCGGGGAAGGCATAGAATGGGCACGTAGCTGTGAAACGGGGACAATTATGAGTCTGAAAGGTGTCGTGCTCGCCGGTGGGACGGGGTCGCGTTTGCGGCCCTTGACGAAAGTCACGAACAAGCACCTGCTGCCGGTGGGTCCCAAGCCGATGATCTACTACCCGATCGAGAAGCTGCTCCACATCGGGGTGGAGGAGATTCTGATCGTGACGGGCGTCGAGCACATGGGCGATGTCGTCCGCTCGCTCGGGTCGGGTCGGGAGTTCGGCTGCCGCTTCACCTACAAAGTGCAGGACGAGGCCGGCGGGATCGCCCAGGCCCTCGGACTGGCCGAAAACTTCGCGAACGGCCAGCCCCTGGCCGTGATCCTCGGCGACAATATCTTCCAGTCGAATCTCAAACCGCACGCCGAGCGGTTTCTGGCTCAGGGCGGCGGGGCGCGGCTCCTGCTCAAGCAGGTGACCGATCCGGAGCGGTTCGGCGTAGCCGAGATCCGCGACGGCAAGGTCCTGAGCATCGAAGAGAAGCCCAAGCAGCCCAAATCCAACTTTGCCATCACGGGCATCTACTTCTACGATGGTGACGTCTTTGACATCGTTCGGAGGCTCAAGCCTTCCGGCCGGGGCGAGCTGGAAATCACCGACGTCAACAACTGGTACATTCGCAAGGGACGATTGGCTTGCGACATGCTGGACGGCTGGTGGACCGACGCCGGCACGTTCGAATCGCTGATCCGGGCCAACGACCTCGTTATCAAGGAGCCGCCGCAATGACCAAGCGGATACTACCGCTGAAGGCCGTCCTCGTGGACGAAGGATTGATCGTGCGCAGCAGCGGCCGGCTGATCGAAGGGGCCGGCGTGCGACGCGCCAAAGTGATCCCCGACGAGCGCGGCCGGCTCGGCGAGATCATGCGCAACGACGATCCCTGGTTCGAGAAGTTCGGCCAGGTCTACTTCACCACCACCTGTCCCGGGGTGGTCAAGGCCTGGCATTACCACGCCAAGCAGTTCGATCACTTCTATGTGATCCGGGGTCTGGTGAAAGTGGCGCTCTACGACGCCCGTCCGGATTCCCCGACGCACGGGACCGTCAACGAGACCTACCTGGGCGAGCATTGTCCGGGCCTGGTGCGCATTCCGCCGGGAGTGCAGCACGGGTGGATGTGTGTCGGCGAAAAAGAGGCCTACATCGTCAACCTCGTCTCCGAAGCCTACGACTACACGAAGCCCGATGAGTTCCGCACGCCTCCGCACGACAACGACATTCCCTATGACTGGACGAGGCGGGATGGCTAAGCAGGTCATAGCCGTGCTCGGAGGCCGCGGGATGCTGGGAACGGAATTGACCGCCGAGTGCACACGGTGGGGCTTTAAGGTTCACGTGTACGACCTGCCCGAGTTCGACGTAACGGAGGATCAGCACCTGCGCCGGGTGGTGGACGCGGCGGATATGATCCTCAATTGCGCCGCCTATACGAACGTCGATGCCGCCGAGAGCGAATCGGAGATCGCACATCGCATCAACGGCGAGGCCGTCGGGCGCCTGGGCGAACGGGCCCGAAGAAGCGGCAAGTGGGTCCTGCATATCAGTACCGATTTCATCTTCGACGGTCGTCTCGACCGGCCCTACGTGGAGACGGACGCGCCGAATCCGATCAGTGAGTACGGTCGGAGCAAACTGGCCGGTGAACGGCTGCTACAGGCCAGCGGGTGTGCTCACTGCATTCTTCGCCTGGAGTGGACCTACGGCCGCAACGGTCATAACTTCATCACAAAACTCATTCAACGCGCGGATCGCAGCGAATCGGTCTGCGTCGTCGACGACCAGGTCGGAGCGCCCACGGCGACTTGTGAGGTGGCGCGGGCGATGCAGAGGATTGTGGACCGGCGACTGGAGGGGGTCTACCATTTCGCCGCCGCGGGATATGCCAGTCGTTATGACGTGGCGGTGTTCGTTCTCGACCGGTTGTCCCGGCGGATCGATCTGCGACCGTGTCGCACGGCGGATTATCCGTCTCCGGCGGCTCGGCCGTTGAATAGCCGCTTCGATTGCAGCAAGATCCAGGCCCTGCTGGACGAACCGATCTCGCCTTGGCAGCAACCGCTGGAGCGATACCTGAGGCAGTTACTATGAAGAGCATCCTGGTCACCGGCGGCGCCGGCTTCATCGGCAGCAATTTCATCCGGATGGTCCTTGAGGAACACCCGGACCTCCGCGTCGTGAACCTCGACAAGCTCACGTACGCCGGCAATCTGGAGAACCTGGCCGAGTTCCGCAACCACCCCGGCTACCGGTTCGTGCACGGCGACATCTGCGACGGCCCGCTCATTGAGCGGCTCATCGATGAACACCGAATCGACACCATCGTCAACTTCGCCGCTGAGAGCCACGTCGACCGCTCCATCACCGGTCCGAAGATCTTCATCGAAACCAACGTCACCGGCACGTTGACCCTCCTGCAGGCGGCCCGAGACAAGAACGTGGAACGGTTCCTCCAGGTCTCGACGGACGAGGTCTACGGCTCGCTCGGTTCCGACGGCAAGTTCACCGAGCAGACCCCGCTGAGTCCGAACTCGCCTTATTCCGCGAGCAAAGCGTCGGCGGACCACCTCGTCCGGGCCTTCGGGCACACCTTCGGTCTTCGGTACAGCATCACGCGGTGCTCCAACAACTATGGGCCGTACCAGTTCCCCGAGAAGCTGATTCCGCTGATGATCCACAATGCCTTGCACGACAAGGAGCTACCCGTCTATGGCGACGGGCTGCAGGTCCGCGACTGGCTCTACGTATACGATCATTGCACCGCGATCTGGCAGGTCCTGGAGAAAGCGCCGCCGGGAGAGGTCTACAACATCGGCGGCTGCAACGAGAAGGCCAATCTGGAAGTCCTGGATGTCATCCTGAGCCGGCTGGGCAAGCCCAAGACCCTGATCCGTCATGTGAAGGACCGGCCCGGCCACGACCGGCGCTACGCGATCGACGCCGGCAAGATCATCACACAATTGGGCTGGAAGCCCTCCGTGACCTTCGAGCAGGGGATCGCCCGGACCATCGACTGGTACTTGGATAACGCTGCGTGGCTGGCCAACGTCGTCTCCGGCGCGTATCAGCAGTACTACGAGAAGATGTACGCCGGCCGATGAAAAGTCCGAAGTGTGATGGCGGATGGGTGAAGCGAGACGTGACTATCGCCTTCCACACTTCATGCGTGAGCTCTGCTTGTTGTGTATGCGCGGCTTGCCTGCGGCTGTCCGCCGGCCGACGGTGGGGGCGCGGCGTGCGTTCTCTGCTTGTGTGATTTCTTTCCCGCCCCGTTACACATCAACTTCAACACGATCAGCGGCAGCTTGACGAGGGCGCCGGCTGCGTCCCGGCCGGTGACCAGCCCGATGCGCCGGGCCTTGGCGACGATGTGGAGCAATTGCGGCACGGTATAGAACGCGGATCGGATGCGGTTGCGGATGTGTTTGAGCTCCTTGCGCCCGTAGCGGTCCGAATACACGGGCCCGCCGACGCGGTTGTAGTAGTAGCCCGGCGTGGACTCGACGATTTCCTTCAGGGGTGAGAACTTCTCGATCCGCAGCTTCTGAAAGCTGATGGAATCGAGCCCGATTTCCTTGGCGAACGTCGGAATGTAGAGCATTTCCTCTTCGGTTTCCCCGATGTTGCCATAGATGAAATAGCCGTGCAGGTGGAAATCGTACTGGGTCAAGACGGCGAGGGCCTCGCGGATCTGCTTTTGGGTGATGCCCTTCTGCAGTTGGTTGAGAATGCGGTCGTGCGGCGACTCGATCCCGAGCAGGAACAGGCGAAAGCCCGCCTGCTGGGCCTTGTCGAGGAGCCGGCGGTGCCGGGCCACGTCGATCCGGGCCTGAACGACGAAGGTTTTCTTGATTCCGTTTTCGATGATCAGGTCGCAGAGTTGCTCGGCACGCTTGGGGTTCGTGAACATGTTGTCGTCGCTGAAGAGCACAAGGTCGGCCGTCACGGTCTTGAGCTCTTCGATCACGGACTCGAGCGGCCGCTCCGTGTATTCGCGCTTCTGTCCGAGTGGGTTGAGACTGAACGTGCAGAACTTGCACTTGAACGGGCACCCGCGGGTGGTGAGCACCGTGTCGAACGTGCGACGGCTCAGCCGGATGCCGAACTGGGACCAGTAGTAGTCGTGCTGCCTCAGGGAGCGATCGGGAAACGCGATGTGCTGCAGGTCGGGCAGATCATGGTTCTGGTTGTGGACCACGGCCCCGTTTTCCCGATAGGAAAGTCCCCGGATCTCCCGGCAGGGAACGCCGCGGACGAACTGTTGGATGATCTCCTCGCCTTCGCCCCGCACGATCACGTCGATGTTCGAGCATCGTTCGAAGAGATATTCGACCTCTTCGGTGGCTTTGCGGCCCCCGACGACCGTGGTCACCTCCTGTGGCAACTGCGCCACGAAGTCGCACATGTCTTCGAACCCGGCGTCCCACTGGATGCCGATGCACAGCAGATCGATCTCGGATCGGATGAACCGGCTGAGTCCTCCCACATCCTGGTATTTCCTGGCATAACGCAGGTCGAGCAGGGTGATTTGGCCCACGAGTCCCTTGAGGCTGGCGGCGATATACTCCAAACCGGTCGGGGGAAACAAACCCACGGCCGCGGTCGAACTGCCGAAGCAGGGATTCAACATCAGAACATGTCGATATTTTGTCATCGCCCAAGTGTAGGCGGGGAGGGCGCACGGCACAAGTCAATTGTGTGGATGCGCGCTGTTTTCGTTGGCGTCGGAAACCGCGCGGTGAGCTACCATCCGACGATGCAGATCCCCAACTCGTCGGCCAACACGATGGTCTGGGGCTTGTCGACGATCAGCGTCTTTCCCGCTTCGACCACGAGACACCTGGCTCTCCCGGCCGCAAGGTCGCGGATGGTGTCGGGTCCCACGCAGGGCACGTCAAAGCGCATGTCCTGCTTGGGTTTGGCGGTCTTGATCAGGGTCCAGCCGCCGGCCTTACAGTACTCGCCTGCCCGACGGATCATGGCCGCGGTCCCCTCGATGGCCTCCACCGCGATTACCTCGCGTTCCCGGACTGCGATGGCCTGGCCGATGTCGAGCTCGCCCAGCTTCTTGGCCAGCGGCCAGCCGAACTCGATGTCGTGTTCGACCTGCGGCCCCGGTTGCCGGCGCGTCATGACGCCGGGATCGGCCAGGTATTCCTCGCAATACATCGTGGAGTCCTCCAGGGTGATGCCGCCGCTGGCCAGTTCGTCCGCCAACGCCGACAACAACGTGTCCGTTTGCTTCGTCTTGCCGCGCAGTCGCCAATAGTAGATCCGAAAGGCCCGCCAGTCGGGGAGGTAGCGCAGGATTCGTCGGGGCGTGAACAGGTGCGACTTCGTCACCTGTCCGACCATGATGGCCCGGCGGACGTGATGCCTCGTGAGCTTGCGGATCCAACTGCCCGGGCGGGCGACCGCAACCGAGTAGAACACATCCACCTCGCGGGCCAACGGCTCATCCACATACCCGTCCAGTCCAACACAGACGACCCGCAGACCCCGGTGCCGGGCCCCGGCAGCGACCATAAAGGGAAGCCGGCCGCCCCCGGCGATCAAGCCGACGACACCCGATTCGGCCGCCATCACCGGCCGTCCTTGCCTTCGAGGGCGGCCGCCAGCTTCTCCAGCCGGCTCTGCAAATTGCGGATATCCTGGCGCATCTGGGGCAGGTGCGGGATCATCGTGTAGGCCCGTCGCGCCTGGTTCACGTCGATGGCGGGGGCCCCCGCGACGGTTTCGCCGTCCGGAATGCTGTTGATGACGCCGGCCTGCGCCCCGATCGTGACGTTGTTGCCGATGGTGATGTGCCCGACGATCCCGACCTGACCGCCCATGACGCAATGGTGACCGAGGGTGGCCGATCCGGCGATGCCCGCCTGCGCGACGATGAGACAGTGGGGACCCACCCGCGTGCCGTGTCCGATGGTCACGAGATCCCCAATCTTCGTCCCCTGGCCGATGATGGTGTCGGAAAGCGTCCCGCGCTCGATGCTGCACGAGGCACCGACCTCCACGTCGTCTTCGACGACCACCGTGCCGATCTGCGGGATTTTGTGGTGGACACCGTCGTGGGTGGCGTAGCCGAACCCGTCGGAACCGATGGCGGAGTTCGCGTGGATGATGACGCGACGGCCGATGCGACAGCCCTCATAGACGACCGCGTTCGCGTGCAGGACGCAGCCGTCGCCGATCCGCACGTCCCGGCCGACGTAGGCACACGGATAGAGGACGCATCCGCTGCCGATCTCGGCGTTGTCCGATACGGTCGCGAAATCGTGGATGTGGCAACCCGGCCCGATCCTGGCGCTGGGTGCGACCGCGGCCCGCGGGCTGAGGCCCACCGGCTGGTGCTCGCGGTAGCCGTGCAGGAACACGAGGGCCTGTGTGAACGCGAAATAGGGATCCTGGGCCACCAGCAGGGCCGGTCGGGCTCCCGGCACCTCCGTGCCCACGATGACGGCGCTGGCCTTCGTGGTTTCGAGTTGCTTCTCATACCGGCGGTTCACCAGGAAGCTGAGATCGCCCTCGCCAGCCTCGCTCAGGGTCGCCGCCGCGCGAATCACGATTCTCGGATCGCCGCAGACGCGGCCGCCTATGTGCTCCGCGATGTCGCCGAGCGTCCGCTCTCGTATCGGATGGCTCATCGAATCCATCTGCCCCAGAAGTCCATCGGTTCTGCTCTCAACCCGCGTCAAACCAGTCATCATACGCGCCGCTTGCCGCCCGTCAACCCACATCGGGAAATCAGGCAGGGCCATTGCATGTACGTTATTGGGTCAAGATATTGAGCAAGTACTGGTGATCCCAGGAACAGGCCTTGGCCTTGGTCTTGAGGCCCACTTTGTGGGTCTTGTCTTTTCTGAGTAGATTCAAGGCCAGCCGACGAAGACGGCTGAAGTTCTCGGCCGCGTGGCCCTTGCGAATCCGACTGTTGTCTTCGTTAAAACTCATGTCCAGGCACCAATGCAGGCGATTCTCGATGCCCCAGTGGCCCCGGATGGTTTGCAGAAGGGACTTCGGCGTCGCCTGACGAAGGCTGCTGATATAGTACCGACGATCCCCAGAACGACGGTCCCCCACCTGGCGGATCGATTCCATGCAAATGAATCGAGACAAGCCTTTCCACGGCGAGGCGTCGGCGTACCAGGCGATCTCGTCGGTCGTCCAAAGCCGGCGAATCTCCACTCGCCCGTGGCCGGCATCCACCTCCTGTGTGAATTCGTGACGAACTCCCTGGCCATCCTTCCGCATCCCTTCGGCGAAGAGTAATTCCAGGTCCTGATGCAGCGAGGGCTGATTGCCTTTGACCTGTAGGAGATAGTCCCCACCCTGATCGACGATCTTCTCGGCAATCGACTTCTGGCAGCCCCTGGCGTCCACGGTCACCACGGCCCTTGTGAGATCCAGCAATTCGAGCAGTTCCGGAATCGCCGTGATCTCGTTACTCTTGGCCTCCGTCGCCAACTGTCCTAACACCAGTTGATTCTCCTGCGACCAGGCGCTGATCATGTGAATGGCCGCCTTCTTGTCGGCCGCATCGAAACTGGGCCGAAGGGTCTTGCCGTCAACGGCGATCAGGCGGCATGGGGACTGGGCCACAGCGCCCATCCACTTCATGAAACACTTCTCAAACGACAGCGGATTCATCCGCCCGAAGACCCGTCCCAAGGTGTCGTGACTGGGTATCCCGTGCCGCAGAGGCAGAAACGTGCGCAGCCACGGCTCTTTACCGCGTCCAAACGTCGCCACATCCATCCAACTATCGGCCCCGCACAGCACTGCCAGGATGGCCAGGACCAGCATGTCCGAGAGCCGATGCAGCACATTGTGACCGGGTCGAGGGTCTTCCAAATCTCCAAACCAGCGCAATAGACCACTGGGAGGGTTTGCGTCCATGTCAAACCTCCTGTTCCACGAGGATCTTCTGAGCGTCTGTTGCGATGGTCCATCGCCCAACAATTCCCCCCACGGTACAGACCCTAATAGGAGGGCGCAACCCAAATTAACACAAGAACTTAGAACATTCTCACGACGCACGGTAGAGAGAGAACTGCCCCCTCCCGTGCAGGGAATCTGTCCCTCCGTGATCGCGACACCAACCCCTATTCTAAGGCGATATGCTGAATCCCCAATATGACCCCCTCCTACATGCAATTGCCCTGGGAAATCAGGGACGCGACGGCCCTTGTGGTTCCTGCGCACAAGGTTCGGTTGAAGGTCCGATGCTCGTTTCCGTCGCAGAAGGGCAGGGGGCCGGCTGACATCGTTCGACGCGACTTTTCGACGAAATGAGCCGCGCAGCCACAGCCGTACGGTGTTCGCTACACGATCGGGGAATCAGCCCTCACTATCAGCCGAGGTCCGTCAGAAGATCAGGCTGTCGAGCACGGCCTTTTGCATCTCGGGGGAGGGAGTCTCGGCGAAGCCTTCCGGGTTGCCCTGGAGCACCGTCACCCGCGGACCGAGCGGCCGGTAGACCGCCGGATCGGTCGGTCCGAACAGGACGGTCGTCCGCAAGCCCATGCCGGCGGCGAGATGGGTCACGCCGCTGTCGTTGCCCACAAAGGCATCGGCACAACTCAGCAGGCCCACCACCTGGGGCAGCGACAGATGTGCGAGGCACCGCGTCACGCCGTGGATGTGTACCTTCTCGGAGGGACGCAGGCGTTCGACCTCCGCGGGCCCGAGCACGAAGAGCACGTCCACGTCCGGACTCCGCAAGGTCCGCGCGACATTGAGGAAGTTTTCCAGGTGCCAGCACTTCCTTTGCCCGCCGCTGCCAGGATGGACGACAACGAGCCTCTTGGACAGATCGATGCCCGCCTGCTCCAGCAGGTCGACGCCGCAGTTCCGGTCCGCCTCGGTGACCCGGATGGCGACGCTCTTGTCGTCGACGCGGGCCTTTTCCAGGGGCAATTCGCTCTGGCGCGCGAACTGCTCCATGTAGTATTCCGCGACGTGCTGGCGGCCATCGGCCGGCGGCTTGAGAGGCAGGGTCACCACTTCGGCGCTGTGGCTGCAATTCGTGGTGAAGATCAGGTTCTGCTCGAAGTCGCTGCCCGGCTCGCCCAGGAATGTGATGATCCAGGAATAGTCCGCGAACATGTGAATGAGCGGGTCGCGGTCCGCGAGGTTGAATCGGGTAGGCTCGACGAACAGGCGGTGCAGCTCCGCCGAATCCATCGAACGGATGCCGTCGACGCAACTCCGCTCCGGCAGGATTCCCACATACTCGGCGTGACCAACGAGGTCGACCCCGCCGAGATTCAAGGCTTCTTTGACCAGTCTTGCCAAGGGCAGGGTCAAGATGCAGTCGCCCATTGCGCCCGGTTGCAGGATCACGGCCCGCTGCGTCTCCTTCGCCAACTGGGCGCCTGTGGCTTCCAGCAAACTCAGGATGTCATTGTCAGCCTGCATCATTCCCGATTATACCCACCCGCCACGGCCGGCTCAATAGGCAATAGACATCCGTACGGCAACCGGGCATCTTCTTCAGCGTAGTCCGGGGGCCACATCCTGATAGGTCGCACCCGCGCCGGCCATGCGGAACTCGTCATGGTACAGCACCCGCCGAGTTACCGCGTCGCAGTTCTTCTTCGGGTCGCTCCAGCCTTTGTACAGGCCCATCTTGAAGAACGGGCCCCCCGCGTCGTTGTACGTGTTGGGTCCGTTCTGCTCGATCACCATCCGGTCGTTCTTCCACACTTTCAGCAGCCCGTCGGGTCCGAACGACCAGCGGACGTGTACGACCCAGTCCGTCCAGACGCCTCGCTCATAGGGTCCGAGGTCATATTCCCGCTCCCCCCCGTACTGGCGTCGGCCGCTCTCGAATGTATTTCTCTTGGCATCCCAGCGGCTCATCCAACTCCACTGCCCGCCGGTAGTAAACAGAGCCAGCACCGGATTCCGCCACTTCTCGCCGATCTCGGTGTCCGGCGCGGAGTTCCACTGGGCGACGATCTCCCAGATGCGGTCGGGAACGTAATCCTCCGGCAGCAGAATGCTGAACCCGTACCAGTACTCCTGGCCGACCTGGGCAGGAGGGGCCTGGACCTCCGTCCGATCCGGGTATCGATCCTTGAATCGGTCGAGCGCGGTCCGCATCGCCCCTTTCCCCGCGCGGGCCCGGTCCTGCGCGATGGCCGGCCGGTTGCCCGAGGCGCGCCAGCCGCGGAGGCTGGGGCCCTCGAAGTCGCTGCTGAACAGCAGGGCCTGCTCGTTCCGCTTGGGCGCGAGCTGGACGATCCGCAGGGCGATGTCGTCGGTGTAGGTGGGAACTTGCAGGGTGCGAATGCCCTCGTCATGTTTGAAGGGCTCGGCCTTGTCGGTCTGGCCGGTTTTCGTGTTCACCCATTCGGCCGCGTACTGGCCGGGCAGCAGATCCAGGGCCAGTTCTGTCAGGCCGCTGCCGTTTACGTAGATCGCGTAGGCCTTCCCCGGCTCGGCCAGCACACGGGCGGTGACGCCTTTGGGGAGGGTGACATTGACCGCGCTCTCGTCGGGCTTCATGCGGATGAAATCGAACCGATGGATGAAATCCTTGAGAATGCGCAGTTGCCTGCGCAGCTCGGGTCCGCCGCCGCCGGGCGCGTTGATCTGGGCGGAGCCATCCTCCCGGCCGACCGTGAAGGAGTAGTCCAGGTTGCTGTAGACCGCTCCTCCCGCCAGGATGAAATCCCAGCCCTCCAACCGATAGGGCCTGACGCGATCCTCGCCGGCGAAGCCCGTCTCATCGTCGCCGATCACCTTGTTCAGGCGATAATTCTCTGCCACGGCAATCGGCGGCTTGGCGTAGTGAAAGTTGAAGATCGAGACGCGCGGATTCGGATTCTCGATCTTCTTGGACTTGTTGGCGATGTTCTGGGCGATGAGATGCGGGTGCTCGAATCCCGCTTCCACGGTCGCGATCACTTCGGCGATGTGGGCCTGCCAGTCCTCGGTCACGCCGCCGAAGTAGGGCTCATTGCAGATCTCGTAGTAGAGGTTGTCGCAGTCCTTGAGGGCCTCGACGATCCGTCGGACCATGGCGTCCTGCGCCGCCAGCAGGTCGGGATGCTTGAGCGTGTAGACCTCCGTCCGCGGTATGGCGCCGATCCCGTTGACGTTGTTGCGGGCGTTCATGGGCGAGAGGTCCCACATGGAATCCTCATAGAACGGACAGAACAGCACCAACTCCACGATGACTCCGCGCCGACCCGCCTCCGCGACGAATTCGCTCAGCCGTTCAAAGTACGCCGGGTCCCACCGGGTCAGATCGAACTTGTTCCCGCCCCCGGCATAGCCCGCCTGATCGCTGCGGGCCCACGGGCACAGCAGGTCGCCCAGACCCGGCGCCAGGGTGTTCCTCTCGATCTTGAACGCGCCCACCGGTTCGCAATACGCGCCGCTGAAGGTCCGCGTGAGATTGAAGTTGCAGGCCTGGAGGGTGGCCAGGTACCGCTTGTAGTCAAAGGCCCGATTCAGCACCGCCCCGTAGTGTTCGCCGGAGGTGATCAGGATCGTCGGCTCGCCCCGCCAGAGGAAATAATGCGGGTTCTCAGGGTGCAGGGCAATCGGTGCCGGCGATGCCGCCGGAGCGCGTGCGTCGGCGGGCAGCACAAGCATCAGGGTCATCAGCAGCGCCTGGCAGCCTGCGCGAATTGTAGAGATGCACCGATCAAACATGTTCATCCTTTCTGTCTACATAGGTTATCGTCTGGTGTTGCCATGTCTGCCCATTGTACTCCCGCGGGGACCAACCGGCCAGCGAGACAAGCAGCTTGGCGTAATCGGCAAACGATGAATCATGCGACAGGGACTCCCCATGCGCTTCGGAGGGGGATTGCCCTGTTTGTAGTGTGCCCGTCAGGGCATATCCTGGGTTTGGTGCGTATCCGCAGGCGCGGAGGATAGCGCCTCATGGCGTCACTACAAACGCTCGGGTCCCTGCGGTTTCTGCTTGGCCACCGGCGGGTGCATCCCTACAATAGCACTGCGGATTTGCGGGTGGTGCGAAGGAAGAAGTGGCAACTCAAGCGAAGGCCGGTAGTCGAACGACAAGGAGCAACCCAGATGGCATTTCCACGTGAGTTCAAGCGTCTCTTGGAGCCGGAGCTGAAGGATGTTGAGGTTCCGAATTATGTCCGGCTGACATACGCCGTCTGTGCCACGGAGAAGGATTGCTACGGATGGAACGGCTGCCTCCATCCGAATGGTGCCATCCGAGGAGCAGACCCCAGCAGGACCGCAGGTCGAGTGTCTTCCGATCGAGTACAGCGATGAGGAGTAATCACAGGAGCGGGGAAGGGCGCCCAGACAGCCCAGTGACAGCATCAGAAGGAGGCAAGCTATGAGTGTATGCATTCGAGATCTAATGCTGTATGCCGCTTTGTGTCTGGCCTTTGCTACAGTCACATGGGCAGGGGAGAACTCGGATCGGATGGAGGAGCGAACGCCGGCGCAGGGGTTGCTCTGGCAGGTGGAGAGCGGGACCAGGACGGTGTACCTGCTGGGCGTGATTCATGTCGGCAACGACCGCCTCTATCCCTTGTCGCCTGCCATTGAATCTGCGTTCGCGCGGGCGGATGTGCTGGTCCAGGAGATGAAGAGCGATCCGAACTCACAATCACTGCTCCATAGGATGATCTTTGAGGTCGGCGTGTATCCGCCCGGGGAAAGCCTGGAGCAGCACCTCGGTGCGGACGTGCTGGCTCTCTATCAGAGCTACCTGCGGAAGGCGTCGGTCGATCCGAACACGCTCACACGCTTGCGACCCTGGGTGGCGGCCTGGATGATCTCCATGAACGAGGCCCGTCGGCTGGGGTACAACTACAATCGTGGCGTCGCCACATACCTGCGGCAGCGGGCCGAGGGCGACAAGAAGGAGATCCTGGGGCTTGAAACCCCGGCGGACTACGCCGAGTTGTTCAAGGCCCTATCGGAGGAGACGCAGGAGGTTCTGTTGCGAATGACGCTCACGCAGGTTGACACCTTCCCGGAGACGATGGAGCGGATGATCGATCTCTGGCGAAAAGGGGATGCGCGGGCCGCCGAGAAGATGGTCCAGGAACTCCCTGATGTCTCCTCGCTGCTGCCGATACTGGGTGGCGACCGCAACCGGCGGATGACTGCCAGGATCGAGGAGTACCTCCAGACCGAACGCACGTACTTCGTCACGGTCGGAGCCGGGCACCTCGTGGGGAAAGACGGCCTCGTCGACCGGTTACGCCGCCGGGGGCATGCCGTGCAATGGCTGGGTCCCGAAGAATATGCGGTGCCGGACGGACCTAACTGATTCGCGTTCGGAGGTTTCGGATCAAGCCGGTGAGGACCTGCTTGGGGATGTCCTCCAGCTCCGGGTCCGGGTCCTTGCTGGCGGCGATCTGGTCCAGGATGACGATCGCCTTGCGGCGGTGGGGCACGATCTGGTCGGCGGTCCGCTGGGCCTCGTCGAGCTGGCCCTCGGCCATCTGGCGGAGGTAGCGGATGATGCTGTTCACCAGCTTCTCCTCGGAGACGTCGCCGGGGGCCGGGGGCAGGCCGGCGCCGGCCTCCGGGATGTTCTTCTCTTCGAAGATCTCCCGGGTGAGCTGGAGGGTCTCGATCATCAACTGCTTGCGCCGCTGTTCCTCCGTCTCATCCACGGGAGCGAGCTGGAGTTCCTCCTCCTCGGTCTCGGGCTGGGGGACGTAGACTTTGTTGTGGCAGCCGGGACATTTGCCCCATTTGCCGCCCGCATTGTCCGGGGCCTCGATCTTCTTCCCACAGAGGCTGCAATGGAACTTGATGGGCATGCTCGTTCACCTCGTGGGACTTCGGCACAACAAGCCTAATCTCCATTCTGCCGAAGTCCCCACCTCACACCAGAAAATCAACGATCGGCCGTATACTCGGCCACCACATCGGTCGTAATGCCGCCACGAGGCGTGAATCGGGCCGTCACCTTCATCCAGCGAGGCCGGCACACGCCGGTCAGGTCATCCAGTATATCATTTGTCAGCGATTCGTAGAAGATGCCTTTATTGCGGAAGCCCTGGAGGTAGAATTTCAGGCTCTTGAGCTCCATGCAGCTTCGATCCGGGCAGTACTCGATCGTGATATCGCCGAAGTCGGGCTGGCCCGTCCGCGGGCAGACGCTCGTAAACTCCGGGCAACGGATGGTGATCCGGTACTCGCGTCCCGGACGCGGGTTGTCGAAGACCTCGATTCGTGCGTGTTCGCTCATGGATTTGCGATTTACTATTTACAATTCACCATTTAGAATCGCCGTCAATGCGCCGAGCATTGTGCTGTACATCTACCCCAAATCATAAGTCATAAGTCATAGATCGTAAATCAAAAATGAAAGCGATCGTACTGTTGAGTGGCGGCCTGGATTCGGCGACGACCCTGGCCATCGCCCGGAAGGAAGGGCTGGCCTGTCATGCGCTGACCTTTCGCTACGGCCAGCGTCACAGCCGCGAGATCGACGCCGCCCGGCGGGTGGCCCGCTCGCTCGGGGTGGTCGAGCACCGGGTGATCGACATCGACCTACGGGCCTTCGGCGGCTCGGCCCTTACCGACACGCGGATCGACGTGCCGAAAGACCGCGTCGATCTGGGCGATTCCGTCCAGATCCCGCCGACCTACGTACCGGCGCGGAATACGATCTTCTTGAGCTATGCCCTGGCCTGGGCGGAGGTGCTGGGGGCCTTCGATCTGTTCCTCGGGGTCAACTCGACCGACTACAGCGGCTATCCCGACTGCCGGGCGGAGTTCATCGCGGCGTTCGAAGCCATGGCGAATCTGGCCACTGCGGCGGCCGTGCAGGGCAAGGGGCGGTACCGGATTCACACGCCGATCATTGAGATGACCAAGGGGCAGATTATCCGGATGGGCACCGAATTGGGCGTGGACTATTCGCTGACGCATAGCTGCTACGACCCCGATCCGCAGGGTCGAAGCTGCGGCCGGTGCGACTCCTGCCGCCTCCGGCTCAAGGGCTTCGCCGAGGCGGGTGTGCCGGACCCGATCTCCTACGTCGCGCGGGTGTCCCGCCCGTGAAGATCAAACATCCACGGGCAAGATGCCCGTGGTACTCACGGCCGGGACGGCCGTGCTACGAGTGGCCAAGGTCAACGCATGCGTGTGCTTGAGATATTCTGTTCTTTGCAGGGCGAGGGGTTGCTGGTGGGTGTGCCGAGCGTATTTGTTCGGTTGGCCGGGTGCCCGTTTCGCTGCCGGTGGTGCGATACCGCGTACGCGTGGGACTACGCGGCCGGGAAGGAACTCGACTCGGCCGAAATCGTCGAGCGGGTGAGCCAATGGCCGTGCAGGCACGTCGTCCTGACCGGGGGCGAGCCTGTGATGGGCGCGAACCTCAGTGCTCGGCCGGGATTCGCGGAATTGACCCACCGTCTGCACGCCTTCGGAAGGCACATCACCGTCGAGACGGCCGGTGCCCTTGTCGTGCCCGGCTTGGCGTGTGATCTGGCCAGCATCAGCCCCAAACTCGGCAATTCGACATCCCCGGCGGCTCATCAGGTGCCGCCCATCGACGTGGACGCTCTGAGTCGATGGATCGGCGCCCATCCGTACCAGCTCAAGTTCGTCATCGAGTCGCCGCGCGATATCGATGAGGTCCGGGAGATCCTCCGCCGGCTGCCAGCGGTCGACCCTGACCGCGTCCTGCTCATGCCCCAGGCCGGGGCGCGGGAGGAACTCCAGGCTCGATCCCCCATGGTTGCGGACCTGTGTCTGCAAACGGGTTTTCGCTTCTGTGACCGGCTGCACATCTTTCTCTGGGATAGCGAGCGGGGCCGATAGCCGCTATGTGCCGGTCGCATCGTGCTTGCCAGGAATTGGCAGAATCGGGGTTGACAACCT
>ENA-OSEO01003225-OSEO01003225.1-sediment-metagenome-genome-assembly--contig:-NODE-3225-length-19904-cov-4.478338_pt1 | contig 19904 bp, 17 predicted proteins | sample MGYA00237883_ERZ534232 | MGnify/ENA metagenome assembly ERZ534232
CGTCAGGGCCTGGTCGGACAGGGGGATGCTCTCCTGGACGAGGGCCGTTTTGATCTGGCGGGCCTTGCCCCTGAACCAGCGGCAGGACTCCAGGTAGCTGGGCAGGGCCGCCTCCAGATCCGCCCGGTGGCGATTCTCGAAGACCCGCCGCCAGCCCCCGGCCGCCTCGATCAGGGGCCACTCCCGGGCCGCCGAGGCCGGGGCCAGGGCCTCTTCAACGGCCGCTCCGGGCTGAAGCGAGAACCAGTAGAAGTCGTGGGGCCCCAGGGTCAGGAAGTAAGGAGCGTCCCCCACGGCCGGAAACCTGGTCTGGCCGAAGACCTCCACCGGGACCAGGCCCTGCTGGCCGGACAGGTCCAATTCGACCGCCTGGACGAAGCGGGACAGGTTGACCACCACCAGGACGGCCTCGTCGCCGTGGCGGCGAATGAAGGCCAGTATCTTGGGGTTGTCCGGGGTCAGGAACTCCAGGCTGCCCCGGCTGAGGGCTTTGAAGCGCTTCCTCAAGGAGATGACCCGCTTCATCCACCAGAGCAGGGAGCTGGGGTTGTTCTGCTGGGTCTCGACGTTGACCGCGTCGTAGTGGTACTCCGAGTCGATGATCACCGGCAGGTAGAGGCGCTGGGGGTTGACCCTGGAGAAGCCGGCGTTGCGGTCGGCGCTCCACTGCATGGGCGTGCGCACCCCGTTGCGATCGCCCAGGAAGACGTTGTCGCCCATGCCGATCTCGTCGCCGTAGTAGAGGACCGGGGTCCCGGGCAAGGAGAGGAGGAGCCCGTTCATCAGCTCGATCCGCCGCCGGTGGTTGCCTAAGAGAGGGGCCAGGCGCCGCCGGATGCCCTGGTTGACCCTCATCTGCTGGTCCCGGGCGTAGACCCGGTACATGTAGTCCCGCTCCTCGTCGGTGACCATCTCCAGGGTCAGCTCGTCGTGGTTGCGCAGGAAAATGGCCCACTGGGCCGACTCGGGCAGGGCCGGGGTCTGCTCCAGGATGTCGATGATGGGGAAGCGGTCCTCCAGGCGCAGGGCCATGAACAGCCGGGGCATCAGGGGGAAGTGGAAGCCCATGTGGCACTCGTCGCCTTGGCCGAAGTAGGCCACCGCGTCCTCGGGCCACTGGTTGGCCTCGGCCAGGAGCATCCGGTCGCGGTAGTTGGCCTCGATGTGGGCCCTGAACTTCTTGAGGAGCTGGTGCGTCTCGGGCAGGTTCTCGCAGTTGGTCCCCTCCCGCTCGAAGAGATAGGGCACCGCGTCCAGCCTGAGTCCGTCCACGCCCAGGCCCAGCCAGAAGTCGAGGACCCGGAAGATCTCCTTCCGGACCTGGGGGTTGTCGAAGTTGAGATCGGGCTGGTGCGAGTAGAAGCGGTGCCAGTAGTAGGCCCGGGCCACCGGGTCCCAGGTCCAGTTGGAGGCCTCGAAGTCCTGGAAGATGATCCGGGTCTCCTGGTACTTCTCCGGGGTGTCGCTCCAGACGTAAAAGTCGCGCCAGCGGCTGCCGGCTTTGCTCCGGCGGGCCCGCTGGAACCAGGGGTGCTGGTCCGAGGTGTGGTTGACCACCAGTTCGGTGATGACCCGCAGGCCGCGGCGATGGGCCTCCCTGAGGAAGACCTTGAAGTCGGCCAGCTTGCCGTAGCTGGGGTGGATGTCGGTGTAACCGGCGATGTCGTAGCCGTCGTCCCTGAGCGGCGAGGGGCAGAAGGGCAGCAGCCAGAGGGCGGTCACTCCGAGGTCCTGGAGGTAGTCCAGCTTGGAGGTCAGCCCCGGGAAATCCCCGATCCCGTCGCCGTCGCCGTCGCAGAAGGCCCGGACGTGGATCTCGTAAATGATCGCGTCCTTGTACCAGTAAGGATCGCTCTCCAGCCAGGTTTGTCCGCCCTTGGCCATCTCTCCGCCCTAGAGGTAGTAGTCGAAATCCCGCTCGGTTCGCAGACGCTTGCGCACGGCGAAGACGTGCGCCGGGACCAGGCCGGGGTTGAGCTCGACGTAGTTCCTCGGCCCGGACCAGATGAAGCGGGCGTCGCCCAGGAGATCGTGGACCTGAAAGGTCGGCCCGGCGGCCAGGCCCAGCTTTTCGAGATTCAGGTCCAGCCAGCCGGCGTGGGTGTGGTGGGGGTCCAGGTTGACCACGACCAGGACGACGTTGGATCTATCCCCGGTGTGCTTGCTGTAGCAGATGAGGTTGTCATTGTCCACTTCGTGAAAGCAGAGGTTCTGGTTGCTCTGCAGGGCCGGGTTCTCCCGCCGGATCCGGTTGATCCGGGCGATGAAGCCCTTGAGGCTGTCCGGCCGGCCCAGGTCCCAGGACCTAATCTGGTACTTCTCCGAGTCCAGGTACTCCTCGCCGCCGAACTCCCTGGCCCGGCTCTCGCACAACTCGAAGGCCGGGCCGTAGACGCCGTAGCTGGCGCCCAGGGTGGCCGATAGAACCAGGCGGGCCATGAAGGCCGGCCGGCCTCCGGTCTGGAGGTACTCGGTCAGGATGTCGGGCGTGTTGGGCCAGAGGTTGGGCCGGAAGAACTCCCGGACGTCGGTTTGGGTCAGATCCTGGAAGTACCGGGTCAGCTCCCACTTGGCGTTGCGCCAGGCAAAGTAGGTGTAGGACTGGCTGAAGCCTAGCTTGGCCAGGCGGTACATGACCTTGGGCCGGGTAAAGGCTTCGGCCAGGAAGATCAAGTCGGGATAGTCCCTCTTGAGCCCCTCGATCAGCCACTCCCAGAAGGCGAAGGGCTTGGTGTGGGGGTTGTCGACCCGGAAGATCCTGATCCCCTGCTCGATCCAGAAGAGGACCACGCTCCTCAGCTCGGCCCACAGCCCGGCCCGGTCCTCGGTGTCGAAGTCCAGGGGATAGATGTCCTCGTACTTTTTGGGCGGGTTCTCGGCGTACTGGATCGAGCCGTCGGGCCGCCGGCGGAACCAGTCCGGGTGCTCCCGGACCCAGGGGTGGTCCGGGGTGCACTGGAAGGCCAGGTCCAGGGCGATCTCCAGGCCCAGCTCCCGGGCCCGGTCCCGGAGTCGGCGAAAGTCGTCCAGATCGCCCAACTGGGGGTGGATGGCCGTGTGCCCCCCTTCGGCCGCACCGATGGCCCAGGGGCTGCCCGGGTCATCGGGAGCCGTGGCCGGCGAGTTGTTGGGCCCCTTGCGCTTGGTCAGGCCGATGGGGTGGATCGGCGGCAGGTAGAGGACGTCGAAGCCCATCCGGGCCACGTAGGGCAGGCGCGCCTGGCAGTCCTTGAAAGTGCCGGACTGGCCCGGCTCGGCGGCGCAGGAGCGGGGGAACATCTCGTACCAGGCGCTGAAGCGGGCCCGCTCCCGCTCGACCACCACAACCAGCTCCCGGCCGTAGGTCGCGGCCAGACGCCGGTCCGGATGCCGGGCCACGAGGCGGGCAAGCTCCTCGTCCAGGGCCAGGGCCGCCCCCCGGGTCAAGCTCTTCGCCCCGGCCAGGGAATCGGCCCACTCCGCCAGCCGTTGAGCGTCGGCCCCTCGGGCTCTCCGGCCGGCCGCCCGGATCAGTTCGGCCCCGGTCATGAGGTCCACCGAGACGTCCTGACCGGCCTCGATCTTCTTGCCCAGGAAGCGCCGCCAGGTCTCGAAGGCGTCGATCCAGGCCTCGAGGCTGTAGAGGTAGCGCCCCAGTTCCAGGACCGGGAACTCCCCTTGCCAGCGGTCGTTGACCAGGGGCTCCAGGACCGCCTCTGTCCATTCGGCCTCCCCCTCCTTCCGGTAGAGGAGCCGGCCGGCCAGGGCGTCGTGGCCGTCGGCGAAGATGTCGGCCTCGACGACCACCTTCTCGCCGACGGTCCTCTTGATGGCGAAGCGGCCGCCGTCCACCTCGGGCTTGACCGCCTCGATGACGACCCGCCGCCCCTCAAGCTCCTCGCGCGCGTTGATCTGATCACCTCCCCGGGCTGTTCCAGTCAATGACACGTCCCTGGCCGGATCTTCAACCCCTCAGAGAATAACACGCCCCCGGGCCTCTTCAACCGAGGCCGGGCCGGCTCACAACCTCTGCCCGCAAAAGGGGCAGTAGCGGTGCTCCGGGGCCGCTTCGCGGCCGCAGCTCGGGCAGCGCCTCGGGGCCGACTGCCCCCCGGGCCGGGCCTGGACCCGGCCGGCCTCGTCGAAAACGCCGCCGCAGCGGGTGCACTCCAGAAAGCGCTGGCCCCTCTTGACCGGGACGAGCGGGATGAAGAAGAGGCTCAGGTAGTGATCCAGGCGCTTGAGACGGGCCGAAGGCAGCCCGCAGGCGGGGCAGGTCCTGGGGTTGTCGTCCACCTGGACCTTGCGGGGCTGTATGCCGCCGATGAAGATGAAGGCCGCTTCTCCCCTCTGTTCTCGCGACAGGAACCGCTTGATGAACAGTGTACCACATCCCCATTGCCGGGCGGCCAAGAGGCCGATTCGGCCAGCCGGCTCTCAGGCGCCCGGTCGCGAGAGGGCCTCAAAGCCGGAGACAATGTCCATCAGCTCCTCGGTGATGGTGTTCTGGCGGACCTGGTGATACTCCATGCGGAGTTGGTTCAGCCGCTCGGCAATGTTCCGCTCGGCCGTCTGCATCGCGGCCAGGCGGCTCATGTTCTCGCTGGCCAGGGACTCGGCCAGGGCCCGGTAGAGGGCCACGAAAAGGAACTGGCCGACCAGGGCCGAGAGCAGCTCGGCCGCCTCCAGGGTGAACATGGGCCAGCTCTTGGTCGGCCAGGGCCGCGCGGCCAGTTCGGCCAGCCACCGGCCGTCCAGGGGCAGGAGCTGCCTCTCCTGAGGCTGGAAGGAGGAACCGGACTGGGGCTGGTTGTGGAAGAGCACGACCTGGGCCGCCGGGCCGCCGGAAAGCCAGTCTTCGATCTCGAGCAGGACGCCGTGGACCGCCGGGGTGATGCCGCTGACCGAATTGGGGACGCCGAAAATCCTGGCCGCCGGCCGCTCCCGGCGCTCGAGCCGTCCCCTGGCCCGCTCGCCCACGCCCCAGACCGTCCATTCGCCGACGGCCGCCTCCAGTTCGGCCATCCGCTGAACGGCCCGGTCGGCGATGAGGTCGTTGAACTGGCCGGCCATGCCGTAGTCGGAACCAAAGACCAGGGCCAGCCGGCGGCCAGGTCCCTCCGGCTCCAGCCCGGCCAGGGCCTGGGGCCGGTTCTTGAGGACCGCCTGGAGGCCCAGCTCGATGGTCCCGTAGTAGTCGGCCAGGGACTCGACCGCCCGTTCGTACTGCCTGATGCTGGCCGCGGCCAGGGCCTTCATGGTCTTGACCACCGACTGCAGGTCCTCCACGCTGGCGACCTTGCGCCTGAGGCTCTCAATGCTCTGCATCGGCTCCTTCCGCGGCCCGGGGCTGAGCGGAGCCGGCCTCCCCGGGCGAGGCCTCTTCGGACTCTTCCGGCCCTTCGTCCGGCGGAGGCGGAACCGCGGCCCGCAGGACCTCGAGCATCGCCTCCCGGTCCTGGTCGGTCAGCTTCTCGCCCCTCTCGATCCGCTGACCCAGCTCGGGCAGGTCCCGGCGGACCAGGCCCCGCAAGGTCTCCTCCAATCCGGCGATCTCCTCAGGGGAAGAGCCGTCAAAGACGCCCTCGTTGACGGCCATAAGCGCGGCGATCTGTTCGACCACGGGCAGGGGCGCGTACTGGGGCTGCTTGAGTATCTCCCGGACTCGCCTGCCCCGCTCCAGGATGCGTCTGGTGTCCTGGTCGAGACGGGTGCCGAAGCGGGCGAAGGACTCCAGCTCCTCGAACTGGGAATAGGCCAGGCGCAGGTCGCCGGCCACGGCGCGATAGGCGGCCAACTGGGTCTTGCCCCCCACCCGGGAGACCGACTTGCCCACGTCCACGGCCGGCAGGACGCCCTTTCGGAAGAGCTCGGGCGAAAGGTAGACCTGGCCGTCGGTGATGGAAATAAGATTGGTCGGGATGTAAGCCGAGAGGTTCTGGGCCTCGGTCTCGATGATGGGCAGGGCGGTCAGCGAGCCGCCGCCGTGCTCCTTGTTGAGACGGGTCGAACGCTCCAGCAGCCGGGAGTGGATGTAGAAGATGTCGCCCGGGTAGGCTTCCCGGCCGGGCGGCCGGCGCAGCAGGAGGGAGAGCTCCCGGTAGGCCCGGGCGTGAAGGGCCAGGTCGTCGTAAACGATGAGCGCGTCGCGACCCTGCTCCATGAAGTACTCGGCCATGCTCGTGGCCGCGTAGGGCGCGACGTACTGGAGGCCGGGCGGGTCGTCGCCCTCGGCCACGACGACCACGGAATAAGCCAGGGCCTGGTGAGCCCGCAGGTCCTCGATGACCCTGGCCACGGCCGAGCCACGCTTGCCGATGGCGCAGTAGACGCAGATCACATCCCCGGAGGACTGGTTTAGGATGGCGTCCACGGCTATGGCCGTCTTGCCGGTCTGGCGGTCGCCCAGGATGAGCTCCCTCTGACCCCGGCCGATGGGGATGAGGGCGTCGATGACCTTGATCCCGGTCTGGAGGGGCACCGAGACCGGGGCCCGGTCCATGATCGCCGGCGCCTCCCGCTCGACCTGGCGCCTTTCCGCGGCCCGGATTGGCCCGCCGTCGTCCAGGGGCCGCCCCAGGGCGTCGACCACCCGTCCCAGGAGGGCCTCGCCCACCGGGACGTCGACGGTGCGGCCGGTCCGGCGGACTTCGGAGCCGGCGGCGATGCCCTCGCCCTGGCCCAGCAGGATCACGCCCAGCTCGCCGGGCTGAACGTTGAAGACCAGACCCGGCACCTGGCCGCTGAAAAAGACTAGCTCCTCGGCCCCGACCCCGGGCAGCCCGCTGACCAGGGCGATGCCGTGGCCGATGGATTTGACCGCACCGATTTCACGGAGCTGGAGCTTGGGCTTGCGCTCGGCCGCTGCCCGGTCGAGCAGGCCCAGGGTCTGGTCCAGAAGGTCTTTCAGGGTGGAGCCGTCCTGGGAAGCCGTTCCTTGGCTCCTGCCCTGGGCTCGACCCGGACTCTGACGCCTAGCCATCGGTCTTCCGGCCGGCTGGCCGCTTGGTTTGGGTCCGCTTGGCCGCCGACTTCCTGGCCTGAGCTTTTCCGCCGGCGGCCTTCCTCGGCCTCTTGGCCGCCTTCTTCCCGGCGGCGGCCTCCTCTGACGGGGCCTCCTCGGCCTCGGCCCGGGCCGGCTGGGCCGCGTCCTCAAAAACCTGGGCTAGATCGGCCGCCAGGGAGTCGAGATGGTCCTTCAGACTCCAGGCAATCTTGTAGCCCCCGGCCCGGAGCTCGATGCCGCCGACTATCTCCGGCGAGGTCAGAAAGCGGACCTGTTCGCCCAGTCCGAGCCGCTGGCCAATGGCCCGGCTGATCTTCTTCTGGGTCTCGACCGGCAGATCAAAGGCGCTTCTGACCACCAGCCCCTCCTCAGAGCCCTTGACCGCCGCGGCCAGGGCCTGGCGGTCAGCTTCCTCTATTTCCCCCAGGCGGCCCAGGAAGACCTCGCTCATCCGCTCTTCCAGGTCGGCGTCGGCCAGCTCTCTCAGGGCCCGCTCGGCGATTTCCAGCACCTTCCGCCCGGCTTCGCTCCTGAGCTCGCCGAGGAAGGCCTGCTTCTCCCGCTCCAGGGAGCCGTACCAGGCGGCCCTCTTCTGGTCCACCTCCTGGCGGGCTTCCCGGAGCAGTTCCTTCTTCCTGTCCTCGGCCTCCTGGCGGGCCTGGGCGAGCATCCGTTCGCTCTTGTCCTCTAGCCGGCGGCGCTTGGTTTCGTACTCGTCGATCTTCTCCTGGGCCTGTTGCCGGCCATCTTCGGCCTCCCGGCGAATCTGGACCAGCCGGGCCTGGCGCTTGTCCATGGCCCGGACAATGGGACCGTAGAGGAACTTCTTGAGCAGGAGAACCAGGACCAGGAAATTGAAGACCTGGGCCCCGACCGTGAACCAGTCCACCAGCACGGCTCAGCCCCCAGCCTTGGCCACGACGTGGTTCCAGAAGGGGTTGGCGAAGATGAGGATCATCGAGACCACGAAGCAGTAGATGGCCGTGGACTCGACCATGGCCAGGCCGACGAAGAGGGTCCGGGTTATGGTGTTGGCCTCATCGGGCTGCTGGGCCATGGCCTGGAGGGCCTGGGCCAGGGCACGCCCCTCCCCCAGGGCCGGGCCGATGGAGCCGATGCCGATGGTCAGGCCGGCGGCGATTATCGAGGCCATGCCAATGAGTGTCACGCTATCCATCTGGGGAGTCTCCTTTCTCCTGGCCGGTCTTGTTCGAGCGGGCGCGCATTCCAGAGGCGATGTAGACCGTGGCCAGAATGGCGAAGATGTAGGCCTGGATGATGCCGGTCAGGAGCCCAAAGAGCTGCATGACCACCGGAAATATTATCGGGGTGATGGCCAGCAGAATGGCGACTATCTTGGCCCCGCTCATGACGTTGCCGAAAAGTCTGACCGCCAGGGCCAGGGTCCGGCTCAGCTCGCCGATGACATTGAAGGGGAGCATGAACGGCGAGGGCTTGAGGTACTGCTTGAGGTAGGGGCCCAGCCCCCGGGAGGTCATACCGAAGAGGGGCACGGCCGCGAAGACGCAGATGGCCAGGCCAGTGGTCGTGGACAGCGAGCCTGTCGGCGGCTCAAAACCCGGGATGATCCCCAAGAGGTTGGAGACGGCGATGAAGAGAAAGAGAGAGCCGATGAAGGGCAGGAATCGTTCTGGCTGGCGACGGGCGATCTCGCCAATCTGGCTGCGGGTGTAATCAACGATGACCTCGAGGAGGTTCTGGAATCTGGAGATCTCGGGCCCGCTGGAGAGCTTGCGGGTGATCAGCCAGGAGCCCAGGACCATCAGGGCCATGACCAGCCAGGTCCAGACCAGGGTGGCGTTGATGACCACGAACTTCCATTCCAGGAAGACGTTGGCGTCGGGGCTGATGCCCACGGCTGGCTCCTGCCTCCTTCAGGCCCGGGTCGTTTGCCGGCCCAGCCATCTGACCAAGAGATGGCGGGCGATGAGAAAGCCGGCCACCGCGGCGATCAGGCAGAGCCAGCCCCGGCCCGTGATCCAGTAAAAAGCAGCCAAGACCACCCCTGTCCGGACAACGAAGCTGGCCGCCAGAATCAGCCCCCGCCGCTGGACATCGAGGAGGCCGCGGACCGTCAGCCAGAGGCCGCCGAAGTAGAAGACCCCCAGCGCCGCGCCGGCCAACAGGGCCCCGGCCGCGAGGATGATCTCAGTCACGCCGGCTCTCCCTCTTGACCCAGTACCAGGCGTTGAGGCAGCCGATCAGGAGGCCGATGACCAGGAAGGTCAGGGTCCAGGAGTAGCGGCTCCTGACTTCGTAGTCGATCCAGACTCCCACGGCCACGCCGATGACCGTGGGGATGCTGACCGACCAGCCCACCAGGCCGAACATGCCCAGCCCGAACCAGACGTCGCGGTCCCTTTCCTTCCGGGAGCGGAGCTTGCGCTCCTCCTTGCGCCCCACCTGGCCCGAGACCCGTTGCCTGGCCGTTTCGATCTTGCTCTGGTCAGGGCCTCTTTCAGGCACGGTCCTTGAGCTCCAGAAACCGCCTGATGACGTCGGCCTCCATGCGGCTGACTGCGGCCCGGGACTTCCTCTCCAGTTCGTCCCGGACCGAGAACTCCTCCTCCAGGGCCCGCCTCAAGGTCCCCAGGTCGCGGCCCTCGACCGCGTTTCTGGTCGAGACCAGAACCTGATCCCCGCTCTTGACCAGGGCGCCCTCGTCCAGGGCCAGAAAGGTCTCGCCCCCGGCCGCTGATTCGTAGGCCAGCAGGCCGGGCGCCAGGGCCGCGGCCAGATCCTGGTGGCGCGGGAGCAGGCAGAAGGAGCCGTCGGCCGCCTCGGCGATGACCTTGACCACCTCCTGGTCCACTAAAACCCGGCTGGGGAGCAACACCTTCAATCTCAAGGCTTCTTGACCTCGTCGATCTTGCCGATCATGTAGAGAGCTCTCTCCGGATGATCGGCGAACTCGTCGTTGAGAATCTTTTCGCAGCCCTCCAGGGCTTCCTCGAGCTGGACCAGCTTGCCCTCAAGGCCGGTGAACTGCTTGGTGGTAAAGAAGGGCTGGGTCAGGAAGCGCTCCAGGCGGCGGGCCCGAAAGACCGTCTTGCGGTCCTCGTCGGAGAGCTCCTCCAGACCGAGCATGGCGATGATGTCCTTCAGGTCCTCATAGCCGGCCAGGGTCTGGCGGACCGCCTGGGCGACCCGGTAGTGCCGCTGGCCGACCGTCTGGGGGGTGAGCATCTTGGAGGCGGACTGGAGGGGATCGACGGCCGGGTAGAGGCCCTCGCTGGCCCTCTTCCGGGAGAGGACGATGGAGGCGGAGAGGTGGCCGAAGACGTGGACGGCCGAGGGGTCGGTGAAGTCGTCGGCCGGCACGTAGACGGCCTGGATCGAGGTGATGGCCGCCCGCTTGGTACTGGAGATGCGCTCCTCCAGTTGGGCCAGCTCGGTGCCCATGGTCGGCTGGTAGCCCAGCCGCGAGGGAAGCTGGCCCATCAGTCCCGAGACTTCGGAGCCGGCCTGGATGAAGCGGAAGATGTTGTCAATGAGCAGGAGGACGTCCTGCCCGGCCTCGTCCCGGAAGTGCTCGGCCATGGTCAGGGCGGCGTGTCCGACCCGAAAGCGGGCCCCGGGCGGCTCGTTCATCTGGCCGAAGACCATGATCGTGTTCTTGAGCACGCCCGCCTCTTTCATCTCCCGGTAGAGCTCCTCGCCCTCGCGGCAGCGCTCGCCGATGCCGCAAAAGATGCTGGTCCCCTGGTACTGGCCGACCATGTTGTGGATGAGCTCGGTGATGAGCACGGTCTTGCCCACCCCGGCGCCGCCGAAGAGGCCGCCCTTGCCGCCCAGCTCCAGCGGTGCCAGGACGTCGATGGCCTTGATCCCGGTCAGAAAGAGCTCTGACGAGGTGGCCCGTTCGTTGAGCGGCACCTCCTGGCCATGGATGGAGCGCCAAGTGGCGTCCTTAAGCGGCGGGCCGTTGTCGATGGTCTGGCCAAAGACGTTGAAGACCCGGCCCAGGCAGCCCCGGCCAACCGGGACGCTCAGGGGGCGGCCGGTGTCGATGATCGGCGCGCTCAGGGAGAGGCCCCGGGTCGGGGTCAGGGCCATGCCCCTGACCGTCTCAGAGTCGAGGTGGGTCTGGACCTCGACCACCACCTGGCCATCCTCGCCCGCCTCCAGGACCGAGTTGACCTCGGGCAGTCTCCCTGGGAAACGGGCGTCAATGACCCCGCCGCGCACGGCCGCGACCGAGCCCTGCTCTCCGCTTCCCGGGCCCGGGGGCCGTTCCGCCTCGCCGCCGGTTCTCCCGACCAACGAAGGGGCCGGGCTCAGAGCCACTTCTTTCTCCTGAAGGCCAGAAGCATCAGGCCGGCGATGACGGCCATGATCACCCAGACGGCGAAGTAGCCCCAGGACCACTTCAGCTCGGGCATGTTCTCGAAGTTCATGCCGTAGACGCCGGCGATGAAGGTCAGGGGAATGAAGATCGTGGCCACCACGGTCAGGACCTTCATGACCTGGTTCATCTTGTTGCTGACGCCGGAGAGGTAGAGATCCAGCAGCGCGGCCAGCATCTCCCGGAAGGTCTCCACCGTGTCCACGATGGAGATGGCGTGATCGTAGAGGTCCCTGAGGAAGACCCTGGTGCCCTGGCTGATGAGCTCCGACTCGCTCTTCTCCAGGGCGCTGACCGCCTCCCTGAGCGGCCAGATCGAGCGCCTGAGCACGACCATCTCCCGCCGCAGCTTGAAGATCGACTCCAGGGCCCCCTGGCCCGGATCGGCGACCAGCTCGTCCTCGAGTTCTTCGATCGCCTCGCCCAGGGATTCGAGGATGACGAAGTACTCGTCGATGACGGCGTCGATCAGGGCGTAGGCCAGGTAGTCGGCCTCCCGGGTTCTGATCCGGCCGCTGGCCTTCCTGATCCTCTCCCTGACCGGGTCGAAGACGTCGCCGGTGGTCTCCTGGAAGGAGATGACGAACCGCCGGCCCACCGCCAGGCTGACCTGCTCGATCGTGATCCCGCTGCCGCCGGGGCTGAGGTCGAGCATCTTGAGGGTGATGTAAATGTAATGGCCGAAGTCCTCCATCTTGGGGCGGTGCTCGGTGTTGAGGATGTCCTCCAGGGTCAGGGGATGGATCTGGTAGCACTCGCCCAGCCGGCGCACGGTCTCGGTGTCGTGGACCCCGTCGACGTTGATCCAGGTGACGGTCTGCTTGTCCTTGAAGTCGAGGCAGTCCTCCACCCGCTCGATCTCTCTCTGCTCGAAGTGCTCGTCCTTGTAATCGATGATGGTTATCTTGACCTTTTCGGCCTTTTCCTCGCCCACCCGGACCAGGGAGCCGGGGGGCAGCCCGGCTTTCTGCGATTGCCGGTGGAAAATCGTCCGCATCGACTCGACCTCCCCGAGACACTCCGGCGGAAATCCCGGCCGGCTCTCGGCCGAGCCGGCGGCCTGACCCCGGCCGCCGCGCCTGGCCAATCCTCTCACACTCGGCCGGCCCCAGCAAGCCGGCCCTTCGGCCCCAGCCCGTCCTTGACATTCCCCGACAGAACCGAGTAGCGTTTCTTCAAGGGGTGGCCATGAAGCCCAGGCTCGTCATCGCTTTTGTTCTGGCCCTGCTGGTGATGCTCTTCATCGTCCAGAACACCGAGATCGTCACCGTTCGTTTCTTGCTCTGGCAGATCAACTTGTCTCGAATCGTCATCATCGGCTCGGCCCTGGTGGTCGGCATTATCCTGGGCCTTGTCTTCTCCGGTTCTTTTCGCAAGCGGAAAAAGATCCTGTCCTAGCCGCCTCGCCAAGCCTCAGCCGGCCTGGCTCGGGTGCACCTTCACGGCCAGGCGGCCCTTGCTGGGGGCCTCGCCTAGGTAAACGGTCCGGTGGGGGAAGGGAATCTCGATCCCCTCGGCGTCAAAGGCCTTCTTGATCCGCCGCCTAAACTCCCGGGCCACGCCCCACTGCTCCATGGGCTTGGTCTTGAGTCCGACCCTGATGATGACCGCCGAGTCGGCGAAGTCGTTCACGCCCATGACCTGCAGCGGCTCCAGGATCTTCGGGCCGAATTTCTCGTCGCTGACCAGCTCTTCCCCGACCCGGCTGACGACTTCGACCACCCGGTCGGTGTCCTCCTTGTAGGCCACGCCCAGGTCCAGGATGGCCCGGGACCAGTCCTTGGTCAAGTTGGAGACGGTGTCGATCTGGCCGTTGGGGATGAAGTGGACCTTGCCCTCCAGGTCGCGCAGGACCGTGACCCGGAGGTTGCTCCGCTCGACCACTCCGGACAGGCCGGCGGCCTGGACCACGTCGCCGACGTTGAACTGGTTCTCGATCAGAATGAACAGGCCGCTGATGACGTCCTTGACCAGGTTCTGGGCGCCGAAGCCCACGGCCAGGCCGGCTATGCCGGCCGTGGCCAGGATGGGCCCCAGGCTGATGCCTAATTGCTCCAGGACAAGCATGGCCGCGATGACGAGGATGGTCAAACCGGCCAGAGTCTGGCCCAGGCTGGCCAGGGTCTGAATCCGCTTCTGGGCCTCGATCTTGTCTCGTTCGGCCGCCCGGCCGGCCAGGCGGCGGGTCATTGACCGGATGGCCCGGCCGGCGATCAGGCTGCCCACCCAGGCGCCGACGATCACCAGGGCCACCCGCAGGCCGGTGGTCAGGAGCCAGTTGACCAGGGAGGAAAGGTTCAAGTCCATGTCTGCCTCCTTAGCGGAGATTGAGGTTCAGGCCCTGGTCCGGCCGGCCAGGCCCGGTGGTTCATCGGCTCAGGCCGAGGGGGGCCTCCAGGGGCGCGACGCAGTCCGGGCCCTCGCTGGCCGTGGAGTTGACCAGGGGCGAGACGCGGTAGGCCAGCATCAGCTCCGCGGGATAGGGCTGGAGCAGCCGGGTCAGGCGGTCGGGGCTCTGGACGGCCGGGTCGAGCCAGGCGGCCTCGTCCTCGGGCCTGAGGATGACCGGCATCCGCTCGTGGAGGCGGCTTATTAGGGCGTTGGCCGCGGTGGTCAGGATGGTGAAGGACTCCAGCCGCTCGCCGCCGGGGGCCCGCCACTCGTCCCAGAGGCCGGCCAGGGCAAAGGGCCGGCCGTCCTGGAGGGTGATCCGGAAGGGCACCCCGGCCCGGCGGCCCGACCTCTTGAGCCACTCGTAGAAACCGTCGGTCAGGACCAGGCAGCGCCGCCGCCTGAGCGGCTCCCGAAAGGCGGGCTTGTCGGCCGCGGTCTCGGCCCGGGCGTTGATGGTCCGGTAGCCGATCCTCTCGTCCTTGGCCCAGTGCGGCACCAAGCCCCAGCGCATCAGCTTGAGCCTCCGGCCCTCCCGCTCGACCGCCACCGGCAGATCCTGGCCCGGCGCGGCGTTGTAGCGGGGCGCCAGAGCCGGGCCGCCCGGCTGGAAGCCGAAGCGCTCCTGGAGGGCCAGGAGGTCCTGGGTTATGCTGTAGCGGCCGCACATCTCCGTGTACCCCGGAATCCAGGCCTGGACAGTCCCGGGCGTCCTGGGCCGTTCGTTTATCTTATCACACCAGCCCAACCCGGCCGGCCCGGACCAAGGTTTACAATAACCGGCCCTTGTGCCAGACTGGCGGCCGGGTCATCCGCTGAATCGCGTTTTCAACTCAGGCGTCCATCGAGCCTCCCGGTCCGGCCTTCACCCTGGTTGCAATTTTTCTACAGTACCGCAGTTAATATATTCAGTCTCACTGAACAACCGGCCCATGAAATCCGCTCCTTACCCCTGTCGGCGCGGTCAACTTGTGGCTTGACGGTAGGTAATTAACAGGTTAGCTTAACCCTAAGTCGGGCGGCCGAGGGCCTTCAGGTCCACTAAGGCCAGGCGTCTCTTCAGCGATGGCGCGCCCGGATTAGCGACCCAGGCAAGGCGAGTGATGAAACGCTCCTCCGGTCAGGGCAGCATCGGGTCCATGGTCCGCCGCATCCGGATCTCGGAGGGCCTCTCCCTGGCCGATCTGGCCCGGCGGGCCGGGCTGAGCCAGAGCTTCCTCAGCCAGGTGGAGCGGGACCTGACCAACCCCTCCATCAACTCCCTGCGCCGCATCGCCCAATCCCTGGGCTGCCCCCTGAGCACCTTTTTCGAGGAGCCGGCCCCGGTCAGAGGGCCGGTGGTCAGGAAGCACGAGCGCAAGGTCCTCTACAACACCAGATCCAACCTGACCTACCAACTGGCCTCCGGCGACCCCAAACACCGCATCCAGCTCCTCATCACCATGCTCGAGCCGGGCTCGTCCAGCCTGGATTCGCCCATGGCCCACCGGGGCGACGAGGCCGGCCTGATCGTCCAGGGGAGCTGCCTTTTCCAGCTGGGCGAGGAAAAGTTCGAGCTGAATGAAGGGGACGCCATTTTCATCCCGGAGAACACGCCTCACATGTTCACCAACAACAGTGACTCGCTCCTGATCGTCATGGGAGCCATCTCCCCGCCGGAATTCTGAGGCGGCGGGAGCGGAGGGATCGGCCGGAACAAGGGCGGCTCGAGCGCGGCCGAGGCCGGAAATAGAGAAGCCAGCCCCGCCCCGGCCCTAGAGGAGAAGCCTCCAGCCCTTACGGCCGGCCGCCCGGCCCGGGCTTCAAACCACGACTTAATCAGAAAGGACCACGCCCATGGCCACCATTCTGCTCATCTACCAGTCCAAGACCGGCAACACCGCGGCCATGGCCGAGGCCGTGGAGGCCGGGGTCAGGCAGGAAGGCGTTGAGGTGATCCGCAAGAAGATCCAGGAGGCCAGCGTCGACGACCTTCCGGCCGCCGACGGGATCATCATCGGCGCCCCGACCTACTTCGCCGCCACCACGGCCGAGGTCAAGCGCTTCCTGGACGACAGCATCAAGTACTTCAAGAAGCTCCAGGGTAAGGTCGGGGCCGCCTTCTCCTCCTGCGGCGACCTTGGCGGCGGCGGCGAGACCGCCATCCTGGAGATCCTCCGGGCCTTCCTGGTCCACGGCATGATCGTTCCCGGCCACGTCAGCGGCGGCCATTTCGGGCCCGTCTCGGTGGGCCGGCCCGACGAGAACCGCCTCGAAGTCTGCCAGGCCTTCGGGGCCCGGGTGGCCCGGCTGGTGAAAGCCCTGGCCGAGAGGTAACCATCCAGCAGCTCTTAATCAGCGAGGACGACAGGCCATGATCATAGGAGTGCCCAAAGAGCTAAAGGTCGGAGAGAACCGGGTCGCCCTCGCCCCGGCCGGGGCCAGAGCCTTGATCGAGGCCGGCCACCGGGTGGTCATCGAAACCGGGGCCGGTGAGAGGAGCGGCTTTCCCGACGTCGGCTACACCGAGGTCGGGGCCCAGATGCTCCCCGGTCCGGAAGAGGTCTGGGGCGAGGCCGAGCTGCTCGTCAAGGTCAAGGAGCCGGTCGAGCCGGAGTTCAGGTGGATGCGGCCGGATCTGGTCCTCTTCACCTACCTCCACCTGGCCGCTGACCGGCAACTGACCGAGAAGCTCCTCCAGGCCGGAATCGTGGGCCTGGCCTACGAGACCGTCCAGAAGGACTCGGGGGCCCTGCCCCTCCTGGCGCCCATGAGCGCCGTGGCCGGCCGCCTGTCCATCCAGGCCGGAGCCTTCAGCCTGGAGGCCAAGAACGGCGGGCGGGGCGTGCTCCTGAGCGGCGTGCCCGGGGTCAAGCCGGCCAAGGCGGTCATCCTCGGGGCCGGGGTGGCCGGGATGAACGCCTGCCTGGCCGCCGTGGGCAGCGGGGCCAGGGTGAGCATCCTGGACGTCAATGCCGAGCGGCTGACCTACATCAGCGAGATCCTGCCCGGCCGGGTCAACACCCTGATCTCGACCCAGACCTCGCTCGAGGAGGAGGTCCGGCAGGCCGATCTGGTCGTCGGTTCGGTCCTCATCCCCGGGGCCCGGGCGCCCAAGCTGGTCACCCGGAACCTGCTCAAGCTCATGCGTCCCGGCTCGGTCATCGTGGACATCTCCATCGATCAGGGCGGCTGCTGCGAGACCAGCTGCCCCACCACCCACGCCCAGCCGACCTACGTCGAGGAGGGCGTGGTCCACTACTGCGTCAGCAACATGCCCGCCGCCGTACCCAGGACCTCGACCCTGGCCCTGACCAGCGCCACCCTGCCCTACGTCCTGGAACTGGCCAACAAGGGCTACCAGAAGGCCCTGGCCGAGGACCGGGTCCTGGCCCGGGGCCTGAACCTGCTGGCCGGCGAGGTGGTCAACCAGGCCGTGGCCGAGAGCCTGGGGCTGCCGCTGAGAAAGATGAACTGAACGCGCCAGAAGGCCGGATAAAAACCGGAGGAGCCTGATACCTTCCGGCCCGGCGGGAAATCTAGCCGGGCCGCTGGACCGACGTATTGAGACGACACGATCGCCGGCTCGAGGAGTGGGATAAAGCCCGCCTCCGGGCGAGCGGAAGAACCCCTCGCCTCTGAGGCGGCCGGTGACGCCCTCCCCATCAGACAGAGCCGGATGAGCCAGGCCCGCCCCAGCCAGGAACTGGGGCTTCTAGGGAGGACAAATGCCAGCATCTCCGCGCCATTCGACTTGAAATCCCGGTCACCTTAATTAACCGCGACCAGACGGCCTATTGAGCCCTCGCCCGAAGAGGATTGCCCCGCGGTTTCCCCTTTCCCGCCCGGACTCAGGGCCGCTGCCTGGACCGCCGCGCTCGAATCGAGAAACTCATCGAGCCGCGGACCGGCAAGCCGATGGCCGGATCGCTTCCGGCCCGACCTGAACGCCTTTCCGGCCCCGGCCTGAGGCGGCCGGCTGGGCCGTCCGGCCGGCCGAGGGGTGTAAGAAACACTGCCGAAGTGTAAAATTATCTGACATTAGCCCTGGCCCCGGGCCGGCCGAGCCGACGGGAGAGGAGGAAATTTCTCAATTGTTACAAGCGAATTATCAATACCCGATTTCTGGAGCCTTTTGGCTTGCCTGTTGCTAGGTTGGTCGGGGAGTTCCAGGGAAGCCTGGCAACATGGGGACCGGTCGGATGGTCGGGTCTAAAACGCGGCCAGGTCCGTTGCCCAGAGCCAAACCTGGTTGAGCCAGGGAGCGCCAGAAGCATTTGCCGCGAGCGTCCGTCCGCCTCAGTCGGGCGGCTTTCTGGGGAGGATCAGGGAAGACATCTAATCCGGAGTGGCGTCGTCGATCTGGGACTCCGGGGGAATGGCGGCCCCGTGGATAGCGCGGACTCCAGCGTTCGGGGCGAGTCGCTCCGAGCGGACCGGCTGAGGCAGCCCGGCGAGTGGCCGGCGGACCTCCTCAGCCTGGCAGACGGGCCGAACACCGGACGGCAAGTGGACTAGGTTTAATCAAGGGTTTTAGGCTATCAAGGAACATCAACATCAGAATCCTGAAGAGGAGAGGCACATGGCAGAGCAGCCAAAATGGTACGATGCTCACCTGAGCGAGTACAGAAAAGTCGCCTACGTCAACAGCAAGGAGCAGTACGAGGAGCTCTACCGCCAGTCACTGGAGGAGCCGGACAAATTCTGGGCCGAGCGGGCCAGGGAGTACCTCTCCTGGGACAAGGAGTGGAAAAAGGTCCTCAGCTACGACTTCAACGAGGCCAAGATCGAATGGTTCGCCGGCGGAGTCCTCAACGCCTCCTACAACTGCCTCGATCGCCATCTGGACAAGATCGGCGACAAGGTGGCTTACCACTGGGAGGGCGACGACCCGGCCAAAGATGAGGCCGTGACCTACCGGGACCTCTACCAGCGGGTCAACAAGCTGGCCGCCTTTCTCAAGTCCCAGGGCGTGGGCAAGGGCGACCGGATCATCATCTACATGCCCATGATCGTCCAGCTGCCGGTGGCCATGCTGGCCTGCGCCCGCATCGGGGCGATCCACTCCGTGGTCTTCGGCGGCTTCAGCGCCGAGTCGCTGGCCTCCCGGATCGAGGACTGCAAGCCCAAAATGGTCATCACCACCGACGGCAGCTTCAGGTCGGGCCGGGCCATCCCCCTCAAGCAGAACGCTGACCAGGCCCTGGCCAAGCACCCCGAGGTGAAAACGGTCCTGGTCTACAAGCACTGCGGCCTGGACGTGGAGATAAAGCCCGGCCGTGACATCTGGTGGCACGAGGCCCTGGCCGAGCCCAGCCTGCCCGACTACGTCAAGCCCGAGCCCATGGACGCCGAGGACCCGCTCTTCATCCTCTACACCTCCGGCTCCACGGGCAAGCCCAAGGGGGTCCTCCACACCCACGGCGGCTACCTGCTCCACGTGGCCATGAGCACCCGGCTGATCTTCGACCTCAAGGACGACGAGGTCTTCTGGTGCACGGCCGACATCGGCTGGGTCACCGGGCACTCCTACATCGTTTACGGCCCGCTCGTCCTGGGCCTGTCCTCGGTCCTCTTCGAGGGCGTGCCCTCCTATCCGGCCTACGACCGCTTCTGGGCCGTGGTCGAAAAATACAAGGTGGCCAAGTTCTACACCGCGCCGACGGCCATCCGGGCCATCGCCAAGGAGGGCGCGGAGCTGACCCAGAAGCACGACATCTCCTCCCTGAAGCTCCTGGGCACCGTCGGCGAGCCCATCAACCCCGAGGCCTGGCGCTGGTACTACCACTACATCGGACGGGACTGGTGCCCGATCATGGACACCTGGTGGCAGACCGAGACCGGCGGCATCCTGATCACCCCCCTGCCCGGAGTGGCTCCCATCAAGCCCGGCTCGTGCTCCTTCCCCTTCTTCGGCGTTGACCCGGTCATAGTGGACGTGGACACCGGCCAGGAGGTCGAGTACCCGGGCCAGGAAGGCGCTCTGTTCATCAAGCGGGCCTGGCCGGGCATGGCCCGGACAGTCTACGGCGACCACGAGCGCTTCAAGGAGATCTACTTCCGGCGCATCCCGGGTATGTACTTCACCGGCGACGGCGCCAAGAAGGACGAGGACGGCTACCACTGGATCATCGGCCGCATTGACGACGTGATCAACGTCTCCGGCCACCGGCTGGGCACGGC
>ENA-OSEO01003226-OSEO01003226.1-sediment-metagenome-genome-assembly--contig:-NODE-3226-length-19902-cov-3.536040_pt1 | contig 19902 bp, 18 predicted proteins | sample MGYA00237883_ERZ534232 | MGnify/ENA metagenome assembly ERZ534232
GGCACGACAGGCGAGAGCGGAACAGTATCACACGAAGAGCGCGGCCGGATCATTGAGATCACCGTGGACGCCGTCAGGAAGAGGGTTCCCGTTATCGCAGGGACCGGCTCCAACAGCACCAGGGAGGCCATCCGGCTTACCGAGCACGCCCACAAGGTGGGAGCGGACGGTGCCCTGATGATCACCCCGTACTACAACAAGCCGACGCAGGAAGGGCTGTACCAGCATTTCAAAGCGGTGGCCGAGGCCGTGCCGATTCCGATTGTCCCGTACAATGTACCCAGCAGGACGGGGGGGAACATCCTGCCGGAAACCGTCGCGCGGCTTTCAAAGATCAGTAATATCGTGGGGATCAAGGAAGCAACGGGAGATCTGAGGCAGGTAAGCAAGGTTGTTGAGCTGTGCGGCGACAATCTCGCCGTCCTGTCCGGCGATGATTTCACGGTTCTGCCCATCCTTGCGGTCGGGGGGAAGGGGGTCATCTCAGTCGTGTCTAATATCATCCCCGAAGACATGGCCGCCATGATTGACGCCTTCGAAGCGGGCGATCTGAAAAAGGCCCGCGATCTCCACTTCAAAATGAGCCCCATCATGGACGGGTGTTTTCTGGAGACCAATCCCATACCGGTAAAGGAAGCGCTGGTGATGATGGGAAAGATCGAAGATGAGATCAGGCTCCCCCTGTGCGGAATGTCCGATGCAAATCGTCAGAAATTACGAAAGATCATGACGGATTACGGTCTGATCACATAACGGTGAATGCCATGATAAACGTCATAGTGACCGGAGCAGCGGGAAGAATGGGGGGGCGGATCATTACCCTCATTCACGGTGATGACCGGATGGAACTCGTGGGAGCGGTGGAACAAAAGGGACATCAGCTTACGGGAAGCGATGTGGGCGCCTATCTGGGACTGGGCGAGACGGGAGTAATCCTGGAAGGTGATCTTGCTGCATGTATAGAACGGGCGGATGTTGTTATCGATTTCAGCAGCCACACGGCTTCCCTCGAGAATCTTCGAGTAGCGGCCGAACACGGCACGGCAATCGTCATCGGCTCCACGGGATTTACCCCGGAAGAGATGGAATCTGTCGCTCGCATCTCCCGGGGAGCGCGATGCGTCCTGGCCCCCAACATGAGCGTGGGGGTCAACGTCATGTTCAAGGCCCTGAAAGATCTGGCCGCTATTCTGGGGGATGAGTATGATGTTGAAATCGTCGAGACGCACCACAACCAGAAGAAGGACGCCCCCAGCGGGACAGCCGTGAAGATGGCCCAGATCATCGCGGAGGCCCTTGACAGAGATATTGAGAAGGTCGGCGTGTATGGCCGCAAGGGGATGGTCGGGGCGCGCCCCCGGGGGGAAATCGGCGTTCACACGGTGCGGGCCGGCGACATTGTGGGGGAGCACACGGTTCTCTTCGGGGGCATGGGAGAACGGCTCGAGTTTACCCACCGCGCCCACAGCCGGGATAATTTCGCCCGGGGTGCCCTCCGTGCGGCTTTGTGGATTGTTGACAAAGAAAACGGCCTGTATGACATGCAGGATGTTCTGGGTTTGAAGGGCTGACGGCGAGGGAGTCTTCCGTGGACAGCGGCGTCATCTGTTTTCTGGGCATTGGTTCCAATATGGGGGATCCCGTTGTGAACTGCGCCCGCGCAGAAAAACGCATCTCCGGCATAGACGGCGTCACGGTTCTCAGACACTCATCGCTGTACAGAACTGAGCCGGTGGGGGTTACGGAGCAGGAATGGTTTGTCAACGGGGTTATGGAGATCCGAACAACCCTTGGACCGCGTCCCCTCATGGATGCGATGCTGCACGTGGAAAACGCGATGGGGAGAATCAGGGGCGTTCAATGGGGGCCCCGGATCATCGATATCGATATCCTTCTCTACGGACACGCCGTTATAGATGAGGAGTCCCTGTGTATCCCCCATCCCCGGCTCCACACGCGGCGCTTCGTTCTTGCACCTCTGAACGAGATAGCCTCCCATGTCGTACATCCCGTCTTCGGGGTCTCCGTGAAGGGTCTTCTGAGCCGGCTTGATGATACCGGTACTGTAGAATGGATGAGCGGTGAATGGGGCCGCTCTACAGGTGAAGATGATTAGGTTACTAATTGCGGGTATTATCGTATATGTGATATATCGTCTCTCCCGAGCGTTGTTTACCCCGTCGGAAAGGAAGGTGTCGGGGCGCGCTTCGGGAACGCCCCCCCGCATTCAGGGGGAGGATCTGGTGAAAGATCCATGCTGCGGAACCTATGTGCCCGTCAACAGCGCGCACAAGGCCGTTGTGAAGGGCGAAACCGTGTACTTTTGCAGCAAGGAATGCCTTGAGAAATATAAAGGGGAAAACTGTTAAGGAGCGTGTATGAAGTTTTTTATCGATACGGGCAATATCGAAGAGATAAAAGAGGGATTGAAGCTGGGGATGGTTGACGGCGTTACCACGAACCCCTCTCTTGTGGCGAAGGAAAAGAAGGATTTCGATACGGTTACCCGGGAGATCCTGGAAATTGTAAAGGGACCGGTGAGCCTTGAAGTGGTGAGCGAAGACGCCGAAGGGATGATTTCCGAAGGGAAAAAACTGGCGCAGCTGGCCGAAAACGTGGTGATCAAGGTTCCCCTGACAACAGAAGGATTAAAGGCCACCCGGGCCCTGTCCGATCAGGGGATCGGCGTGAACCAGACACTGATCTTTTCGCCGGTACAGGCCCTTCTTGCCGCCAAGGCGGGGGCGCGATATGTGAGTCCCTTTATCGGAAGACTGGACGATATTTCCCAGACAGGGATGGATCTGGTGGAGCAGATACTGACCATATTCGACAATTATGCCTTCGACTGCGAGGTCATCGTGGCCAGCATCAGGCATCCCCTGCACGTTCTCCAGGCGGCGCTCCTCGGGGCCGATATTGCCACGATCCCCTTCAAGGTGATACAGCAACTGACCCGTCACCCCCTTACCGACAGAGGGGTCGAACAATTTCTGGCCGACTGGCGCACCGTTCCAAAGGGATGACATGACGCATTTTCCGAGAGGCTTTTTTGACCGTCTGAAGACATCGAAGGCTACGGCCCAGGTGTTCAACCTGCCCAACAGTATCACCCTCATCCGGCTTGCGGTGATCCCCGTTCTGTTCCTGCTTCTTCTCTCACCCGGCAGAATTCTGAGCATGATCATCGCCGTCCTTTTTATCATGGCGGCAATCACCGACCTGATAGACGGGTATGTGGCGAGGAAGTACAATATCGTGACCACCATGGGGAAGTTTCTGGACCCCATTGCCGATAAGCTCGTGGTGACCACCGCTATGATCATGCTGATCCCCATCGGCAGAATCCCGGCCTGGATCGTCGCCATTATTATCATGCGCGATCTGTTGGTGGACGGTCTGAGGAGTATCGCCTCCGCCGACGGTCTCGTTATCGACGCCAGCAGGCTGGGAAAGCAGAAGACGCTGTGCCAGATTGTCGCCGTGTCGGCGCTTCTGATACATTATGATACGGTCTTCGGCCTCGATGCCCACGCGGTGGGCATGGTGGTCCTCTATCTCGCCCTCGTGCTGACGGTCTGGTCCGGTGCCGATTATTTCATGAAGTTCTATAAACAGAAAATCAGGGAATAGCGGACGGGGGATGAAAAGTTTTCGTTGACAACGAAGGCGGATTTTATTAAGAAACGGGTCTCGAAAATCAAGCGGGCGTAACTCAGTGGTAGAGTGCAACCTTGCCAAGGTTGACGTCGACGGTTCGAATCCGTTCGCCCGCTCCAGTTTTGGGCGGCATAGCCAAGTGGCTAAGGCAGCGGTCTGCAAAACCGTTATTCACCGGTTCGAGTCCGGTTGCCGCCTCCACTGTAAAATGGGGGATAGGCCTTTCGCTTACCCCCCATTTTTATCTGTTCGTGCTCCTCTTTTCTGTGCCCGTTCATCCGGAGGGAAAAGGGTATGACCTTTCAAAAAAGCATTCTCTGCATCGGCGCGGGATACGTGGGCGCGCCATCCATGGCGGTGATAGCCCGCAAGTGCCCTCAGTACCTAGTCACGGTCGTTGACATCGATCCGAAGCGTATCGCGGCATGGAATTCGGACACACTCCCCATATACGAGCCCGGCCTTGATGAAATCGTACAAGAGGTTCGCGGCAGAAATCTCTTTTTCAGCACTCAGATCGAAGAGGAGATACGGAAGGCGGGCATGATCTTTGTCAGTGTGAACACGCCGACCAAGACTTTCGGCGCCGGGGCCGGTATGGCAGCCGATCTCCAGTACTGGGAGAGGACGGCCCGCCAGATACGGGAGGTGTCGGATTCGCCGAAGATTATTGTTGAAAAGAGTACCCTCCCGGTCAAAACAGCTCTCGCCATGGAGCGTATACTGACTGCCACCGACAATGGCGTTCGCTTTGATGTGCTGTCAAACCCCGAATTCATGGCTGAAGGGACGGGAATCAGGGATCTGGAGTCTCCTGACCGGGTTCTTATCGGGTCGCGCGAGACGCCGGAGGGGCTGAGGGCGAGAGACGAACTGGTAGAGATCTACGCGAACTGGGTGCCGAGAGAACGCACCATCACCTCCAATATCTGGAGCAGCGAACTGTCGAAGCTCGTCTCGAACGCCTTTCTCGCCCAGAGAATTTCTTCCATAAACGCTATTTCATCCCTCTGTGAGAGAACGGACGCGGATGTCACCGAAGTGGCCCGGGCTGTGGGGATGGACCATCGGCTGGGGGATAAATTCCTGAATGCCAGCATCGGTTTCGGTGGATCGTGCTTCAAAAAGGACATTCTCAATCTGGTCTATCTGTGCCGGCAGTACGGACTTAGTGAGGTAGCCGATTACTGGGAAGGGGTGATCCGGATCAATGACTATCAGAAGGAGCGCTTCATCCTGAATATGCTGGGCGCCATGTTCAATACCCTCGCCGGCAAACGTGTATGCCTGTTCGGTTTCGCCTTTAAAGCCGATACGGGGGACACACGGGAAAGCCCCGCCATATCGGTATCCCGGAGGCTTGTGGAAGAACGGGCCGAACTGGTGATTACGGACCCCCGGGCCCTGCCTAATGCCGAAAGGGACCTCGCCGACATAGGGAAGGGCGTATCCTTTGTTACGGACCCCTGCGAAGCGGCGGCAGGATGCGACGCCATCGCCGTTATGACCGAATGGGATATCTATGCTTCGCTGGAATACAAAAAAATATATGAAACCATGCGTAAACCCGCCTTCATCTTCGACGGAAGAAATATCCTTGATCATGAATCGCTTTTCAGAATCGGATTCAATGTCTTCCCCGTCGGCAAACCGCCGTTGACACATTTTTGATGGACGGGTGAGGGCGGCCGGGGTCGGAGCATCACGTTCCTCCAAATTCACGTATCCGTTGCTGTCTCCGCAAAGGAATCGTTATGATCGTTATATTCACCGATCTGGACGGCACCCTCCTGGATGCCGACACCTATTCCTGGCGCCCCGCCGCAGATGCGCTCAGGGAAATCGCCGGCTACCGGATCCCCCTTGTCATCATAAGCAGTAAAACGGCGGCCGAGATAGAGTGGATACGCCGGGACTTGAATAATCAACACCCGTTTATCTCGGAAAACGGTGGCGGGCTCTTCATCCCTGGGGGATATTTCCCCTTTCCCGTTTCATACACCAGGAAGGTGGAGAGCTGTCTCATTGTTGATGTCGGTGTTCCCTATACGCGGCTCACTTCGTTTCTCGACGGAATCACAGGGAAATATTCTCTGCCCGTCAGGGGGTTCCATGCGCTCACGGTTGAGGAGATATCACGGCTTGCCGGACTCTCGATCGATGAGGCCGTGCGGGCCAAGGAGAGGGGATATGATGAACCGTTTCTTTTTGACGGCGACAGCGCACAGTGGGGTGTCCTGGAAAAAGCGGTTACGGCGGAAGGTCTGGGGCTTACCCGGGGCGGACGTTTTCACCATCTGAGCGGTCCCCACGACAAGGGAACCGCCGCTGAATTGCTGATGGACTGGTACCGCCGCCGGGATAAGGAAGTGGTGTTCGCGGGGTTGGGGGATGCCGCGAACGATCTCCCCTTTCTCAGACTGGTTGACCACCCCATACTCGTGGGACGGCCCGATGGAACCTACGAAACGGGGATCGATATTCCGGGATTAACCCGTACCGGCCGACCGGGTCCCGCGGGCTGGAACGAGGCGGTTTGCGCGCTCATTCATCCTGACAGGTCCCCTTATGGGCAGGCCCCTCTGGATACCTGATCCCTCAGATAGTACAATCCCAGAAGATACGGTTTTTGCGATAGAAAGGCCCGCGCCTGATTTTTGACTTCCTGCTCCGCGTAATCGATGCTGTAGCGGAAGGTCGTGTAGTCAAAGGCGAGGCTGCGCGCGAAATACAGGGGCTTCATTACATCGATGATTTCCCTTTTCGCCTCCTCCGTGGCGCCGTCAAAAAGGAACAGAAGCCGGTACACAACCTGTGTCCAGAGCATGATGTCCATATCGTAGTGGTCGATGGCGATCATGGCGCGGATCCTGTTATGGGCGTAGGGACTCAAATAGTTTCTGATCGTTTGCTGGTAAGCGCCATACTCGTTCCGGCATTGCTCTTTCAGATTCAGGATATCAACGGAAAGCATCTGCGGCTCCAGCATCTTCTTGAGGCCGTATCGGGCCACCGGACGCGCCTCGCTGTACGGGTAGGAGAAACCCTCCAGCGATGTTTCCAGCCACACCTTGCGGTGATGGATGATGAGTGAAAAGAGCGTGTACACCACCTCTTCGAACATCTTACCGAGTTTCGGGGCGCTGGCGTTATGTATCTTGTTTCCCAGGCCTGACTGGCATATCTTGAAATTTCCGAAGAAGGCGTTCAGAGACATGAATATATCGATGCCGTACTGTCTCGTCATCTCATTCCATTCCTGGTCGAGCCAGTGAGCGCACAGCCGGGGAGAGAAGGCGAAATCACCTCCGATGGGCTGCCGGGCGTCAACCCGCGCGAGGGATAAGGCGAGGGGATAGCACAGATGGTTCGTGATCGTGCCGTCGAACTGGTGCCTTGAATACAGGGGGGTGACGAGATCATGCCCCCGTTTGATGGGGTAGCCCAGGTATTTTATCCACTCCGGTGTAATGGATCTCAGGTCCGCATCGACGGCGATCATGACCTTTGACTGGACGTCCCTGCAGAATTGGAACAGGTTATAGAAATTGTTCCCCTTCCCCTTGACGCCTTCCGGTGTGGTGATGTATCGCTTTTCGATTTTTTCGGGGACAGTGGCGGACAGGAACGCGTCTTTCGTTCCGTCCATGCTGTTGTTGTCGCAGTTGACGATGACGCACTTCGCGTCGGGAAAATACTTGGCAAGTCCCGCTCCCGCCACCCGGGCAACGTATCCTATCGTCGGCGCCTCGTTGTAGGAGGGGATGCCGACCACGACATCAAAATGTTCACTCATATCCTTTCCCTGTGTGTTGTGTTATCGGGTCTTCGCAAAAAATGCGGCCTCCTGTTTCACGGCATCCCGTATATCGTCGAGAATGCCGGGTTGCTTCATGATAATCCGCTCCCACGAAACGGTCTGCGGGATCTCGAATATGCGATTTCTACTTTCTTCTTCGTAAGCGATCAGGTCGTCGATCAACCCGGCGCCCTTGTACCGTTCAAATCTCTTATCGCTCACGAGCAGATGCAGAAGGTTATCGCTCACGAGATGGAGGGGCGCAGTGATGGATTCCCCGGCAGCCAGAATGGCGTCCCGGAACACCCCCTTTACCATGGCCTCCTCCGCATCCCGATCATAGTCGAGATTCGAGAAGGACGCATTATCGGCGTATTTTTTGACCAGTTCATCGGCCACGTTCAGATAGGTTGCCGTGATGTCCCGCACGAAGTAATCGGATATCTCGAACCCCTCTTCGACCACGAGCGTCCAGAGGAGCGTGGTCACGATGTCCGTTGCCATCTTGTAGAGTCCCGATTGCGGATTATCCTCCGAAAGGGACTGGTGTTTATGCTCGAAGGGGGCCGACGAAAACTGCACCTGAGCGATATTGTTCGCCTTCCGGTAGGCCTCTATGAGGGTGAAGAGTTCCACCCCCCAGTTGGTGGCAAAATGCATCCGCTTGAGCAAATTTATTTCAAATGCCACTTCCCCTGAAAGCTGATAGTTGAATGAGGTCAGGTAATCGACGAGGTTTATGAATTTTTCGTCCTCCGATTCCCGGAACTTCAGCTTGAGGGCCAGAAGGAACGGATCGAGGAGGAGACGTTTTACCCTTCCGTACATGCGGTTATTGGCGATTCTGATATAGGCGGCCTTGGAAAACTGGTAATTCAGAACGATGAGGGGATAAAAAAGACGGTTGAGCTGCCGGTAGTGAAACGTCCGTATATCGGCGTCGATGACGCCTATGTAGTTTGCCCCGACGGCCTGAGCTACGCCGAAGGACATGAACATGTTCCGTCCCTTGCCCGGTTGCCTGAAACCGGGGCTGAAACTGTCGATTTTTCTGTAGAGTTCCTTGAACCGCTCTCCTTCGTTATGCTGGATGATATAGTTCCGTATTCCGTAGCTCTTGAGGAGCCTGGAGAGCTCGATCGCCTCGGCATCGGTAGCCGCATCAAGACCGAAGATGATCCTGTTGAGATAGGAGACCCTGCCGAGCTGCTTGAGGATATTTTCAAAGACGGGTCGGTTCTCATCCAGGGTAAACTCTGTCGCCAGCGTCGGGATGACGAGCATTGCCTTTTTCCCCCGCAGGGACGCCCTCAGTTTCGGACCAAGGTTCTGTCTGTCTTTGTCAATCAGATACAATGTCGTGATATTCCTGCATCTTTGGGAAAAGCTTATCATTTGTGTGTCCTCCCGGGGCCACGGTTTGTCACGAGGGTTACGATGAGCAGGTGAATCCGTTTCCTGCGGCGTTTCGATCGGTGAGCGAAGGTCGAAAATCGAAACCGTCGCTATTGCATATGGATTTTAAATAACAGATTTTTCTGGAAATCTCAACCTCCCATTTCTCTCGTGCCGCGCATAAGACATCCGCGCGGGAACTCCAAGACAAAAAGGTTGACAGCCCGGAGCGATTAGGAATATGGTTTTGCCCGTCGTTTGGGGGACTTCTTTTTCGATGACAACACGGACGCAGCCCCTTGTCCATGACCGATTGGTGATGAATTCACACTGATGCTGATATGCGAGGAGAAGCATGAATACATTTTTCCACCCCGATTCGATTGCCGTTATCGGTGCCAGTGATCGCGAAGGGAGCCTGGGCCGCCAAGTCATAACGAATCTTCTCTACGGGTATGGGGGAGCCATCTATCCCGTCAATGCGAACTATGAACAGATTGAAAACCTGCGCTGTTTTCCCTCGGTGGAAGAAATTCCGGGTCCTGTTGACTTGGCCATTATCATTGTTCCCGCTCCGGCCGTGCCTGAAACCCTGGAGGCGTGCGCCCGCAAGGGAATTTTCCGGGTCATGATTCAGAGCGCCGGGTTTGCAGAGGTCGGGGATGAAGGGAAAGCGCTACAAAGACGGTGTACGACGATCGCGAACAGGGTCGGTCTCCGGATCTGGGGGCCCAACTGCATGGGGCTGGTCGATATCCCCCGGCGGCATTTTTTCTCCTTCATGCACCCCAAGGTCTATGAGGACGGTCTCATCCCGGGGCGAATTTCACTCATTGTGCAAAGCGGCATGCTTTCGGCCGGATTTCTGGCCGACCTGATGAGCGAGCGCGCCATTGGCGTTGGGAAGGCCTGTTCCATCGGAAACAAATCGGATGTGGATGAATGCGATATTCTGGAGTACCTCCTCGAAGATGCCGAAACCGACGCGATCGCCCTCTATCTGGAGTCTATTCCCCGGGGACGGCGATTTATGGAGATCGCTTCGCGGGCATCGAAACCGATTGTTGTCCTGAAAGGGGGAAAGAGCTCCGCCGGAGCTCAGGCAGCGCTCAGCCACACCTCGAGTCTGGCGGGAAACGCCCGGCTTCAGGACAGCCTCTTCGATCTGGCCGGCGTGACGATTGCCCGTGATTTTCAACAGATGATGGAACTTGCCCGGGACCTGGCGATGATTCCCCATACGCCCCACCGGTGCCGGACGGCGATTCTGACATTCAGCGGAGGCTCGGGGATCCTCTCCTGCGATCTCCTCGAAGAACAAGGCCTGTCTGTTGCCCGGTTTTCGCCTGAAACGCGAGAAAAGCTCGTCACGATACTCGAGAAAGGCCGGCCGGATCCTGAAGATGAAAGATGATGACCTCCCATCCTTCTGTGATGTTGACGACCTCCTCTCGCAGAATATGGATACGCAGGTCTGGGACGAATGGGCGAGTAAAGAGCTTCTGGCGCGGGGTGGAATTCCCGTGGTCGAAGAGAGGACAGTTTCCTCGATTGCCGAGGCTCAGGGTGCCGCAGCCGCGATAGGGTTCCCGGTTGTTCTGAAGGGACTTCTCCCCGGCCGGGTGCACAAGACCGAATCGGGCCTTGTCCGTTTGAGACTTGCCACACCGGATGACCTCGAAACCTCTTATAAGGAGACAGAAAAACGGATGGACGGCCGGGGCCGTATCGTAATTCAGCGGCAGATGGAATCTGACTGCGAGCTGATTGCTGGTTTTCTCCGTGACGATCAGTTCGGCCCCTGCGTCATGTTCGGTCTGGGCGGGATCTTCGCCGAACTTGAGAGGGATGTTGCCTTTGCCCTTGCGCCCCTCGGCCAGGAAGAGGCAACCGCTCTGATCCGCCGCATCAGGAACAGAAAACTCCTCGAAGGATTCCGGGGTATGCCGCCACTCAGGGAAGAACTTATGGCCGATATCCTTGTCAGACTGGGCAATCTGGGCGTATCCCGCCATGAGATCGAACAGATCGATATCAACCCCCTTACCGTTTCCGGCGGCGTTCCCACGGCGGTTGACGCGACTGTTATTATGAGCAGAAGAGACGGCAGCCTAGTTTGATTCGCGACGGGGCATATCACTGGAGTTACCATTGTGGGATACAGTGCTGCGGATAACCTGTAGAAAACAATGTGAATGAAAAAATAAGAAGAGTGTTGTAGCCTTCAAATAGAGTCTCATCGAACGTATTATTCTTGAGGAAATCGGTCATTGTGAGGAAGGGTATGAGGCTGAGAATCTTTTATGGCTGGTGGATTGTCTTCGCGTGCTTTTTTCTGTCCTTATATATAAGCAGTGTCATACTGTTTGGCTTCACCGCCTTCTTTGAACCGCTGGTTGAAGAATTCGGCTGGAGCTACACGCAGGTCTCCCTGGCATCAAGCCTCAGAGGGCTGGAGATGGGGATACTGGCTCCTTTTATTGGATTTCTCGTCGCTCGTTTCGGCTCTCGGAAATTGATCCTCTTGGGGGTTTTTACGGTCGGCATCGGCTTGATCATGATGAGTTATACCCATTCCCTCCTTATATTTTACTGTGCCATGGGTTTTATCGCCTTCGGGGCCGGGGGCTGTACAACCGTGGTCACTATGACCGCGGTCGCCCGCTGGTTCCGGAAGAATATCGGCAAGGCTTTGGGGATCATGTCGTCCGGGTTTGGTGCCAGCGGACTTTTCATTCCTGGTATTGTGTGGATAATTGATGGATATGGTTGGAGATCGGCCTTGATTATATTCGGTTTAGGGATATGGCTTATCGGTATCCCTCTCGCATTTGTTGTCCGTGATTCTCCTGAACAGTACGGTTATCTTCCTGATGGCGCATCGGTTGATGATCCGGCGGCACGGGATAACGCGCAAGACAGTGAACCTGCCATAACGATCCGAGAAGTGTTTAAAGAGAGGACGCTTATCTACCTCAACTTTGCGGAAAGCATACGCTTCATGTGCGTCGTGGCCGCGATGACCCACATTATGCCCTATCTGAGCAGCATCGGGATGCCCCGATCGTCCGCCGGTTTCATAGCCGCTGCGGTACCGTTGATCAGTATTGTCGGGCGCTTTGCGTTCGGCTGGCTTGGTGACGTGTATGACAAGCGATATGTGACTTCAGTGGCTTTTTGCCTGATGGCTTTTGGTATCCTTGCCCTTGCTTTTGCCGAGATAAAACTGTGCCTCTTTATTTTTCTCCTGTTCTTTCCTGCCGGTTTTGGCGGCATTGCGGTTCTGCGCGGAACGGTTATCAGGGAATACTACGGTATCAATTCTTTCAGTATCATGATGGGGATCATGATGGGTTTCGGAGCAACAGGCGGTATCATCGGTCCCACCCTGGCCGGTTTTGTCTATGATACCTCGGGAAATTATCACATTGCGTGGATCGGCCTGTCCGTTCTTCTCTTTTTAGCCATTGCGCTGGTCCTGAAGATCAGACCCCACGCCCGGCCGGCCATGTTTCACGATTGACATGAACAGCCATGACCGTATGATTCTTCACATCGATATGGATGCCTTCTATGCCTCCGTCGAGGAGTTGGACAATCCGGCTCTGAAGGGCCGCTGCGTCATCGTGGGGGGGCACTCCGAACGTGGTGTTGTCTCGGCGGCGAATTATGAGGCGCGGAAATTCGGTGTCCGTTCCGCCATGCCCATATTCCAAGCGCGCGAGAAGTGTCCCGGCGCGGTCTTTCTCCCTCCTCGGATGGCCCGCTACCGTGAGCTGTCGAAACGGATCATGTCCATCCTCCGTGAATTTTCGCCCCTTGTCGAACCGATATCAATCGATGAGGCCTTTGTGGATGTTACCGGGTGCGGGCGTCTCTTCGGGGGGGTAGAGGAAATTGCCTGTTGTATCAAGCAGAGGATCAGGGATGATGTGGGGCTGTCCTGCTCGCTGGGGGCGGCGCCGAACAAGTTTCTGGCCAAAATCGCCTCCGATATGGATAAGCCCGACGGATTGACGATTATTGTTCCGGAACAGGTCACTCCTTTTATCGAAGTTCTTCCCGTCCACAAGGTTCCCGGTGTGGGGAAGAGCGCCCGGGAAAAACTCGGATCAATGGGAATCGGGACCCTTGGTGATGTCAAGAAATACCCTGAAGAGCTGCTCGTAAAAAGGCTCGGCGCATTCGGACACCGTCTCGCCCAATTCGCCCGGGGGATCGATCAGTCGGCCGTAACCCCCGTTTCGGAAGCAAAATCGGTCAGCGCGGAGGAGACCCTCCCGTCGGATACCGGCGACAAAGAACTCCTCAAACGATACATGATGGCACAGGCGGAACGGGTCGCCAGGGAATTGAGATCGCTGGGAGTGGGGGCACGGACCATAAGCATCAAGATCAAAGAGTCCGATTTCAGACAGGTTACCCGGAGCGTTACGATCAGAGAGGCAACGCAGTCTTCCCATGTCATCATCAGAGAGGCGGTCCGTCTCCTTGACGGGTATCAGATATCCAAGAAAATACGTTTGATCGGTGTGGGCGCCTCACATCTCGCCTCTGCCGCGGAACCGTTGCAGATGGATCTATTTGAACGAACCGACATACGCAGTTCCCGCCGGCGGAAACTCGATGAGGCGATCGACACGATCACCGGAAGATTCGGAACGGATGCCATCGGACGGGCGAGCCTGAAAGACCGCACGTGATGGCATGCGTCGATTTTTCCTGAAATGAGTGCCCCGGTATGATACTATTCCCTCGACTGGAGCGCATGACGAGGGAATGTTGTAATAAGACCGGGGGTTCTATGAATCGCAGAGATTTTCTCAGAAAAGCGTGTTTTGCCGGGCTCGGCCTGTCAATTCCCGGCACCCTTGATTCCTTTCTCGGACATCTGTATGCCTCGGAATATGCCGACATCGGCGTGGCCAGAGGAGCATCTCCTGGAGCGGCGACAAAGGCCGCCATCGACCTGATCGGCGGGATATCCCGTTTCATATCGAGGGGGGATATTGTTGTCGTCAAGCCGAATATCGGATGGGATCGAACCCCTGAACAGGCGGCAAACACGAACCCCGAGGTTGTGGCTGGTCTCGTAACACTCTGCTACGACGCCGGGGCCAAAAAGGTAAAAGTCTTTGACAATCCCTGCGTTGATCCTCGCCGAAGCTATCACCAGAGCGGCATCAAGGACGCCGCGTCTGCGGTCGGCGGGGAGGTCAGCTTCATGGATGAGAGGAAATTCAAGGATGTGGCGCTCGGCGGACGGTTCCTGAAGAAGTGGCCTCTCTATGCCGACATTCTCGAAGCGGACAAGGTGATCAATGTTCCCATCGCGAAGGTCCACGGTTCTTCCACCCTTACCCTGGGGATGAAAAACTGGATGGGGATCATGGGGGGATGGCGGGGGCGTGTCCACATGAATCTGGATCAGGGCATCGTAGATATCTCACAATTTATGAAACCCGCGCTGATCGTTCTTGATGCCGTCCGGATCCTGACGGCACACGGGCCGCAGGGGGGGAATCTCGTCGATGTTAAAACCCTGAATACGGTGATAGCGGGGACCGACCAGGTGGCGGTTGATGCCTACGGGACGACCCTCTTCGGCCTGACGGGAAGCTCCCTTGGATACGTCCGCATGGGCCATGAAATCGGGCTCGGCACGATGGACCTTTCACGGCTGACCATCAGAACAGTTGCCGTTTGACCGGTATCATGGCCGGATCATATGGAATGGATATCCGGCCGTTTCTCGCCCGGTCGAAAATCGCCGGCTTAGGTGCTGACATATGAAAGCGCATACCCTTCGCTCCCTTCGGCGCCTTTTTCAGGGGATTTTTCTCTTCTTGTTCCTGTTCCTCTTCATACAGACGGAATCGAAGGGAGAGGACGAACTGGGATATCCGGTCAGGATCTTCCTCGATTTTGATCCCCTTATTGCCCTTTCAACCCTTCTGTCCGCCCACACCCTTGTGGCGGGGTTTTTTCTTTCCCTGATCGTGGTCGTGCTCACGGTTTTTCTGGGGAGGGTCTTCTGCGGCTGGATCTGTCCCCTCGGGACATTGCACGACTCAGTCGGCTCCTTCAACCGAAGAAAAGCCGCGCAGACCCGCCTCGGATGGCATACGCTGAAATACTACATCCTTATTTTCCTCCTCGCTTCTTCTCTGTTCACGGTCCAGATAACCGGCATCATGGACCCCATCAGCCTCCTGATCCGCTCCCTCTCCCTCAGCGTCTATCCCCTGCTGAACTATCTTGCCAGTGCCTTTTTCGATACCCTCTACATCCTGGATATACCGGTGGCGACCGATGTTTCCGAGTGGGTCTATGATGTTCTCAGGCGGGCTGTCCTCTCTTTCGAACAGCCGCACTTTTTCCAGGGGATTTTGATGGGCGTCCTGTTTTTCCTCATACTGGGGCTGAATCTGTATGAGAGGAGATTCTGGTGCACATACCTCTGCCCTCTCGGAGCGCTCCTTGGCGTCCTCTCCCGCTACGCCCTCCTGAAACGATCGGTAAGCGAGGGGTGCACCGCGTGCGGTGTCTGCCGGAGGGTCTGCCCGAGCGACGCCGTCATCGACGGCAGTGGCACATGGAGAGGGGCGGAATGTCTCTATTGCATGGACTGTGACGATCTGTGCCCTGAAGAGGCTATCAGCTTCGGATGGAAGGGGAGCCGCGAAGGGGTTCCCATCGATCTCTCCCGCCGGAATGTCTTTTTGTCGCTCACGGCGGGTGTCGCCGCCGCTCCGCTGTTGCGTATCGTTCCATGGTCCGGGGGAGGCTGGCACAACCCGGCCCTGATACGGCCGCCGGGCGCTCTGGCGGAGAAAGAATTTCTCAGACGGTGTGTCCGCTGCGGGGAGTGCATGAAGGTCTGTATTACGAACGGACTTCAGCCTACCCTTTTCGAGGCGGGGCTTGAAGGGGTATGGACCCCCCGGCTCGTCCCGAAGGTCGGCTACTGCGAGTTCCGCTGCACCCTGTGCGGCCAGGTCTGCCCCACGGGGGCGATAGTCAGTTTGTCGGTTCCTGAGAAACAGAAGACAAAGATCGGCATGGCGGTCATCGACCCGGGGCGCTGCCTTCCCTACGCCTACGACACGCCCTGTCTCGTGTGCGAAGAGATGTGCCCCACCCCGGAGAAAGCCATATGGCTCGAGGAAACCGTGGTGCGTTCCCGAGAGGGGAAAGAGATTGTTCTGAAGCGGCCGAGAGTGGATGTGGAGCGATGTGTGGGCTGCGGTATCTGTGAGGCACGCTGTCCCGTCCGGGGCCGGCCGGCCATCTATGTGATCAGCACGAATGAATCGCGATCGGACGATAACCGGTTTCTCCTGACCCCGTGACCCCTGAGAAATCCTCCGGCGGAACAGAAAGATCACCCGTCCCTCTCAATGCCCCGCACCCGCGGGTCATTCCGCGAGATGATATTGCAGGATTGCGTTGCCTCGTCAAACAGTATCAGGGCCTTTCCCGCCTCGATCTGTTTTCTGACGCTCTCGATCTTGTGCTCGAAAGCGATGTCGGTTTTCCCGTAGTCGGTCCCTTCGCGGGTGATAAACTCTTCGATAACCGCCGTCAGGGTTTCCGGGGACAGCTGTTCAGGCGGAATCCGTACGCCCCGTATTTCGTCTCGTTTCCGATCCATCTGTTCCGCCTTGTTGTCCCGCACCATGGATCGAATCTTATACACAGGTTTCTCCCCCTTTCAAGCGAAACCTCACGACTATCCTTCCGCGGACGCCTGTTTGGAAGCGGGTTGTGAGAAGATGAATTTCTCCATGACCCACCCGAATTCTCCGGAGGGCAGTTTGACGAACACCCAGTCCGGAGCGGTCCCATGGATTTCCAGAATCGCTCCCTGAGGTACTTGAGAAGTGACGGCATGTTCCGCGCCTGGTCCTGATCGAACGTTCAACAGGGGGGGCATGACGGATGCCTGGCCGAGGATCGGAGACACGCTTTGATAACCGGCAGTGGCGGCGGGTACGGCTGTCTCATACGGAGGATCCACAACGATGAACCCTGAGGGGCCTCTTGTATAGTAGACCTTGCCGTAATAGTAATATTTCACTCCTCCCCTCCAGAACGTTACGTGTCCGGGGGGCATTTCAACCACGACGGCTCCGGCGGGGGGTGTGGTAACGATGTACTGGTCTTGGAGGGATCGGTAGTACAGCCCCTTGTGGTAATAATAGTGGCACCCCGCAATAGTCAGAAGAGCGACCCCCAGGGGAACGATCGACCTGATGTGCGACCGCTGGAGGTGGTGGTGTCCGGGACCCGGAGGATGGTGCCTCCGTGATGCGTAGGCGCGGGTATCCGGTGTGAGAGTGGCGCATATCAGCAGAACGGCACACCCTGCCGCACAAAACCTGCGGGTCAGTCGACGACGGTTTTCCATTGTTCCATGCCCCCTTTCCTGCTGTTGATTATATAGTCGATAGAGGAGTATGAAAGGTTACAGGGAGTACGGTATTTTGTTGCCGGACGAGGGAGTGAGAGCTGCAGTGACTCGCGTCCTGGAATCCCCTGCCGGTCAAAGATCCGGGCCAATCCCTTGCGGGGATCTTCCAGGGAGATGCCGGTTTTCACGGAGAGGATGTATGTGTGGAATGCGGCTTTATCGCCTGTTTTCTTCGGTGGTTGGATACTGAGGAATCGGCAGGCCGGTTAACTGTCCAGTTTGACGTTGCCGAGAAACACGATGAACTTCCGGAGCAGATCTATGTCGAAACACTGTCTCATTCCCCGGTCCCGAGCATCCCGCTTCGCGTCTTCAGCCGCCGCTTTTTCTTTCTCGCCGTCGTCCCCGGCCTGTTCCGGATTCGTGCCGTCGCCGTCATCCGGCTGGGGAGCTTTGTCTCCGTTTCCGTTCTCAGGGGTTCCGATCATGATCTGCGCCGCTTTCAGGGGAGGCATGGGGTCCTTGTAGGGACGTCGGGATGTCATGGCTTCAAAAACGTCGATGATTCTCAGGAGGCGGGCCAGGGGTGGTATACTCTCACCCGCAATGCCCATGGGATATCCACCTCCGTGAAAGTTTTCATGGTGATATACCATCCCCTGTTTGACGAAGAGCGGCAGGTCCGCCTCAAGGAGCATGGCCAGACTGTTGAGGGGGTGGCGCTTCACGATCTCCCATTCCACCTCCGTGAGAGGGGCGTTCTTGTTGATGATCTCCTGAGCGATCAGGGCCTTGCCGATATCGTGGAGGAGGGCGCCAACACCGCATTGCTTTAAGAGATCCTTTCTCAGCGTGTCATCGAGTTCCTCATGCCCCGTCTCGATCTGGTCCAGAGTCTCAGGGTACATCTTGAGAAAGGCCACCGTGAACCAGAGAACCTTGGTGGCATGTTCGTAGGTCTGGTAGTCGTGACCGATCATCTTCGCCAGGGCATGGAGGGATTTTGATTCAGCGATAAACGCCAGGGCGCTCTCGACCATCGCCTTGGTCCGTTCCAGGGCCTCCTTGCTCATCGCGCCCAGCCCAAGGGACGATTCAAATGTTTCTTTCACCACATTGGTCGAAACCCTGGTGAATATGGAGGCCTTGTTGTCAGTCGGCACTTGTTCGTTTTCAAGGATCTTCCCCAGGTTCGCCTCAAGATGCAGATCGTACTTGAACTCATCTTCGAGGCTTATGAAGATCTCCTTGCGGCCGCCCTCGGTGAGCCGGCCGAGCTTTTCCATGCTGACTTTATTGCCATCCACCGCCCAAAGGACAAACTTCCCCTCTTCCGTGCGCATATAGATCTGAAAGTCCGGCAGGTCCCCCGGCACAAGGGAGAATGGGGGAATGGCTTTATACCTGTCTTTCTCCATGGAGAGATTCCCTCGTATGACGTAGCATACCCCTGCTCGGCCGTGTCTATGGGCTACGGTTTAAGTGATGTGCGCAGGGGACTTTGCCCCTGCTTTCGACAAAAGGAGGGGTAAACTTTAGAGGTTTTTGCCGGTTGGATACAAGTGTACAGCGGGAAATTATGTCGCGATTGCTCTGTTTTTGTGTGGGCCGAGCGGGCGGCCGTGTTTCGCCGGAAAATTTTCACTGTGACTGGCTACCCCTGGAGGGTATATCCCTTCTCATGGAAGAGCCGCACACAGGCGTCGACCGCCTCGGGATCGAAAAGAACGCCCTCGTTTCTGACGATTTCCTCCAGGGCCGTGTCGATTCCCCAGGCGGGCCTGTAGGGACGGTGCGAGGCCATGGCTTCCACCACATCGGCGACAGCGAGGATTTTTGACTCCATAAGCAGTTCGTCTCCTCGCAACCCTTTCGGGTAACCGGAGCCGTCCAGCCGCTCGTGGTGCTCAAGAACCATACGTGCGATGGGCCACGGGAAATCGATTCCCTTCAGAATGTCGTGACCGGCCTGCGGATGGGCTTTGATGAGATCGAATTCGATGCTGGTCAGTTTTGACGGCTTGCTGAGAATCTCGGCGGGGACGGGAATCTTTCCCAGGTCATGGATCGTGGCCGCCGTGCGGATTCCCTCGATCTGATCTTTTGAGAGATTCATTTCTTTCGCGAGGGACCGGGCCAGGTCGGATACCCTGCGCTGGTGTCCCGCCGTGTAGGGGTCGCGCGCCTCCACCGTGGCGGCCATGGCGTGAACCGTCGCGGCCAGCGCCTTTCGGACCTGGGCCAGACTCTTTTTGAGTTCCTCATCGGACCGCCTGCGTTCCGTGATGTCCGTGTTGAATCCGTACCAGACAATGGTGCCGTCGGCCAGCTTCTCCGGTGTCGATTGTCCCAGCATCCATTTGACCCGCTTGCCGGGGAGACGCACCCGGTATTCGCATCGCCAGGGAGTCATGCTTTCAGCGGACGATTCGATGGAGGCGATGAATTTCTCCCGATCCTCAGGGAGCACCCTTTTGAGTATGGGAGTTAAATCCTCGCGGACCTCTTCGGGCGAACAGCCGAAGGTGTTGAGGATGGCCTCCGTGGTGAAGGGGATAGAATAGCTTCCATCGGGTCTCCGCATGAACTGATAGATCATGCCGGGGATATGAAACGCCAGTTTTTTGAACTGATT
>ENA-OSEO01003227-OSEO01003227.1-sediment-metagenome-genome-assembly--contig:-NODE-3227-length-19901-cov-5.900676_pt1 | contig 19901 bp, 18 predicted proteins | sample MGYA00237883_ERZ534232 | MGnify/ENA metagenome assembly ERZ534232
TGGCGTATGCGCTGCCCTCGATAAGCGGGCGCCACCACCAGGTGGGTGTATTCGCCTACCGGTTTCAGGTCCTCTCTTACCAGGGCGTCGTGCCCCACTATCTCGCCTGTCTCCTCATCCACCGCAACCACCGAAATGAATTCGCCGGCCCGGTTCAGTCTGATCAAATGATCCGGCATGTAAAGATCGTCTTCGTAGCTGTATCCGAACGTTCGATAGAAGCATTGCGCCACTCTCAGGGCATCTTCCGGGAGCATTCGTCTGATGGTTATATGCGGATGGGGTGTCTGACATTCGGGAACGGCGCAGGTATCGGCGTCGGCTTCGCTCAACACAGGGATCGTTCAGGGTTGACGGCAATACTTGACCAGTTGCAGCTCCTTGCCCTCCCGTCCTTTGTTTTGCAAATGGACTTCGTCTACCGCCTGCTGAATCAAATACAATCCCAGCCCTCTGATGCAGGCAAGATATCCTTTCCCGCAGGAGGGGTGTAAGCCGGAGCCAGCGATTGATCGAAGGGCAGGCCGCGATCGTGGATAACGATCTTCAAGGCGGTAGGACTCAGTTCTCCCACCACCGTGATCTCGCCGGCCTCGACGGAGTCATAGACGTATTCAATGGCATTAGAACAAGCCTCTTCTACGGCCAGCACCATGAAATTGATCTCCCTGTGAGTGAGCTTCGCCAAAACCGCCAGCTCACGGGCATAGGCCAGGGCCAGAGGCAGAAAATCCATCCTGCCGGACAGTATCAGCTCCGTGCGAAAGTCAGTTTTCATTAAAGGCAACCTTTCCTGTTTTTCCGGCTGAAATTTCATTCCGGTGCAAAAAAAGAGTCCTGCTCGATCCTGAGCCTGCAGTTCGGTCATAAGGCGCTGCGCTTCTCGAGGTCGAAGGCAAGCCTGCCGCTTTCGATCGCTCGACCGTTTGAGATAAATTGAAGACCTTCTCGGCCGGCAAAAACCGTGCACGTGAACCTCGGAACCCTTAACGGTTATGCCTGCCATTGAATGGTCAGTCAAGATGCATGCAAAAGATATTTGGTGTTCCGAAAAAGCTCCATCGGGCTCATGCCGCATTAAGTGGATGGATTTGGAGCGAACAGACAGTCGAGCATTTCAAGCCAGGGTTCCCACGCAGGAGCGTGGGAACCAGGAAGAAACTTGCAGAGCGCACGCCGCGCAAGCACCCGCGCAGCGTGAATCCGAAACAATCTCGAGATTCAAATATTCAAATGCCCAAAAGTGATTGGCCTTGTTCCGAAAGACCTTAGAATCACCGGACCTGTTAACAGCAAGGACATGGCCGGAGAACAGATTATGCACTAATCCGAAGACAGTAATCGAATAAAATAGAGAGCCTTCTGCAAATCTCCGTTCTGCCCTTCGATACCTCAGGGCGAACGGTCATGATCGACTGTCCGATGCTGGTATTCCGTTCATGGTGAGGTATCGAACCAGGAACGGAAATACATTTGCAAGAAGCTCATAGAGATAAGCCCATAGTGATGCGGTCTTATTTTTCATTGCTTGTTGTGCTATGGCTTGTTGACCGGAATCCAGTGCGATAACTCAGGAGAGGAGAGCTCGATGAACTTCAGGGAACATGACTGTCGTATCGAAACGGCCAGGCTTCCGACTGATAACCATGGCAACAAAGCCAAGAACAATTTCACGCGGTACCCAAGCGTATTCGCGCTGAGGGTTGTCCTGTCGGTGATCTTTTGCGCTGTATTGTCGGTTCATCCGACGATGGCGGCTGATCGAACCGGACGGTTGATGTCACTATTGGGGGAAATGGAGTCAAGTTACGCCAGGATCACTGATTATGTTGCCGTTTTTCACAAGCAGGAGCGGGTCCGCGGTAAACTTTTGCGCGAGGAAACGATCCTTCTCAAATTCCAGAAGTCTCTTAAAGTTTATATGAAATGGATCGAAGATCCACTTAAAGGAATGGAAGCTCTCTACGTACATGGCATGAATGACAATAAGGTCATTGCGCATCGCGGGGGTATTTTGGGACTCGTGACGCTGTCATTGGACCCGACAGGCTCCATTGCGATGGAGGGCAACAGGCATCCGATAACCGAGGCCGGCTTCGGACATTTAATAGAGGAAATACGCAAAGACGTGGAGAAAGCCGTGAGACATGACGAAATTGATGTTGTTCGACTCCATGAGGGACGTTTTAAGGGAAGACCGAGCATCGTTGTTGAGGCCACATTCACACCCCGTGCCGGGCGAAGCTATTATGCGTCCCGCACCATTTGCCACATTGACGAGGAGCTCCTGCTTCCCGTTGGAGCAACCTTCTATGATGAGAAAGGACTGGTTTTTGAACGATATGCTTATACTGACGTCAGGATAAATGTGGGGCTCACGCCCATGGACTTTTCACGACGGAATCCCGATTATCATTTTTGAGATCGTGCCAAACCGGCTTTCGGCTGCACCTCGATCGCTGCGCTGCACGTATCTCGGCGAGAAAGTCCTTCATATACTGCCAGGAACGCTGATCGGCCAGCCGGTTGCCGCAATTCGGTTGGGATCTACCCCGGGATTTTCCGGCAGGACTTTCAGTCCCGCCGCTGCCGGCTTTCAATGTTGCTGCTGATTTGCTTTGCCCACTCTGATGCCTGTTCGGGGTGTGCTGTTATTTTTCCCTCGCCATACATGTCCAAAGCAAATTCCACATAACCGAGCTCCAAGCCGATACCTTTCATGACGCCCTCCATTGCTCCTTGTGCTTTCTGTTGTTTGTTATCCAGATTTTCTGCTTTAATGATAATCTCAATGAAAAGCTCAACAAGGCCTTCAGGTAGCATTGCTTTTAGGGGGACGTGCAATGGGTGAACATGCATATGAAGGGGTTATCCGGTATCATGAGCAAACCAAGCATCATTTTCGACGATTTGCCCGATCGCTTGGTTATATGGACTGGAAGAACCAGCCGAATCCTTTCAGATCCTATACAGGGGCAGACTCCGTAGCGTTGGGCTTCTTGAAGAGTGATCCGCCAGGGGATTACCTTTGCCTGTATGAAAGAAAGAACAACCCGCCGCGAGAGCTCAGCCTGGAAAATATTGCGGCATTTATGGAGCTTTCGTTGGGCCTGTCCGCATGGAAGGCCATTTCCGGCAGTCAATGGTCTCTCAGGATGAATCCTTCAAGCGGAAACCTCCATCCCACTGAGTGTCACCTCATTTTGCCCCCTACGGAATCGCTCACAGGTGGAGTATTTCATTACAATCCGTTCAAGCATGCGTTGGAGCTGCGCTCAGAAATTGCCACGGATATCTGGGAAAAAATCTCCGACCACTTTGCGACTGAGGGCTTTCTGGTCGGTTTGAGCAGCATTTTTTGGCGTGAGAGCTGGAAGTATGGAGAACGTGGTTTTCGTTACTGTAATCACGATATAGGGCATGCTCTGGCGTGTCTGAGGTTCTCGGCGAATCTTCAGGGTTGGCAAGTCAAATACCTGAATGCGCTTTCCGATGACCAAATAACAACGATGTTGGGCTTTGATAAAGTCAAATGGGTGGAGCTCGAGGAGGAATATCCCGAGTTGCTGTGTTTTGTCTGCAGCAAAGAAAAGACTGACCTGCCCCGGCATCTCCCCGCTGACACCCTCACCCAGTTTTCCCGGCTTTCCTTCAGTGGAACGCCCAACGAGTTGAGCAAACAAAGAGCTCGTTGGGAGATCATAAGTGAAGTCGCCGTTCTGACAAAGAAACCTGTGACTCCGGCGAAAACATACCATTATGAGAACAATGCCTGGAATTGGGGAGCGATCCCCTCGGTTTCCGCGGCGCGTCTTATCCGGCAGAGGAGAAGCGCCGTTTCTTTCAGTGGCGAAAAGTCTTTGAGTAGAGATCGGTTCCTTGCCATTCTAGACAAAACGTTACCTCGGGACCATTGTGCTCCCTTCGATGTGGAGCTCATGGAGCCCTCTGTGCATCTTCTGATCTTTGTTCATAACGTCAGCGACCTTCAACAAGGTCTCTATTTTTTCTCGCGCAACTCTAACGATATTGAGGAAATTCGTCGCCATTCACGGGCCGATCTTCAGTGGAAACAAATAGACCGGGGATTTCCATTGTATGTTCTGGAGTACGGCAACTTTCGACAGATTGCAGCGCGCGTCAGCTGCGACCAAGATATAGCCGGTTACGGTGTTCTTTCACTGGGAATGATCGCAAGGTTCAGACAAACTATCCAACAGGAGCCCTTCAGGTATCGTCATCTGTTCTGGGAGGCCGGCATGATCGGTCAGATTCTATATCTGGAGGCGGAAGCCAATGGTTTTCGGGCAACGGGCATCGGCTGCTTTTATGATGATCCAGTGCATGAAATTATGGGGCTTAGCGAGAATACGTACCAAAGCTTGTACCACTTCACGATTGGCGACCCGGTGGAGGACTCAAGATTGACAACCTATCCTCCCTATGCTCATCTGCGGGGAACAGGCGATCCTTGAATCAAATATCAGAACTTCCGGATACAGTCATCACCTCTGGCTTTCAAAAAATTTTCTGCCAACACCTGCATCAATTCGTTTATTATTTCTTGGATTGCTCCGGGCGCAGAGCTTTTCGAACCATGTCCCAGCACTTCCTCAGTCCAGATTGACGGATTCTCAAAGGTGCCCGCATCGCAGCGGACGTGGTAGGCCAGCGGATAGTCCTCGCCTATCACCCAGACTCTGAAGGTGATGATGCCGATCTTGTTATCTCTTTTTGCAATCGCAGCAGCAAGTTTCGCTGGATTTTGCGTCAAATCTTCGTACTTGGTGTTACAAAAGCAGGCTCTGAATTTTTCGTCCAAATACTTTGTCAACGACTCTTCGTTGAGTCCGATTTTTTCTGCACTACCAATGAGCGTTAAAGATATCAAACCGAACCTGTCGACCTCTTTAAACAAGCCATAGAAGAGCTCTATCTCTTCATCGGTCAACTCGGAGTTACTACCGCCTTGGGCGAGTACGAGAGGCGAAAAGCAGAAATGCAAAACCAACAGAGCTACGAGCCACGGAAATTTCATATCGGACCTCAAGACTACGGTTTGCCTCCTGTGTTAAGAGCTGCAAATGAAAGCGTTTTGCGGAAAAAGTTATAATATTGATTGACGCACCCAATGTATCATTAATAAGACATAGCAAACATGGTCTAACAACAAAAATAACAACGATTGGACATTTTGCAGCTTGTTCCGAATGATTTTTCGAAAAGGAAATTCTCTTGACTTTTGTTTCGACCTTCCAGTAGCTTACAGATTCGCGTTTTTCCAGGAGTCAGTCATACTGGTTGATCCCAAATGCCAGCAATAACAGGCGCCTCTCATCTGCTGGTGCACCATGTCCGGCAAGCAGAGTGGTAAAACCTAAGGGGCAAAAATCGCCAAGCAAGACCAAGATTTTGTTGCGGCGCGTCTTTTGTGATGGCTGCCAGACGCCGATGCACATCCTGATAATGCCGGTCCAGAACTCGAGAAAGGAAGAGATATGAAAGAGGACATCGCAAAGGTTCGAACTTTTGCTATCATTTCCCATGGCGGTGCGGGGAAAACATCTCTGGCTGAGTGCATGCTGTACAATGCCGGCGTGACGACTCGGCTGGGAAAGGTTGACGACGGTACCTCTATTTTGGATTATGAGCCTGAGGAAGTGAAGCGTAAAATCACCATTAGCACCGCTTCCAACACGTTTGCCTGGAAAAAGCATAAACTGACTCTCATCGATACTCCGGGTGATTTCAACTTCATCGCGGAAACCAAGACCTCACTTCAGGGAGCGGATGGGGTCGTCGTTCTGGCGGACGCAATTGACGGCGTGCGAGTCCAGACGGAAAAAGTATGGGAATTTGCCGACGAATTGCAGCAGCCGCGGATTATTTTTGTGAGTAAAATGGATAGAGAGCGCGCCGACTTCGCCAAGACCGTAGACGACATTCAAAGCAATTTCGGGGCGTCGTGTGTTCCAGTTCAAATCCCTATCGGTGCAGCGGAAAACTTCAAGGGCGTTGTCGATGTGCTCACCGGTAAAGCGTATGTGTTCACAAAGGGGGAGAGCGGTCACTTCGACCTGCAGGAAGTGCCGGCGGAGCTTAAAGACCAGCTGAGCCAGTACCGGGAGAGCTTGGTCGAACATGTTGCCGAAACAAAGGACGAGTTGCTCGAGAAGTACCTGGAAGAAGGCGAATTGAGCCCGGATGAAGTAAAAGAGGGATTTCGTCATGCTGTGGTTAGCGGCAAGCTGGTGCCGGTGGTCTGCGGTTCGGGAACGCTAAACGTTGCAATTCAGCCTCTCATGGACTTGATTACCGAGTGCATGCCTTCCCCTTTGGATCGGAGGGGAAGGACGGCAAGGATGCCGGGCAGCGATGCTGAAGTCCTTCGAGAGCCTGATCCCGATGCACCATTCAGCGCTTTAGTCATCAAAACGATAAGCGATCCCTATGCCGGTCGACTTTCCGTGATGAGAATCTTTTCCGGAACTTTAGAGCCTGACTCTACCGTTTATAACTCAACAAAAGACACCAAGGAACGATTCGGCCAACTGCTTCAACTCAAGGGTAAATCTCAGGAAAGCATTGGGAAAGCGGGTTCCGGAGACATTGTAGCGGTGGCAAAATTGAAAGAAACGACCACCGAGGATACCCTTTGTGATGAAAAGAATCCGGTTGTATATCCGCCCGTAGAACTGCCACCTGCTATTTACTCGCTGGCTGTGGAACCTAAGAGTAAAGGGGACGAAGAAAAGATTTTCTCCTCCTTATCCCGACTTATGGAAGAGGATCTGACACTTAAGCTGGAAAGAAATGAAGAAACCAAGCAGATGATCCTCTCTGGCATGGGAGAAATTCACATTGAGACTACCTGCGAAAAACTGAAAAGAAAATTTGGCGTAGAGGTGAACCTGCATATCCCCAAGGTTCCTTATAAGGAAACCATAAAAGGCAAGGCCCGGGTGCAAGGCAAGTATAAGAAACAGTCAGGAGGACGCGGCCAGTACGGCGACTGCTGGATCGAAATGGAGCCCCGGCAGAGGGGAGAGGGCTTCGAATTTGTTGATAAGATCGTGGGCGGCGTGATACCTCGCCAATACATCCCGGCTGTTGAAAAAGGTATTGTGGAAGCATCCCTGGAAGGAGGCCTTGCGGGGTTTCCGGTAGTTGACTTTCGGGTGTATCTGGTAGATGGCTCCTTTCACCCCGTCGACTCTTCGGAAATGGCTTTCAAGATAGCCGGTTCGATGGGATTCAAAAAAGCGGTGATGGAAGCCAAGCCGACACTGCTGGAACCGGTGGTGCTGCTTGAGATTACCGTTCCGGATGACTGTATGGGGGATGTGATCGGGGATTTGAACTCCAGACGGGGTAGGGTGTTAGGCATGGAAACCAAGGGGAAGAAACAGATCATTCGAGCTAATGTGCCTCTTGCCGAGGTGCTCAAGTATGCCCCGGATCTGCGCTCCATGACCGCCGGTCGCGGAATGTACACCATGAAATTTTCTCATTATGAAGAAGTTCCCGGACAGTTGCAGGAAAAGATCATTGAGGCTGCCAAGCAAGCGTCAGCATGAGAGCAGAGAGCCGGGAGCAGGGAGCGACGAGTGACGGAACGGGGAGTGAGGGAAATGTGTGGCTCAAGTCCTCCGAATTGAACCGGACTGCCCTTCCAGCAACCCAGCGGCAACAACACTTCCTCATTCCCACGCTCCTGCGTGGGAACGTGCAGCGTGTCTCAGGCAACATGGATGGGATATTAGAAATGGTACAAGGGGGACCCGGGGAACAAGAAGAGACCTTGTTTCAAAAAGTCCAGAAAATGTCCACTTTAGAAAAGATTCGATTTGCCCTGAGGGGAGATAAGGAGGCGCGGAATCTTTTGGTTCGAGACGGCGAACGGACGGTGCAGTTGGCCGTTTTTAACAATCCCCGCATTACCGAAGGTGAAATTGTAACCATAGCTAATTCCAGAAACATTCATGAGGATGTACTGCGGAAAATAGGCACCAGCAGGGATTGCCTCAGACTGTATCCGGTCAGGGCGGCGCTGGTGCAAAATCCGAAGACCCCTCTGCCGATTTCGCTCAAATTGTTGCCAACCCTTATGTTAAAGGACCTCAGGGTTATTGCAAAAAGCAAGGCGGTGCCTAACGTTATTGCTCAGGCAGCTCTGCGATTGGTCACTAAGAAGGAATAGTATTTCGAATATGTCGGCATTCGGCAAAGACGCTTCGACACATACATCGGACTCATTCTTGCGAACAGTTGCCATCGTTACGGTAAGCGACAAGGGCGCCAAAGGAGAGAGAGAAGATGCTTCGGGCAGGGCCCTCTCCGATAGGCTGGCAGCGGAAAGCTACCAGGTTTTATTTCACACTGTGGTGCCGGATGAAGTGGAACAAATAGCGGAGGCGCTTTGCAGGTATGCGGATCAAGAAAGAGTCGCCCTGATTGTAACGACGGGAGGGACCGGAGTGGCTCCCCGGGATGTGACGCCCGAGGCTACTTTGGCGGTTGTCGGCCGAACGATACCCGGTATGGCGGAAGCGATGCGGGCAGCGAGTCTGTGCAAGACTCCTCACGCTATGCTTTCTCGGGCAGTGGTGGGAATTCGGGGCAGTTCTCTTATTGTCAATCTGCCGGGCAGCCCCAAGGGAGCCTTGGAGAATCTGGCCGCACTGCTGCCGGCGCTGCCTCACGCTCTAGACAAAATCCAGGGGGATCTATCGGAGTGTGGCTGAGAGCCGAAAAGAAGTGCGAATAACAAGAGCCTCGCGGCAGAGGCTCTTGGTGCGGGTCGGCAGTACTCTTGAAGGCTGGTCGCTTCTTATTTTCGGTGCGGAGACGCGGAAGCCGAAGAGTTTCATTAGTTTCATTCTGAGAGCCTTCCTCCGCATTCTCTGCGACTCCGTGGGGAGTCAAAAGTGCAGCATTTTAACCTTAGGCGGTATGGATCGGACTGAGCCTACAGGATGAATCATTCCATCTCTTCGGGTTCTTCACTGGCAACCGCCGCTCTTTTGGAGGAATACTTTTCTTTGATCTCTGCTTTTTTGCTCAAATAGTTATTGTTGATCTCTTCGATGGCTTCATCCACCTGAAAGACTTTGGCTTCGGCTTCTTCAATGACTTTCAGCTCTTGCTGAACTGCAGGCATGTTTTTCCAATCGGATTGATCGCCCTGCTTGTAGAGCGAATAGACCTCGGCGCCTAAGCCACTGTAAGCCTTCTCCATGTTTTTCTTCGCTTTGTTTCTTTTGATTTTTTGTAGCTGCACTTTAATGAGCTTCAGTTTCCACTGCAAAATGATGTGAGCGTATTGCATACCAGTGTAACCGAGTTTCCTAAATATCGCCAAAACCTTGCCCAACATTCCACTCATCTTTCGCCCTCCTTTTCTGGACATCTAATTCAAGGAACCCATCCCAATACATCCTGCAGCCACTTCAGCATACGCTCTGGATGACTGCCCGGCCAGTAGATTCTCCGGCATTGCGGGCACTGATAGAACGTGGTGTGTGTTTCAAACACGTAATCAGGTACAAGGCCAAAGACCTTATCTTGTTGAAGGTGGTTTAACGGTTCGTTGCAGATGATACAGCGCTCTAACAGGCGAACTTCTTCGGGTGTTACCGATAGTGTTGATATTACCTCGCGCAACTGCTCCCTCGAGTCACTTGCAGCAACACACATGACCCCCGGCTGCGCACACCAACGTTGATTTCTGGTGATGACCAGGTAGCCTCCGGCCCGATATGCCTCCAGTTGCTCTTGTCGCTGCAAGTGTTCGTAACGTGTATCAAAGCCAAGGACGCGCAACCATTTTGCCATCTTACCCAGCATACTATCAACAACAAAACGCTTCTGGCCAAGAGCTTTTTCTTCCATCTTCGTCAATCGAGATTAACTTTGCGAATCCCTTCGGGAAATGGTAGTGTAAACACCGCAGGCTGTAAAGCGTGAGTGGTCTGCATCTGCGACACATTCACCTCCATGTGCCACTGTGAAGAGATGAAATTAATCTTTTTCGGGGTGCTTTCCGGATCGAGGCTCACAGCAGGTTCATACGAAACGGTGTAGTCGGATCGTTCTCCCTTCACATTCAGTGTCTTCAAGGCCGGGGGCCCGGCCAGGATTTGCCAGGAGAACTGAAGAGCTTCCCGTAGAGTCCTCGCCGTTGCCTGCCAACCGGAAGAATCACGAAGGATTTGCAAATCATCCAATTGATCGGGGGGCACGGAAGCGATCAGACTATACCCGAAGACCTCGATGGGGATGGGCACTCCCAGAAAAAACCTCACTAGATCTTGAGCGCTGTTTGCAGAATAGACGACTTTTTCGGATGGTATATAAAGGCTCGAATCTTTCTTGTTGATGATCAGCACCCCGGCTGTCTGGCCCCAAGTCGTGTATGCCTCCAGCCGAAATTTATCGGGAAGCTGAGCCAAGATGACCGATTGGAAGCGGAACTTTCCTTTCGGGCTTTCTCCTTTGATCTCAAGTTTAGCCTGGTGGAGCTTCCAGAAAGAGGACCGTGCCTGGAGCCTGGAGACCAATTCTCTTGCGGAGATTGCTTCCGGCTTCTCCATCGGCACCGGGCGTCGTGCACAGCTCCAGTTCCAGAATAAAAGAAGGATGATGAAAATTACTAAACGAGATTTCATTGAATGGAGTTCAGTTTTTGCCGAATCTTTTCAGGTTCGTGGTGTTTGTATTCAATGGCCTTCTTGTACGCCTCCATTGCTTTTTTATCGTCCCCTAATTCGAGATAAATGTCGCCGAGATGTTCCTGGATGACCGGATCTTGCGGCTCGATGTCGACTGCGTTGAGCATGATTTCAAGCGCCTTCTTCGGCTGTCCCATCTTGAAGTGAACCCAGGCAAGACTGTCCAGTATGAAGCCGTCACCCGGTTCAAGTCTCAGTGCCTGTTCGATCAACTGCTTGGCTTCGATCAGATTCACGCCGCTTTCAGCATAAGTATAGCCGATATAGTTGAGTGCATTGGCGTTTTGCGGCTCGATCTTCAAAACCTCCTCCATCTGTTTGACGGCATCCTTTTTCCGGTCCATTTTGTCCAGAATAATGCCTTTTCTAAAGAGGAGATCAACGTCCCGGGATGTCTTTTCCAGCCCCTTATCGACTGCATTCATTGCGTTCTCATACTGCTCTTGCTCTTCGTACAGGAGGGCGAGGTAAAGATAATAGTCGGAGACTTCAGGCTGCTTTTCAATCGCCGATTGCAGAACTTCAATGCCGCCGGCATAGTCCTTCGCTTTGGCAAAAACCAGTGCCAGGCGGATCTGTGCAGTGGTCCACAACGGACTGTTGCGAGGAATAAGGCGTAAATTCAGTATGGCCTGTTTCGTCTCTCCGCGTTCTTCATAGGTGGATGCAAGATAATAGAGCGCCTGGTCGTATTGGGGTTGCTCACTCAATAGATGAGTAAAATCCTGTATGGCATCGTCATATTTTTTTTGCTGGTAGTGGATAATGCCGATCTTCAACCGGCTCTCCAGGTCCCTTCGATTGCCCCGCACCAATTGACTGAATTGTACCAGAGCGTCATCGAGCCGCCCTTCGCGCATGTAAAGATTCCCCAGTCGAGTATGTGCCTGGACGCTCGACGGGTTGAACGTGATGATTTCCAGATAGGCTTCCTCGGCTTCAGTGGCTCGGTCCGTTACTTCATATATATAAGCCAAGTCGAGCAGGGCGCTTTCGAAGGCCGGATCCAGTTCGAGTGCTTCCTGGTAAATCCCCTCCGCCTGATCATAGAATTTCATGTCCAAAAAGACACGTCCCTTGTAATAAAGGGCCACGGGATTATCGGGCAGAAGGTCGCGCAGGTGGTCGAACATTTCTATCGCTTCTGTAAAACGTCCTGCCTGGGCATAAAGTGTCCCGAGCAGCAGATAGACGCTTTCGTTGGACGGATTGAGCCGGATAACTCGTTTATAGGACTCTATGGCCTTGTTGTTCTGTCCCAGCTCGGCGTAAAGTTGTCCCATCAACATATAAGCAGCTTCGTATTCGGGGTTGAGACGGGTTGCTTTCTCAACCAGCTTTAAAGCTTCTTCGATCTTGCCTTGCCGAACGTAGAGGGAGGCTAACTCGGTGAGAAGCAACGGGGAGTCCGGATCTTCCTTCAAAGCCTTCAGGTAAGCTTCGATGGCTTCTCCGATTTGGTTGACGCGCAAGTAGTGTTGGGCTAACAAGTACTCATAATATACATCGGCGCGTGGCAGAGGTGGTGTGGCGATATTTAACGATACGGAGCTATTTTTGGCTGTGGCGCAACTGCTTAGGAAGATCAGCAGGCAAAGGAGGAGGCAGTGGAAATTCTTGCAGCGCATGGTCGTCCTTGCACACCGTAAGGGGCAAAAAATGTTATTAAAAGGAGCCGCGTGTAGAATCTTGATCAACTAACACATTTGGCATAGTCAGTCAATCATTTCCCTGGAGCAGGACGTTGGCGCGAGGGCTTGCAGGGATGGTATCAAGTTGCTAATTCTATTGAAGAAAGACTTATAGGTTAGAGACCATGATGGAATACCCTAAGTTGCGTTATGGATTGGAAGCCTTCCCTGTGGAACATGAAGGGCAGAGGATGGTTCTGTTTCGTGATCGGATTGGCTTTTGCCAGGCTCCATTGCTGGTTTCCCCGCTAATGGCCGAACTGCTGATGCAAATGAATGGACAGAATTCCCTGCGTGAGCTCCAGGCCCATTATACACGCCGGACCGGCGAGTTGCTATTTTCGGAAAAACTTGAAGAAATACTTCGAACGCTGGATGATCATCTGTTTCTTGAGAACGAAAATTTTCTCAAACGGGCCGGGGAAGAAGTCGATCTCTTCCTGCAAGATCCTACCCGCAGAATGCAGTTTGCCGGCAAGAGTTATCCGGCCGATGCCGAGATTTTATCGCAGCAGCTCAGAGGCTTTTTCGGGCCTGACTGCGGAGGGCCCGGCGTTGCAAGAACTGGAGCTGATAACCGCCGCTTAGTTGGCTTGATAGCTCCACACATCGATATTCAAGCTGGCGGGCCTTGTTTTGCTCACGCTTACAAAATCCTGCAGGAAGCCGTACGGCCTGATACCTGGATTGTTTTGGGCACAGGCCACGAGCCTCTGGATAATCACTTTGCGCTCACCCTTAAAGACTTCGAGACGCCCCTGGGGGTAGTGCGCCACGATCGCGAGTTGTGTGAAGAGCTGGTTAGGCGTGCTCCCCGCGACCTCAGGGCCAGCGAATACAATCACCACAGGGAGCACACCATAGAGTTTCAAGCGGTTTTTCTGGCGTTTTGCCAGCCACAGGCAAGCATTGTGCCTCTGCTTTGTTCGTTCTCGCTTGAAGACTGGGAGCTCGACAACGGATATCTCAATGAGGTGGCAGCGATTCTGGCGGATCTTACCGACTCAGGACAACGCCATGTCGGCTTTATTGCAAGTGTAGACCTGGCGCATATAGGTCCGCGCTACGGAGACAACTTTCAACCCAGCGAGGGAACCGTAAGGCAGCACACGGCGGCAGATTTGGACTTACTGAAATGCATGGAGAACTGCGATTCACGGAAATTTATCGACACACTGCGGCGCGAACAAAATAGAAGGCGAATCTGCGGTCTCGGTCCCCTCTATATACTTGCTAAAATCCTCGAGGCGAAAGCACGCGGTGAACTACTGCAACATGACCATGCGATAGTGGACCAGCAAGGTTCTTTTGTCACTTTCGCAAGCATGGCATTTTACAGCGCGTGATACCCGGCCGGGCTATCTGAAATCCGCATAAAGGGACCCTATCGCAATACCGGCGACGGTCTTTCCTCTGTATCTTTCTTCCAGGTTTTTCATCGCATCTTCCAGTTGCCTCGAGCTCATGCCGGAATAGGCGGAGACATAAGCCTCCAGGTAAGCTGCAAGATCGTCCGCCATACGGATGAATTCCCCATCGATGGGATCGTAGCCGTCCTCGTTGTAGCTTGCGTTTATCTCGTCGCTGGCAACCCTGACAATCTCACCATCCAGGCGCACTCTGCTGCTGAATTCATCTTTGGTAAAGTACCTTATTTCGCTCTTCCAGCTGTTTTCCAGGAGCGGGAATATTTCCTCCTCGGCAAGCTCTTCCTCAATCATGTTGATGACCCGGGGCATTCCTTCAACGGATCTTTTGACCGGGGAGAGAATGTCCCGGGTGACAACTTCCGGCAGGTCATGGAAGAGAGCTCCGAAAAAGTTGTTGTAAACACGTTTCGGGCACGCTTCGACCTCTTGCGAAAAAAGATAGGTGAATATGGCAACCATGAGCATGTGGCCGAGAACGGATGTTCTGGGCACCCTCGGGATTTGTCCCCAACGAATCTGAAATCGCAACTGGCCGCATAAATCTATGAAGTCGGAAACTTTCTCCCTGCAAATGATGCGGCGCATTCCCGTGAGATCCAGATAAGGTTCGATGTTGTTGTGCATGCTCTTGTTGATTTCTCTCATTTGGTAGCCGTCCGGGTGAGTATGTCGAAGGATTTGGAATTCCCAAAAGCTGGAAAAAATATGGGACGCTTCCAATATCTTTGTGCTGTGATCTTCGTTCTCTTCCGGGGCGAACAGGTAGTCTTTCAAATGTTCCTTCAGAGTCGCTGATAGGCCCTCGACAATGGTTAGAAGTTGGTTGTAAACCCAGTTGTTGAATTCCCGGAAAACCTCGGGATGGGAGAGTCTAATTTTTCGATATACGGGAGATTTTATGTCTGAAGTGATAACGCGGCGTAGAAGTTCAAAGATTCCACCCTCAATCACCCGTTGCCAGTCGACTTCTCTGCCCTCCTGCTGTTCGTATTTTCCAAGACAATAGGCGATGATCATCTTGTGGGCATGCTTATCCATCTCAGTCAATTCAACCGGGCGCAATTTGTCATTCCACCTTTGGGTGGAAAAAGCTTCGAAGATTTTAAGCGCCAATGATTTGCGAAGCATTTGTTCTCGCTTTCATGAAGATTTTTGTAAGAAATAGCGGGCCGGTCCCGGATGGCATCTGAAAGATCGCCTCTGCGGTATCACGCCATTTCAGGTGGGAACGCCACTACTTGATCCAACCGGTCGGCGTCTGCGAATATCATGATCAGCCGGTCGACCCCCAGTGCAATGCCGGTGCAGGGTGGAAGATGCTGTACGCTTGCCAGAAAACTCTCAGCAACAGGATAAACCGTATGCCCCTGGCGCCGGCGCAGTTCTGTTGCCTGCAAAAAGCGCTCACGCTGCTCCCGTGGGTCGGTGAGCTCGCCGAAACCGTTGGCGAGCTCGATGCCTGCCCAATAGAGCTCAAAACGTTCGGCTACTGTCGAGTCGTTTGGCTTCAAACGGGCCAGGGCAGCTTGAAATAAAGGATAGTCGGACAAGATGCAGGGCTGTGGAAAGCCGAGATGGGGTTCAACTTTTTCCACCAGATCCAAATCGAAGCGATCCGGATCGGCGATTGAGATGGGGTCCCACCCGGCAAAATGCAAGAAGGCTTCTCGAACCGTGAAGTGATGCCAGTCTCCTTCGAGATCCAACCGTTTGTCCTGATACCTTATTTTTAAAGAACCGTTGACGGTTCGACAGATGTGCCGCAAAAGATTTCGGCAATCTCGCTTTAGCGCTTGGTAGTCACTTTTCAGTCGATACCATTCCAGCAGGCAGAATTCGGGATGATGCAACCTGCCGCGCTCTCCGCGGCGGAAACAGGGAGCCAGCTGAAAAATCTTTTTATAACCTGCGGCCAACAAGCGCTTCATGTATAGCTCGGGGCTGGTGCTCAAGAACCAGCCGTCTGCAGGGATTGCATCGATATGGGGCTCAGGGGCGGGTGCCGGTGTGCGCACCGGAGTTTGAACCTCCAAAAAACCTTCCGATTGAAAAAATTCCCGAATCGCCTGCAAAATGGAGCTGCGCAGGATAAGGGAGGGCTTTTTGGCGGCCAGAATTTCGCGCTCTTCCATCTCTAAGACGACTTGACCCTTTCCACGTAGGCCCCGGTCCGGGTGTCCACCTTGAGTATCTCGCCTTCCTCGATGAACAGGGGGACCTGGATAACGAAACCGGTTTCCAAAGTGACCGGCTTGGTGGCTCCGGCGGCGGTATCGCCCTTTATCCCCGGGTCGGCCTGAATGACCTGTAATTCCACAAAATTTGGCAGACTGATCCCGATGGGTCGCCCTTGAAACAGGAGCATATCAACGACCAGGTTCTCGGTGAGATAATTGATGGCCTCTCCGACATTTTCCTCGGTGAGCTCGATCTGTTCGTAGCTGCTGGTGTTCATGAAGGTATAGCGGTTGCCATCCTTGTACAAGAATTCCATCGATTGTTCTTCCATGTCCGCGGCATTGAATTTGTCGACGGAGCGATAGGTGCGATCGAATTGAGACCCGGTTATCATGTTTTTCAAGCGACAGCGGTAAAGCGCCTGTCCTTTGCCCGGTTTGGAAAACTCAAAATCGACCACCAGATATGGCTCGCCGTCGATTTCCAACTTCAAGCCTTTGCGTAAATCACTTGCTGTCAAGACCGCTCCCATACACTTTCCTTTCTTTCAGATTGATTAAGAAACTTAAAGATTCTATTCTAGCTCCCAGCCGGAAACTCACATTTTCTGCCGCACGGGTTGGCCGAAATGTCACGCCGAGCGTTCGACCGAGATTTCGCCGAAGGCCTGTCGAGGTGTGACCGATACAGGTTCGACAGGCTCGGCTTGACAGGTGGAAAGACTCATCTCAGGGTTTCCAGACGGACACTATTCTACTGGCAGCGAGCACAAAGGGTCAATATGGTTCCTTAACCTTGGAAGGAACTGTTGACAGTGAGCTGGTGAGATCGGCAAACAGGGAAGTTAATCTCGCAGCGCTTTTAATGCAACTTGAGAAAAGGAGGCAGGGAAAATGAGTGAGATCATTTCAGTGCGTGCCAGGGAGATTCTGGACTCGAGGGGGAACCCGACGTTGGAGACGGATGTGTTTCTGGATACCGGATTCAAAGGCAGCGGCGCCGTGCCGTCGGGTGCTTCGACAGGTTCCAGGGAAGCTCTCGAGCTTCGTGACGGCGATTCGAGCCGTTACTTGGGCAAAGGAGTCCTGCAGGCGGTCAGCAATGTGAACGATATCATTGCTCCTGAAATCATAGGCTTTGACGTTCGCGATCAAGTAGCCCTGGATCGTTTTCTCATTGGCCTGGATGGCACCGACAACAAAGGTAGACTGGGTGCCAATGCCATTCTTTCAGTGAGCATGGCGGCGGCCAAAGCTGCCGCAATCGAGGCCGACCTTCCTCTCTATCGCTATCTGGGAGGCGTATCGGCGTGTATCTTGCCGGTTCCCATGATGAATGTATTGAATGGGGGCGCCCATGCGGACAACAATGTGGATATCCAAGAATTCATGATTGTGCCGGCGGGAGCCGAATCCTTTAAAGAAGCCCTGCGGATGGGCGCTGAGACTTTCCATCATCTGAAAAAAGTTCTGAAATCAAAAGGCCTCAACACTTCGGTTGGCGATGAGGGGGGGTTTGCGCCCAGCTTGAGCTCCAACGAAGAGGCCATGGAAGCACTGATACAGGCCATCGAAGCAGCGGGCTATAAAGCCGGGAAAGATATCTTTATTGCGCTGGATTCTGCTGCAACTGAGTTTTTCAAAGACGGCATTTATAATCTCGGGGCCGAAAAGGAACCGAAGAAGAGCCCGGATGAACTGATCAATTTCTATGAATCTTGGACTTCCCGCTACCCGCTGATTTCTCTCGAGGATGGAATGGCTGAGGCAGACTGGGATGGTTGGAAGGCTTTGACTCAGCGGCTCGGGAATAAAATCCAAATCGTAGGCGATGATTTGTTTGTTACCAATACCAAAATTCTGGCCGAAGGAATTGCCAGGGGAGTCGCCAACAGTATCCTCATCAAACTGAACCAGATCGGCACCGTCACCGAAACAATGGAAGCCATCAACATGGCCTTCAAGGCCGGTTATACAGCCGTGGTTTCCCACCGCTCGGGGGAAACGGAAGATACCACCATCGCAGACCTGGCCGTAGCAGCAGGGACAGGACAAATCAAAACCGGTTCGTTGTCAAGAACCGACCGGGTGGCAAAATACAACCAACTGTTGCGGATCGAGGAAGAACTTGGTGAGGCCGCCCGCTATGCCGGGCTGAGTGCATTTAACTACAAATGAGGGTGCACCTATGAAGGAACTGCAAAAGCTTGTCGATCGCATCATCGACCGAGTCAATATTAATCTTCGCGAACCCGCCTTTGACGTGGGTCCATACATCAGGAAGCTGATTCCACCCGGCCAATTCTGTAAATTCTATGCCTTCTACGGTTTGACGCTCCACCACCCTCTACATTTTTACTTCAAGCATTCCAGCATGGCCGGTAGCTATTTTTTGGGAAAATGCATTGTTGACCATTCGGTTCTCTACAAGAGCGATATCCGCGGTGACGAGCTCAAGGGCCGCGGTGAGATTTTTCCCTATCGGGGTCTGGAGATTCCCCTGCATGATGACGAGGTGATTCGAATAAAGGACAGTATCCTGGTCAAGAACCTGGTGCACAACAACTCTCATGATCCTGAAAGCCCCGAAGAATTTCTCATTCAAAATGCGGTTTCGATGCACTATGCCAACATACATGGATCACCGGTTGAAGGCAGCTTTCTCGGTCCCTTTTGCACGGTGGATCTCACCACCTTGCACGATTGTGTTGTAGGTAGATACGCTTACGTGCAGGTAGGTGAACTGGCTCATCATTTCATCGAGCCCGGTCAGATCTGGATACGCTCGGAGGATGCGTTTGATTTCAGCTACCGTTTTCCACCTGAGGTCCTGAAACAATACATAGATATGGATGTGGGTAGAAAACCGACTGGAATATTTATGGACTTTGTAGAAGGACGTAAAACGGACTTTGAAAGAGTTTTTGAACTGGTCCAGTCCAAGCCAACCATTCCGGTGCCCCGGGGAGCCTCCCTCAGCAGGTATGCGGTGGTGAAAGGCGATACTCAGCTCAGTGAAAATGTTCTGGTCGCGCAACGTGCGTACCTCGAAAATGCCGTTCTCGGCAAAGGCTCCAATGCACAGGAGAACTGCTATATCGTCGGTTCCCGCCTGGCGGGAGAAAACATCACCGCACACGGCGGCAAGGTCATCCACGCCTCCCTGGGCGCAAAGGTGTTCGTGGGTTTCAATTCATTTCTAAGGGGAAAGCCCGATTGTGGTCTGAAAATCGGCAAAGAGAGCATCATCATGCCCCACACCATTATCGATCTGGAAGAACCTCTGGAAATTCCCGGCGGTCAACTGGTATGGGGATATGTTCGCAATAAAAAGGACCTGGCGCAGCACAGCATATCGGTTGAGAAGCTGTCCGAGTCGGAAGGGGAGCTGCAAATTGGGGCGATGCGCTTCAGCGGGAGCGGTTCGACGTTTGTCCACGCCTTTCGACACAGGATAGAACATATATTGGAAGCAAACGGCGCATACTTCGACGGGACCGAGAATCGAGGACATGCTCAGAAAGGTCAGAACATTTCTTTCAACACCATTCAGCCCTATCCTGAAGGTCCTCTGGCGGGGATTTACCCGACCATAGATATCTCGCCGTAAGCGCCGTGAAAATTAGCGGGAGTTACTAGTAGCGCGTCCCGGAAGTCTTGCTCAACATTTCGGCAATTTTAATTATGAAAATTGGGACTTGTATTAGACCCATACTATGAGCTATTATGCTAAGTAACATGGCATTAATTCGGGATAAGTATGGCAAGATATGGGTCTAATACAAGGAGAAATCATAGATCATGGATTGCCGGGACATTGAGCTCTCACCCGAGAAGTCTGCTCAACGCATGGAGAAAGCCGAACGGGTTTTC
>ENA-OSEO01003228-OSEO01003228.1-sediment-metagenome-genome-assembly--contig:-NODE-3228-length-19888-cov-5.053708_pt1 | contig 19888 bp, 17 predicted proteins | sample MGYA00237883_ERZ534232 | MGnify/ENA metagenome assembly ERZ534232
AGCCCTGAGGCATGATTGCCCCTGTTTTCGATGAAATTCCAGCTTATGAGCAGGCATTTTCACCTAATCTCCTCTTTATTCAACACTCTCATCCCCCCCCCGTAGGTCGGTGTTATCAGGTCGGCTGTTTTTATCAGGTCGGCACAGGGCTTGTATAAAGCAGGAGTTACTACCAAACAAAGGAGATTTCATTCCCAGACAATCGTAATTGCCTGGAGATAATAGGTTTTGATGGTCAGTCGTTGCCCCCCCTTAAGCGACGCGAATGGAGGGAGGCCAGGGGGGTGGGTATTTACTGATTCATGAGTATTCTGGTTTGTAAATAAAAATTTGAATAGGGTGCAATTACTCTGCAGGCAGGGACAACTATTCGACAAATTTTAACCCTTTGCCATTTGGCAGTGTTATCATTCACTGTAGTTTAAACAGGAGGTAGTGAATGCTTCAGGATTATCTTCAAGCGTATGTCAACAAATATGGTTTTTCGGGTTACACCGAACTGCGGGCACAACAAAACCGCAATCGCTCAGTGGTGATGCTCAACGGCAGCCTGACTGCCAACAATAGCGGCACCAGCCGGGGTCTTTCGGCGCGGGTAGTCAAGGGAGGAGCCTACGGCTTCGCCTCTAGCACTGGATACAGCGACGACATCGAAGCGATCGCAAAAGTGGTCCAAACTGCCAGCAGCCACGCCGCATTTTTGGACAGCCGCGTTCAGCGCGGCAAGCCGGACTTCCCCGCCAACGCGCCTTTCACTCGCAAGGACGGGCTCGAGCATGATGTGCCGGTGGAGCAAAGTTACCTGCTGGGCATTGTCGACGAACTCGACAGTTACATTGCCGAGCGGTTTCCAAGGCTACTCAGCCGGCGGATTTTCGCCCGCGTGCTCGATATGGAGAAGCTGCTCTACACCAGCGACGGCGTGGTCTCGCATTCGTATGTGCCGCGCTCGAACGTTTACGTTTTCATGACCACCCAGGACAAAGACGGTCAGCCTGTGGAGCTATATGACGTGATGGGCGGCTATGGTAACTTTATGAACAATTTCCCAAATGCCGGGGACTTTTTTGGAAAGCTCGAAAAGCAATATGAACAGCTGATCCTGAAGGCTGAAGGCATTTACGCCAAACCCGGCATCCAGACGGTCATTCTGGATTCAGACCTGGCGGGCATCCTGGCGCATGAGGCGGTCGGGCATACCGTGGAAGCAGATTTTGTGGAAACTGGCTCAGTGGGCGGTCCGATGTTTGGCAAGCAGGTTGCCAACGAAAAGGTCAGCCTGGTGGATATTGCCCACACTGCTTTCGGCCAATTGGCACCCGTGCCGGTCTTTGTGGATGACGAAGGCACGCTGGCTCAGGACCAGATGTTGATCGAAAATGGCATCCTCACAGGCTACATGCACAACAAAGAATCAGCTCTGAAATACGGGCATACGCCTAATGGCAACGCCCGCGCTTATGATTTCTCTGACGAACCGCTGATCCGCATGCGCAACACCTGCATCCTGCCCGGCACGGATAAGCTGGAGGATATGATCGCGTCAGTCGAGGATGGTTATTACTTCACTGACATGAACAATGGTCAGGCGGATTCAACCGGCGAGTTCATGTTTGGCGTGCCGATGGGCTTCGAGATCAAGAACGGCAAGCTTGGGCGGGCAGTCAAGGACACAACCGTTTCGGGTGTGGCTTTTGAGGTGCTCAAAACAGCCAACATGGTCAGCGATACCGTCACCTGGACCAACTCGGGCATGTGCGGTAAGAAGCAGGTGATCCCGGTAGGCATGGGCGGACCGGCAATTAAGGTTCAGATCAATGTGGGAGGTCGGTCATGAAGCAGGCATTCGAAGTGAAAGATAAAGCGCTGCTCGAGGCAGCTGAGTTGATCCTGGCAGAAGTCAAGGCAATCGGCGCGGATGAGGGCGAGACCTGGGTGAGCCGCAGCGCGCTGACGGAGGTCTATTACGAACTCGGAAAAGTCAGCATGGTGCGCACGGTTTTTTCGGACAAGGTCAGCCTTAAGCTGCTGAAGGATAAGCGCAAAGGCAGCACCACCCTCAATAGCTTTGCTCCGCAGGATATCCGTCTTGCGGTGCTGGAAGCCTGGCAGGCGGCGCAGTCGGCTGCCCCGGACGAGGCGGAAGGAATTGCCGAGCTTGAGGAGAACCTCAGCTTTTCTGCCGGTGAAGAACAACCCGACCTGGATGCCATGTATGGGCAGTTGGAGCAGCTTCTGAAAGACGTCAGGCAGGACTTTCCAAAGATCAGTTTTGATTCAATAGGAATTGAGCACAATTTCGGAGAAAAACTCTATGCCAACACCAATGGCGTCCGGCTATCTGAGCGGAGGGGTCTCTACCAGCTGAGCAATATGTTCATGGCTAAAGAGGACGGCAAAACCTCCTCGTTCAATTACTTTGCCACGGTCTACGAGAATCCTGCTGACCGGGTCTGCGAAGATAACCGGGTCAGGCGATTGTTGGATGAGACCCAGCGCCAGATTGTGACGGAACAGTTTGTGGGCAGTTTTGAAGGCGACCTGGTCATCACGCCAGGTTGCCTTGAAAACATCCTCTACTATGTGGCGGATACCTACCTGGAGGATGGAGCACTGATCTCCGGAACCAGCCCTTGGAAAGACAAGATCGGCGAGCAGGTGGCCAGCCCACTGATCAATTTTGAGCTGGTTGCAGAGCACCCCGAGCTGCCAGGCACGAGTATGCTGAACGGTGATGGCTATGTGGCTGAGAATATGCCCCTGATTGAGCAGGGTGTGCTCAAGAATTTCAGCCTCAGCCGTTACGGCGCTGCCCGAACAGGTTTGCCGCGTTCTAAAAACAGCGGCGGTACTTACGTGCTTGGTAATGGCGACACACCGCTGGAGGAGGTCATCTCAGAGGTGGAGAGGGGCATCCTGATGGGCAGATTTTCGGGTGGAAATCCTGGTCCGGCGGGCGATTTGAGCGGCGTGGCTAAGAATAGCTTCTTGATTGAAAACGGGCGGATCACCAAGCCTCTGAGCGAGGTGATGATCTCGGGTAACCTGGCAGATATGCTGCGCAACACGGTTGCTGTCAGCCAGGAGCGCGAAAACTCAGGCTATTGGCTTCTGCCGTGGATCAGGGTGAAGGGTGTCACGATTTCGGGGAAGTAGCCCGCCAGTAGGCTCGGTGCAGGGCCGATAAACGAACAATCAACCTATGTCGGGAAGGGGCTTGACCCCTTCCGCAACACGACCTATTGGAACGGTGCTCAACCGACAAACAACCAATCAAGGTAGGGAAGGGGCTTGACCCCTTCCGCAGCACGACCTATTGGAACGGTGCAAGACCGTTCCCTACAACGATCATCCGCAACAGCCAATCGGAATGATGCTCAACCAACATACGTACGGAGGGGGCTTGCTCCCTCCGCATTATAACCAATCGGAACGGTGCAAAGCCGACAAACAACGTAGGGAAGGGGCTTGACCCCTTCCGCAGCACGACCTATTGGAATGATGCAAAAATGTTTCCTTTGATGATTATTCTCCACATTAAAACGGAACGGCGCAAGACCGTTCCCTACGACGATAACCTCCAACACAACCAATCGAAACGGTGCAAAGCCAACAAACCGCCAACCAAGGTAGGGAAGGGCCTTGACCCCTTCCGCAATTGTCCGACTCGGCAGGTTCTGTGCTTTCATCGGAAATATTTTGTTAGGGCATTGGTGGCGGCTGGACCAAGGCCCAGCCGTACGATTGTTCCTCCTCCACAAACTAACCAATCGGAACGGCGCAAGACCGTTCCCTACGACGATAACCTGCAACACAACCAATCGGAACTGTGCAAAGCCGACAAACAACCAACCAACATAGGGAAGGGGCTTGACCCCTTCCGCAATTGTCCGACTCGGCAGGTTCTGTGCTCCCATCGGAAATGTTTTGCTAGATTGTTGGTGGCGGCTGGACCAAGGCCCAGCCGTACGATTGTTCCTCCTCCGCAAATATTCTCTTGGGTATTGACGGCGGTTTGGCTGATGCTTATCCGTACGGAGGGGGCTTGCTCCCTCCGCAACACAACCAACCAACCAACGTAGGGAAGGGGCTTGATCCCTTCCGGAACACAACCAACCGGAACGGCACAAGACCGTTCCCCACGGCGGAATCACATCCAAACGGAACGGCGCAAGACCGTTCCCCCGTTCCCCGCGTTTCCGGACACCTACCACAGCTCGGCTATAATTGGCTTATTCTTGCAACCGAGGAGATTCTGCCATGCTCAATCCTGAAATCCAAAAGAAATTGATTGCTGAGGGGCGAAATTTCATGAAAAGCTTTTCCACCAGTCCCTATGACAACTTTGTGTCAGACCAACAGCTGAAGTTGCCGCAACCTCCGCTGGTAAAAGCACCCATGGCCGAACAAGCCCTGCCGCTTCCAAGGAATTTCGAGGACCTTGACCTACAGCAGGATTTCATTGCCTTGCTGACTGAGCGCAGGAGCTCGCGGGTCTATACCCAGCAGCCCATCAACCTGCTGCAGCTTTCCTTCATGCTTTGGGCGACGCAGGGGATCAAAGACATCCGCGGCAAATCCTATGCCACTTTGCGCACGGTTCCTTCGGGCGGCGCGCGGCACGGTTTTGAAGCTTACCTGCTGGTTCAACACGTGGAAGATTTGCAGCCGGGAGCCTACCACTACCTGCCCCTGGCTCACGAGCTCGAATTCCTTCATCCGATCGAAGACCTGCCCGCGGCAATCTCCCTCTCCCTTGAAGGGCAAAGTTGGGCTTCCAAAGCCAGTGTGGTCTTTTATTGGAGTTTCCTGCCCTACCGCTGCGAATGGCGCTACGGCATTTGGGCACACCGGGTGGCCTTGATCGATGCCGGTCATGTTGGTCAGAACCTGTACCTGGCCTGTGCCGCGCTTGGACTGGGCACCTGCGCTATCGCCGCCTTCGACATGGCAATCTGCGACTCCCTGTTCGACCTGGACGGCGAGGAGGAGTTTACGGTTTACGCCTCTCCAGTTGGCACGATATCCTCTGCTGATCAGAAGTCTGAAAAAGCCTTCTACCAGTTTGTGGAAGACGAAGGATTGTAGAAAAACGCTGCTTTGCTTGTATAGCCGGGCAGTTTCATCAGGCCTTCAATTTTGGTAGGATTGAGGGCAATATGAGAGGTTCAGCAAGCGAGAGCAACGGACGTAATTCGGTTTGGCTCGGTTACAATTTGGTAACCCGAAAAAACAAAGAGGTTGTCAATGATCAGACGTGACAAAATCAACTATTATCTCGACCTTGCTGAAACAGTCAGTCAGCGCGGAACCTGCCTGCGAAAGCAATACGGCGCGGTGATCGTCAAGAACGATGAGGTCATTTCCACAGGTTATGTGGGCGCGCCGCGCGGAAGAGCCAACTGTATTGACCTTGGCTACTGCATCCGCGAGAAGTTGAGAGTCCCGCGTGGGGAACGCTATGAATTGTGCCGGAGTGTGCATGCCGAAGCAAATGCCATCATCAGTGCCTCGCGCGACCGCATGCTGAACAGCACGCTTTACCTGACGGGCATCGACATAAAAGACAATGATTATGTGAAGAACGCAAATCCCTGCTCGATGTGCAAACGCTTGATCATCAACGCGGGGATAGAGCAGGTTTTTATTCGTGACGATAAAGATCATTTCCGCCGGGTTGCCGTGCAAGAATGGATCGATAACGACGAATCCCTGACCGGCGAGTTTGGCTACTGATTTAAGAGGATTAAAGAAGATGAAGTTAAGAAAAGTAACGCGTGTTGTGCAGGGCAAGCCGGCTGTGGATGGCGCCGGCGTCCGCCTCAACCGGGTTTTGGGGGGCAGTACCATCGAGGATTTTGACCCCTTCCTGATGTTGGATTCTTTTGACTCGTGCAACCCCGATGACTACATCAGGGGCTTCCCAACCCATCCCCACCGCGGGATTGAGACCATTACCTACCTGGTGGCGGGCGAACTCGCGCATGAGGACAGCCTCGGCAACAGGGGTCTGATCACCTCAGGCGCCTGCCAGTGGATGACGGCTGGTAGCGGTATCCTGCACCAGGAAATGCCGCAGGAAGCTGAGCGCCTTTTGGGGCTGCAGCTGTGGCTGAACCTGCCGGCTGCCGAGAAAATGACCAGTCCAAAGTATTTTGACATCGAGCCGCAGGATGTCGGTTTGGTGGAAGAAAATGGCGGATTCGTGAAGGTCATTTCCGGCGAGTATGAAGGCGTCCGAGGAGCGACCCCGCACCACATCCAGGCGACACTGCTGGACGTGAAGCTCGACGAGGGTCAGAGCATCGAGATCCCCGTAAAAGCAAACGAAACCGTCTTCGTCTTTCTGATCGAAGGCGCCGGCATGCTCGACGGAGAGATTTTTGAAGAGAAAACGGCTTTGCTGCTGGGTGAGGGCGAACTGGTGGAAGTCAGCGCTTTGCCGGGCGAGGTCTTGCGTTTCATCCTGGCCTCAGCGCCGCCGCTGCATGAACCGGTTGCCTGGGGCGGACCAATCGTGATGAACACACGCGAAGAACTGCAGCTGGCGTTTGACGAACTCAGAGCTGGAACATTTATCAAGTAAGAAGGAGCAACCATGAAGAAATTTGATATTGTGGTGTTAGGAGCAGGACCCGGCGGTTATGTCGCGGCGATCAAAGCCGCGCAGCTTGGCAAAAAAGTCGGCGTTATCGAGAGGGAATATCTGGGTGGTGTGTGCCTGAACGTTGGCTGTATCCCCTCCAAAGCGCTTTTGAGGAACGCCGAACTGGCGCATCTCTTGCGCAATGAAGCAAAAGAATTTGGCATCAGCTTCGACAACCTCCAGCTTGATTATGGCGCGGCCTACAAGCGCAGCCGGCAGGTGAGCCAGCGCCTGACCAAGGGCGTTGGTTTCCTGATGAAAAAGAACAACATCGAGGTCATCAATGGCGAAGGCAAATTAACGGCTCCGGGTAAGATCCTGGTGACGCTCACGGATGGCGGCGAAGAAGAGGTGCAGGCTCAGGATATCATCCTGGCTACCGGCGCGCAGCCCACAGTTATCCCCGGCATGGAACCCGACGGCACGAAAATCCTGGATTACAAACATGCCATCCTGGCCGAGAGCCTCCCTAAATCCGCTGTGATCATTGGCGGTGGAGCGATCGGGATTGAGTTTGCGACGGTGTGGAGCGGTTACGGCGTGGAAGTGAGCGTGGTGGAAATGCTCCCGCACATTCTGCCAAATGAAGATGAAGAAGCCGCCGCTGAGCTTGCCAAGGCCCTGAAAAAACGCGGTGTGAAAGTGCATGCTGGCACGAAGGTCAAGAGCGTTGAGGCTACGGAGACTGGCACCAAGGTGCTGATCGAGAGCGAAAAGGGTGAAGAGACCCTCGAAGCTGAGGTGACCCTTGTGGCGGTGGGTTTCAAACCCAATTCCAAGGGCATAGGCTTGGAAGAGGTGGGCGTCGAGACCGATAAGCGCGGCTTTGTGGTGGTGGATGGAAGCATGCAAACCAATGTGCCCGGCATCTGGGCCATCGGCGACGTGACAGGAAAACTGCTGCTTGCCCACACTGCTTCGGCGATGGGAATCATTTGCGCGGAGAATATCGCCGGTAAAGAACAGCGTATCCTGGATTACCGCATGATCCCACGCGCAACCTATTCCTCCCCGCAGGTGGCGTCCTTTGGCTACACCGAGGCGCAGGCCAAGGAGGCGGGCTTTGCGGTGAAGGTTGGCAAGTTCAACTTCCAGGCTAACGGCAAAGCGCTTGGCTTGGGAGAATACCAGGGCTGGGTGAAGATCATCACTGACGAAAAGTATGGTGAGATTTTGGGCGCCACGATCGTTGGACCTGACGCTTCCGAATTGCTGCCTGAGCTGGTTTTGGCCCAAGCGAATGAACTCACGGTGGAGGAAATAGCCCACGCTGTGCACGCCCATCCAACGCTGGCAGAAGCAGTTATGGAAGCGGCCGAAGCCGCGCTTGGCAGCGCGATTCATAGTTAAAAAGAATAAAGAACCGGAAGTCGGGATGAGTAAAACCTCATACCGTTTTTTATATCTGATTGTACCGTCCTTACGAAGTACCCCACCGCCAAATGCAGGCGTGGACAGACCGAGCACGGCAACTGACCGAAGGTCTCCATTTTAAGTGGAGTGATGAACTCGTAGGGCGAGCTTGGAAGTACTGCGAATATCATCATGCAGAGACCTTGGTGTGCTTCCAATCCGCCATCACGTCATTGATTGTTCACACGGCGGATTGAGGGCACGATCCGTTCGTCTACAACATCGCTCGGGGTGTCCTCAAGCACACCCTACGAAAAGCAGGGCAGTGTGATATGCCTTTCTTTCGTCAGGGCCTATGTATGTCAGACGTAGGGGCGAAGCTTTTCGATATTTGTGCAATGCTATTTCCCAGCCATCCGTATAAAAAATGCTTCGCCCTTACCGGCGATCTCAATAAGAGCAAGATGGTCTTAGGGTGGGATTAAATGTTTGTAGGGCGAGCTTGGAAGCACTGCGAATATCATCATGCAAAGACCTTGGTGTGCTTCCAATCCGCCATTACATCATTGATTGTTCACACGGCGGATTGAGGGCACGTTGCGCGTTTTCCATCACAATGTTGATGGTGCCCTCAATCCCGCCCTACGATTTTTGGTCCTCGTGAAGAGCTGGTTCCGCAGTTCATCTCAGGTCAGGATTTTCCATCCCGGACTTATGAATATGCTATACTTTATCCATGAAATCAGCGGCTGGTTCTCATTGCTGTGCATTTAAGAAAACCTGTTTTCAAGAAAGGGTCTAAGGCGAAAGCATGCTCTCCACCCTGACTCTCAATGACCAACTTGCCCTTGCTCTGGGTATTGCCGGGCTGCTCTTCTTGCTGATAAACCTCTTACTCCTCAAAAGAAACCGACCCAAACATATCCCCGAACCCGCCAAAGAAGCGGTCGAAAACCTGCTGCATGTCTCTTCCGAGCAGGGCAAGCGCCTGGTGGTTAGTTTGGGACACGTGCTTACCAACGCCAGCTTCGACCTGGCTGGGGCTTCCGGCTTGAGCCTGCAGCGGGCTTTGCTGAAGCGCTCGCTCTTCAACGATCATCCGCTCCAATCTTTCAGCGGTGACGGAACTCTGGCCTGTCTGAGCCGCATGGTGGTGCATGGCGCCTATCGCGGAGCGCTGGCGAGCGAACTCTTCCGTGGTTCCCTCAGCCAATTGAGCGGCACCAGCCCCCTGGCATACACAGCCAGCCTGGTCAATCAGATTCCCGATAGCTCTAATGCCGGCTTGCTGCTGGCAGGTCAGATGAGCCCGCTGATGCTGTTGGTGCTCGATCAGGCCGACCGCCAGTTGATGCCAGCCGTCAGTGCCCTTTCTTCACTGAGCGGACAAGCGGCGGGTTTTTCTGGAAATTCCTTGAACTTGATCGGCGAGGATGTTTTTAACGCCGCGGGCAAACTTGACCGGCGAAAGTCAGTGCTGGCGAGCTTGAACGCTCAGGACTGGCTGCGAATCGCGATCAGCATTGGCTTGCTGCTGGGAGCGATCCTGAAAATGGGGAGTGTGCTGCCATGAAACGCCTGCTACCCCTAATTATTGGTGCTCTTAGCGGCCTGGTTGTGTTGGCTGCGATGTTTTTTGTCCCCCAGGGCAGCGCCATCCTTTCAATGGTCTTGAACTGGGTGATTGTAGTCGCTTCCGTAGCGCTGCTTGTAGCGATTGCCAGCCTGGTGCTCACGCATCTGCGCTTCATCTCTAAAGGCAAAAAGGGTTTTTTGCTCAACATCGTCCTGGTGTCCAGCTTCATAACCACGCTGGTCCTGGGGATCCTGTTTGGCGTGGATGACGCGATCTTTCTCAGATTCGTGGGCGCAATCATCCGACCTATTGAGACCGCACTTTTGGGGCTGGTAGCCTTGGTGATGATGAGTGCCGCAATGAAGATTTTCCGTGAGAGAGGCTGGTCCGCGCTGACGGTTTCTTTTGGCGTCAGCGCGATTGTTTTCCTGATCCTCGGGCTTGGCTTCCTGCAAAATCTAAAGATCCCTGTGCTAAACGAAGCTATTCGTATCGTGGAAGGTCTGCCGATGATCGGCGCGCGAGGTTTGCTGATTGGGATTGGGATTGGGCTGCTGTTGATGGCGTTCAGAGTGTTGTTTGGCATGGAAGGCTCAGGAAATGACTGAAGATCATACTGAACTCAACCTCTGCCCAAATTGCGGCAAGGAAAATCTGCCAATGGCGACCCGCTGCGTGCACTGCGGGTCAGATATGGAATCCCTGTTTACTATTTTCGGACAATCCCAAGATCCTGGTGAAATATCGGAAGACTCCCTGCCCGACATCATTGAAGAAATCCGCAATGACCCTTCCCTGAAAACACCCGCTGAACTTGCCCCAATCCCGGAGATTCCACCAACTGAGCAAATTGATGAATCGGTGCTCAACTCAGAAGAATTACCCGACTGGTTGGCGAAGGTGCGCGAACGCGCCCAGGATGAAGAGGATGCCATTGGCGATTTGGCAAGCGGCACGATCGCCATGGATGCAGCTCGCAGCGAGGAGGGTTCTGCCGGCGTGGAAGGGGAGTTCAACGCCTGGATCAACCGTATCCGTGAGAAAAGCCAGCAGGAAAACAGCGTTCGGGCTCGTCAACTGCCAGATGACAGCGGAGATCCTGACCAGGTACCGGATTGGCTGCAGCGTATCCGCGCCCTGCGGCCGCAGCCCGAAGAAGAAATCACGCATGAAGTCAAAACCAACCCCAGCTATGTGGATGAGATGCCGCGGGAATGGACGGACGAAGCTCTGGAGGAGCTGCGCCGGCAAGCCCTGGCGGAAGATCAGGAGCAGGAAACAGAACCACTGACTTCTGCCAACACGATTGCTGAAGAACAAGAGTTGCCTGCCGAGCCCGAAATGGAAGAACTCAGCGAGCCGGTTCAGAAAGAACCTGAGCTGCTCGAAGAAGATTTCCATAACATCCCGGATGATGAGGAAGAGCTTCAAGAGCTGCTTCCCGAAGATGATCTAAGCCACTCAAGCGAAGCTGAAGAAACGATTGCTGAAGAGGCAGTAAAAGAAACACCGGAAACTGGAGAAATCGAAGCGCCGCAAGATGAACCAGATACCCTGGTAAAGGAAGTTCTGGAAGAGCCCGGGCAAGGTATTCCGCAGCAGGATAATATTCAGCCGGAAGAACCTGAACCTGAGGAGTCTGTATCTGAGGAAGTACCCGAAGAAGCTCCCATTGAACCGGATGAACCGGAAGAAAGTGAAACACCGGAACAAACTGAGCCCAAATCCTCTTCGACTGAGAGTGAACCGGAGTTAGCGCTTGAGGAGCGGGAGAAGGAGCCTGAGGAAGCAGAACAGCCAACAGATAGTGCTGCTGTGCCCCCCGATTTGCTGCTGCTGCGCGACCAGCAGAATCGAGCCAGTTTGCTGGCGTCTCTGATCGAACAGGAAGGGCGTGTCACAGCCGGTAAGCAGGCGATTCAAAAGCCTTCTGGCAAGGGGGGGCGCCTGGCAGTGACTTTGCTACTTCTCATCGGGCTGGTTGTCTCGATCTTGATTGGTCCTGCTGCCATGCCCGCAGATGCTCCCAAAAGCATTCCGGCAATCGCACTGAGTGATCAAATCCAAACACTTACTGAAAACGATAAGGTCCTGATCGTGCTGGATTATCAGGCGGCAACCAGCCGTGAGCTCGAATCGCTTGCGGCTCCACTGCTCGAGCAACTGCACACGCAGGGTGCCAATCTTGCCTTCCTGACCACCCAACCATCAGGTCTTTTCCTGGCGCAATCACTGATCACGCAGGCTAACCTGCCCGAGGATACGCAGGTGGAATATTTGCCTGGAAGTTATCTAAACCTGATCAGCGGGGCAGTAAACCCCGCGATTTCAGCAACTGGAAACGAGCTCTTAAAAGTGCCAAACATGCGTTACTTCCAATTGGTATTGTTGGTAAGCGACTCCTCAGACAATATCCGCGGTTGGCTGGAGCAAATTGCTCCTTGGATTGAGCGTTTGAACTTTGCGGCTGTCACTACCCAGATGGAAGCTCCGGTGCTTTTGCCTTATTTCGACTCAGGCCAGCTTGTTGGTTATGCTGCGGGCATTGCTGATGGAAATATAGGTTCACAACCCGCGTTTAGCTATCGCGCCTATCGGGTTGGTCTGCTGCTGATGTTGGTGATGTTGCTGCTGGGGATGATCTCAAAAGGTGAAGCGGATGCTATTCAAAGAGAAGAGGAGCGAGCTGAATGAACCTGCCTGAGCTGATCACCCTGATTATCAGTGTCGCCCTGACGTTGATGGTCTTCAGCTATATCCTCGGAGACCGGCTTTTCTTTGGGATTGCCACCCATATTCTGATTGGGGTCAGCGCTGGTTTTCTGGCGTTGGTGGCGATTCAAAAAGTCATTTTGCCTTACCTGATCCTGCCCTTAGCTGATCCAGATGGTCAGGGCTTTTGGCTGGCGCTGGTACCCCTGGTACTTTCGATCCTGCTGCTCCTGACGCTTTTCCGGCGAGGCATCCAGGCTGGCGCAATCCCACTGGCGTTCCTGGGGGGCGTAATGGCAGCACTGGCAATCGTCGGGGTCACACGCGGCACGCTTGCCCCGCAGATCCTGAGCATGCTTGGTCGCTTTGAACCTGCCCAACTGATGCGTGAAGCGCAGCCTCAATGGTCTGCCATCCTGGAAGCGCTGATGATCCTGCTGGGCGTGATATCTGTTTTGTTTGTCTTCCACCATCGCGGGCAGTCGAAAGCTGGCGAGTTGGTCCGACCCGTCTTCCTCGAAGGGGTTGGCAGCATTGGGCAGATTTTCATTGGAATCACCTTTGGAGCCTTATTTGTTGGGCTTTTCAGCTCTGCCCTGATCGCGCTGATCAGCAGCCTTTCTGAAATTATTCGATTTATTAGCTTGTGGTTTTAGAGGATAACGTGCCAAAGACCTGTCTCAGCATTGACATCGGAAAAAATCAGACACAAGCCTGGCTCTTCGCACTGAAAGAGGGTATGTGGGCGGTTGAGGCGAATTCCAGCGTTCCGACCGTGATTGAAGGCGATGGCTCTCAGTTCCGCAAGAGTATTCAGACCCTCCTGAGCCAAATCGAACAATCCAACGATGTCAGTCTGCTCGACGACCGCGGACAGATCACAAATATCCAGCGCCTGGAAGGCGCCCCTGCTTTTGTTGGGATGAGCCTGTCTGCTGGTAAGCCTGTCCGAGCTGCTCTGATCGGTCTTTCCGAAGCCTACTCCATCGCGCCTTTGCGCCGGCTGGTAAGCTTGTTTAACTGCGAGGTGGTGCTGGAAGTCAATCTCCAGGATAACCTGAATGCCTCAGCTCAGCTTGAGCGGCTGCTCACCAGCGATATTGAGCTGTTTGTGATTGGTGGGGGTGCCAACGGCGGTGCTCAAAAAACACTCAAGGCGGCAATTGAAAACCTGCGCCTGGTCTATCACCTCATCCCCCGCACTGTCCGACCTCAAATTGTCTATTGCGGCAACCAGGATCTGGCAGAATACGCTCAAAGTGAGATCGAAGCCGGTCTCGACATGCACCTTGCGAGCAATATTCAGACGAATCCCGGGCAGGAAGACCCAACCCTGGTCTGGAAGGCAATGCTGGCGGCTTTTGAACGTCTGCAGTTTCAGCAGATTCCCGGCCTGGCAGATATTGTCAATGATCTGCACACCAGCGTGATTCCCAGCGATTTTTCAGCTGGCAGGATGGTGCGCTTTCTGGAGCAAAGCAGCGAAAACGGTAAAGGCGTGTTGATGCTGCGCGTGGACTCGGACTCCGTCAGTGTAATTGCGGCGCGGGATCAGAGACTCAACGGCATCAATCATCGGCTTCAAGTGACTGACGCGCTTTTGGATATGGCAAGAGGGCTATCCAATCAGCTGACGGATGTGAACAGCTTCGCGACTTATATTTACAACCGCACGCTATTCCCGGATTACACGCCTGCCACCCTTGAAGATCTGGGCATCGAACAGGCCTGGGCGCGCGTGCGCATCCGGGAGGCTTTGAACGCGCTGCAGAAATTGGATCCCCACTTTGGGTATAACCCCAGCCTGGGTTTGATGCGCGCTTATGAACCAATCATCCTTTCGGGATCTGAAATGCACCGATCATTGCCGCACCAGTGCTTGATGATCGCGCTGGACAGCATCCTGCCGCATGGGATTACGACTATCCTGCAGGATGAGCGGCAGCTTTTAACTGCCCTGGGCAACCTCGCGCCTTACGATCCCCTGCTGCCTGTGCAGGTAATGGACACGGAGGTGTTCACCAATCTTGCGACTGTCATCACCGTGGATGCACTGGCAGCTGAAGGCCAGAAGGTGCTCCAGATTGAGGTTGATGAAGGCGAACAGACGCCCAGGCTCTTCCACAAGATTCAAATGGGTGATCTCAAGCGCATTGAAACCCTGCTGAATGGTAAAACCGAACTCTATCTTGCCCCTGAGGATGAGAGTGATGTTGGCATGGGGATACCCGGGCTTGGCGGCTGGGTAGGCGTAATGAACTCAAAGGTGGGGGTGGTGATTGACGCGCGCGGCAGACCGCTGAAATTGCCCGTGGATGAAATTGCCCGTGCAGAAGCCCTGCGCAACTGGCTCTGGGAACTGGGAGGATAAACATGCGCAAAGTAATTATCCGATCCGGTCAGCCAGTCTATAAACAAGTCCGCCTTTCACAGCCGGGGACCGTTCTGGTGCGTACCGGGCAGGAAGTGAAGGTGGGCGATGTGCTGGCTGAAGCAGTCATTCCGGAGGAGTTCCAGGTTTTTGACATTGTGAATCACCTAAAAATCCATCCAAGCCGCTTGGATCAGCATCTCAAAAGATTGAATGGCGAACCGGTAAGCAAGGGCGATGTGATTGCTCAAAAACCCGGTTTGATTACCCGCATCTTCAGAGCTTCCCAAGACGGGCGGATCGTTTCGCTGCGTGAAGGGCGGGTGACCCTGGCGATGGGAGAGCGAAAGCTGCAGGTGACGGCCCCGATTGCAGGTACTGTGGTGGAGCTGATCCCGGGGTTTGGGGCAGTTATCGGTCTGGCTGGCAGCCTGATCCAGGGCGTCTGGAGCAACGGTCTGAATGCCAGCGGCAGTTTTACTCGTTTGGAATTTGACTTTAATGACCCCCAACAAAGAGGTCGTTTACCGGAACTGAAAGACAAAATTGTTTTTTCAGGAGCGATTATTACCTTTGAGCGATTCCGTCTACTCCTGGCAAAAAAACCGGCCGCGATCGTCTTACCTTCACTGGTGCCCGCACTGGTCCATAAAGCGCTTAATACCACTATCGCCGTAATGAGCTTGAATGGCTTTGGGGATCAGGAAATTGACCCTGTAAGCCTCGGTTTGCTTGAAAAGATGCAGGATCAGGAAGTGTTTTTACTTTCCGACGGCATTGGTCAAGCGGTTGAATTAGTTCTGCCAGGTGAGGCAGGGAAAAACTCCGCGCTCTTTGATGAGGAAGTCTCGCTGAGGGTGGGCAGCCTGGTGCGGCTGCTTGGAGAGCCCTATTTGGGCAGCACCGGGCGGGTTTTGGAGCTGCCGGAACATCCGGAGCGTTTTGCAAGCGGTTTGATGGCTAAAGTCGCGGTGGTGAAACGCCAGGATGGCGCGCTTATCCGCGTGCCAATCACAAATCTCCTGCTGATGGATGTCACAGCCTAAGGATTGATCACCTCAAGATAGCGGGTGGAAACCCAGCCGATTCCTCCATCTGGCGCAACAATCTGATCCCAGGTTATTCCCTGGTTTGTTTCCTGAACACCCGTCAGCCAAACGATATCATCGAAGTTGACATATGCAAGTACATAGAATGATGGGGAGGGACCCTCACGAATGACCAAACCGTTCGGGGCAGTCACGCGGGCTGAAGTGTAAGCCAGGACTGTTGCAGTTGGTTCCGGACTCGGAGTGGGTTCGGGGGTTGGGCTGGGGATGCTCGTGGCTGTGGCAGTTGGAGGGAGAGTGGTCGCAGTGGGGGGCACTGGTGTGGCAGTTTGAACGACTACCAGAGTAGGTTCGGGAGTCTGGGCTTGGGTGGAGGACTGTTCGCGGTGGATGATCTCAATCAGGCTGACCGTTGCCACAGTGAGTATCAAAACAGCAATGAATATCCCAAACACCTCACGCGGCCCAAACCCCAACACCCAGGTGGTCAAAAACATCACAAGCAGCGCTAAACCGAGCCTGGTCAGACCAACGATGAGCAAAGGTAAACTGCTGGTGGCGAAACCCTGCAGAGCTGATTGCCCTGCAGCAAAAAACGGCATCAACACCAGGTATCCAAGCAAAATGGAAGAGAGTCTGGAAAGGGCGTCGTGATAGGTGAACCAATAGGCTGTCAACGCGGCTGTAATGATCAGGATAGACCAAAACAAACCGCCTTCGGTTACTCCTGAGAGGTCCACTCCAGCTAAAAAGCTATCCATCTGCACAGGGTTGGCATTGCCAACAAACCAGCCTGATAAGAAGAAACCAGCAATTGTAATGATTAAACCCAACAGCGCTTGCCAGAAATGCCTGGCTGAAGGCAGCGCGCCGGCATAGACCAGGCTCAGCAGTGGTTTTGCCATCGGGATGGCTATAATGCCAGCCAGGAAGATCAGGTTCGATCCCAGCAGATATCCAATCACCAGCAGAAATAAACAGATCAGAAGCTGCCCATAGTGCTGCATGCGGGGGAGAGAATGCCGCGCAATGTCGCGCAGGAGCTCATTTTTGTCACGCGTGCTGGCGGTTTCGATGTACTTCCGCATCGAACGCCTTTGTTTGGGCGGAAGATTCTGCAGGCCGTCTGGTTTGGTTTCTGTTTTTGGTATGCTCATTATGCTATCCGGTTCGTAAAAAGTGACAGTGGTTGTACTTTTGCTATAGTTGCATTATCCATGCCTGAATGCTTGCACCAGGAGTTGTAAGATGCCCAATAGTAAATAAACCATTCCCGATTTTCTGTTAACTGCGGTGGTGGTATTAGACAGCTATCCTTGCGCCCGGCAGCCTTAAGGTAGAATTGGGGCATGTTTGATAAGCGATTCCACCTTCCACTGATCCTGCTGGTAATTGCTCTCTTGCTTTCCGCCTGCAGCACTCCCACGCAGCCCACCGCAACTGTGGAAGTAACCCAGCCGACTGCAATCGAGATACCAACAGAAACAGAGCCAACTGAACAGCCAACCGCCACTCCGATCGTTTTGCTGGACGCGGATTTGCTGCTGTGGGCACCCGAAAACGCGGACCAGGATCTGGCTGAACAACTCAAGAATGAATTGAACAATTACGCTAATACCAATGGCCACAGCTTTGCCCTCACCACTTCTCTCAGCGCAGCCCAACTAAGCCCGGACGTGCGGGTGGTGGTGAGCCTTGCCTCGCCGAGTGAGGTTGAATCCCTGGCTTCGGTACTCTCGCAAGTACAATTTTTGGCGCTGAATGCCCCGAATCTCGTCCCAACTGAAAACTTGAGCCTGGTTGTCACGACCGAATCCAGCCGCGATCAGCTGAGTTTTTTGGCGGGCTACGCCCTGGCGCTTGGCGTTCCGGATTTCCGTGTTGGAGTCTTGAGCCAGGCAGCTACCCCAGAAGGGCAAACCACGCGCGACGCATTTGTCACGGGTGCACGTTTCCACTGTGGACTTTGCAATGCCCGTTTTGCGCCCGTGGAATACTACCCCTTCACCGCCGAGGTGAGCGACCCAACCAACCCTGCGGACTGGCAAGCTGCTGTGGACGCCCTGTTGGCAAAATCTGTGACCGGTATCTTCGTTCAGCCCGAATTGAGCACACCCGAATTGATTGTCTACCTGAACAGCAAGAACATCACCCTGATCGGAATCGAGGGTCAATCCAATCTGGAAAGCATCCAGAAATTGCTGGGCGTGCTGAGCAGTGGGATCGACCTGGAGCCAGCCTTGGGGCGGCTGCTGCTCGGAGAATCTGTGGGTGTGGTCAAAGCCGGCATCGAACTGAAGCAGGTCAACCGCGATTTGTTTTCTGATGGACGCATGATCCTTTTTGAACGCATCAAGCAGGATCTGCTGGACGGTTTCATCAAAACCCTGCCCTGATCGCCCGCCCGTTCTTTCCATACTTGCAAGAATTCGTAATTTCGGCCTTGCGTTGGTAGGGCTAACCCTGACTTAATCCTTCCTTAAGACTTTTTTGCCTGAAGAAATCCAGATTTCAGCCGCTAATTTTAGGTCGGCAGCTTGTAAAACAGCAGTTGAATTCTTCACATAGCCATAATTTAAATAAATTTTTGATATAATATTTTTATAACCTTCCGTCACTAAAATGCGCAGTCCTAAAACCGATGTCATTCATTCTGAACCAACAATCATTTGGTCGCACAATAATTAACCTATCTGTATTACTTAGAACCAAACAAGCAAGGAGTGGTCATGAAAAAAACAACCAACCGAACGATTCTAATCCTTTTATTCACGGCATTGTTGATGAACCTGTTTTCACCAACGCCGGTAAAAGCGCTTGGTGCTGAAGACGGTTTTAATCCTTCTCCCAGCGGCAGCGTGCAAACTATAGCCGTTCAGCCGGACGGTAAGATCCTGGTGGGCGGATATTTCACCACAATTGCTGGTCAGGCGGTTGCGCGTCTTGCGCGCCTAAACCCGGATGGCTCCCTGGATGCGGACTTTACCACGCCAAGCCTGGATGCCCACGTGCAATGGATCGCGCTGCAGTCAGATGGCAAGATCCTGATAGCTGGCGGCTTTACGAATGTGGGTGGAGAAGCACATCTGCGCATTGCCAGGCTGCATTCAGATGGCAGTATCGATTCAGATTTCACAGCCAGCATCACCCAGGGCGAGGTTTACACGATTACAGCCCAACCAGACGGTAAAATCTTGATTGGCGGCTTAATCGGAGAGATAAATGGTATGTTTCGCAACAACCTTGCGCGCCTGAATGAAGATGGAAGCCTGGACGAGAGCTTCACCGCGCAAACAGCCAATATCGGTTCGGTCAAATCAATCGTACTGCAGCCTGACAAAAAGATCCTTGTAGGTGGTTCTTTTGACAATCTCGCGGGCAGCGGCAAGAATTGGTTTGGTAGACTTAACGCCAATGGCACTTTCGACAGCACTTGTGGAGGCATGGTAAATGGAAGCGTTGATACGATCGGACTTCAGGCAGATGGAAAAATTGTCATCGGGGGATTGATCGGCGCAGTAGATGGGGTTACACGAACCGACATTGCCAGGCTTAACCCAGACTGCTCACTTGACGAGGATTTTAACCCAATCCTGGCGGGTGGAGCCTTGAGATTAATGTCTGTAGCGGTACAGCCAGACGGAAAAATAGTCATAGGCGGGGCTTTTAACACGGTCAACGCCATCTCCCGTACCAATCTGGCCCGGCTGAATGGTGACGGCAGCCTTGATCTCAGTTTTGAATCGGTATCAAATTCCTATGTTTATTCCGTGCAAGTTCAACAAGACCGAAGCATTCTCGTTGGTGGAGACTTTACAACGCTGGCGGGCGTCGGGCGCAATAAACTTGGCAGGCTGAACCCAGACGGTTCATTGGACGACAATGTAACGACAGGGACAGATTTATATGTCAATACCATTTTGCTTCAACCCGACGGAAAAATATTGTTAGGTGGTGGGTTTGAAAATGTGGGCGGCAGCCCCTCAGCCAAAGTTGGTCGCTTGAACGCGGACGGCACCAGAGATCTGGATTTCACTAACCCTGGCATCATAGGAACGGGTGTTTACGCCATGACAGTGCAGCGAGATGGAAAAATCATTGTGGGGGGAAATTTTTGGCAGATAGACACCGAAACTCATGTCAATATCGGGCGCTTGAACCCTAATGGAACAGTAGATAGA
>ENA-OSEO01003229-OSEO01003229.1-sediment-metagenome-genome-assembly--contig:-NODE-3229-length-19888-cov-3.640099_pt1 | contig 19888 bp, 11 predicted proteins | sample MGYA00237883_ERZ534232 | MGnify/ENA metagenome assembly ERZ534232
CGGATGGTTGGCGCAGGGAGGGGTTGGCTTTGGCAGCTATCAGTACGGTGCCTTTAGCGACAATGTGCTCTCCGCGCGGGTAGTCCTGCCGAACGGTGAGGTCCGCAATTTCGGTGGCGATGAATTGCAGTTGGTCGGTGAAGTGGAAGGCATCACCGGTATCATCACTGAAATTATGTTCAGAGTACAACCAGCCGAAGAGGAAATCGTCTGGGCCGCCAGTTTCGCGAAGGCGAGCCAGGCGGTGGCGACGATTCAGGCTGTGTACGATGCGGGGTTGCCGCTGTGGTCGGTAAGTTTCATCAACCCCAAAATGGCCGAGCTCAAGAATGAGGTGCCACCCAAGATGGAACACGGCCATCTCGTCCATGACGAGCACCGCCCCGTGCTGCCAGCTACTTACATCGTCTTGTTTGTAGCGTTGTCTTCCAGAAAGGACGAAGTCGAAGCGATGCTGTCTCAATTGGCGGAGGCGCAAGGTGGCACGTGGCTGTCCGATGACATTGCCCAACACGAATGGGAAGAGCGTTTCAATTTGTTACACGTCAAACGGTTGGGCCCCAGCCTGGTGCCGGCCGAAGTGGTCGTACCTCTGACCGGGCTGGCGGGTGCCCTGGACGATATCGATGCTGCCATCGACCAACCATTCGTTATGGAAGGGCTAATCAGTGGGGGTGACGCACCGCAGGCAACTCTGTTGGGATTCATTCCCCATGATGCGCGCACTTTTGGATACAACATGGCCTTCGCCCTGGCGCTGTCGATCATCAAGATCGCCAAGAAGCACGGTGGACGGGCGTATGCAACCGGGCTGTACTTCGCCAACGAAGCACAAACGGTATTGGGACGAGACCGGCTGAGCGCTCTCAAACGGTTCAAGGCCGAAGTGGACCCCAGCGGGATCATGAACCCGGGGAAAGTCGTTGATGGAGCGGGCCTGTTGGGTTCGTTCATGAAGCTCGGTTCGACATTCGAGCCGCTTATTCGTCCGTTTGGCAATGCAGCGAAGTCGCCGGTCGGCGAGCGGATTGCCGGGCAGGGTAAGCGCGGTGTTGCGGACGATGTCGCGTGGTACGCCTATACCTGTGCCCAATGCGGCTACTGCGTAGACGAATGCGATCAATACTATGGGCGCGGTTGGGAGAGCCAATCGCCGCGCGGGAAATGGTTCTTCCTGCGCGAGTATCTCGAAGGGCGTGCGCCGATGCCGCAAGACCAGGTCAATACCTTCCTGGCCTGTACGACCTGCGAAGTGTGTAACGTGAAATGCCCGCTGGAGTTGCCGATCGAGACGTCCTGGCTCAAGATGCGTGGCGAGTTGATCAACGAAGAGAAACGCATGACGTTTCCTCCGTTCGAGATGATGGCCGCAGCGTTGCGCGGCGAGGGGAATATCTGGGCCAGCTACCGGAAGGACCGCGATGCCTGGGTGCCGCCGGAAAAGGCACACATGATCAAGGACCGTGCTGAGATTGCCTACTTCCCCGGCTGTACCGCCAGCTATGTCGAAAATGACATTGCGCAGGCAACCGCCTGTCTCTTGCACAAGGCAGGGGTCGAGTTCACCTATCTGGGCAAAGAGGAGAACTGCTGTGGTATCCCGATGTTGGTCGCCGGTTTATGGGAAGACTGGGTCAACAACATGATCCACAACATCGAAGCCATGAAAGCGCGTGGTGTCAAGACGGTCATCGCTTCGTGCCCGGCGTGCTGGCTGGTGTGGCATACCTATTACCCCGAATGGGCCAAGAAGCTGGGAATCGACTACCCATTCGAGGCCAAGCACTACAGCGAAATTCTCGTCGATCAACTGGCGACCGGCGATCTGACGTTCGACAAGGCAGTGAACATGAAACTGACCTGGCACGATTCCTGCCACATGGGTCGGGCCGGGGGGATTTACGAGGAGCCACGCGCACTGCTGAAGGCGGTTCCCGGTGTCGAATTCGTCGAGATGGAACACAATCGGGAAAACGGACATTGTTGCGGATCGGTACTGAGTCTGGTCGCAGACCCGGTTGCTGCGGCGCGGATCGGCGACTATCGCTTGAAAGAGGCCGATGATATCGGCGCGGAGGCGGTCGTTTCGGCCTGCCCGTGCTGTCAGGTCCAACTGCGGGTGACGGCACAGAAGACGGGACGCGATTTGCGGATCATAGACTTGAGCCATGTCCTGTGCGACGCGGCGGATATCCCCCATCAGGACCCTACGGACTACGCGCTGGCGATGTGGGGTGTGTTCGAGAACATGATTATGCTGATGAAGCCGGAACAAATGTCCAGTCTGATGGTCGAGCTGTTCCCGCAGATGTTCGCTGCCATGCCATCCGCAATGGTGAGCATGATGAAGATGGCGCGCAACGTGCCTGGCATGTTGTCCATGATGAAAACCATGATGCCGGCGATGATGCCCAGGATGTTGCCAATGCTCATGCCGCAGGTCATGCCTGATATGCTGGCAGCGGTAGAGAGACGTGTGCCAATGCCGGACCACATGAAGGAACAGATGCCTGAGCTGATGCCTCAGGTGATGGATCGACTGATGCCGAACATGCTACCTTTAATCATGCCGCATATCCTCGATCCGATGATCGACTATATCAAGAACGAACTGTAGACGACCATCTGACCATAACCCCGTAAGGGACAAATGAACGATCAGCGGCGTTTCTCGCAAGAGAGGCGCCTCTTTTTCGTCCAGCAATGTTTGCGCGATAGATGAGGGAGATGCTACAATGGCGTTGTCTCACCAATTCTGCTGATAGGGTGTTGCCGATGTATTTCGATGCGTTGACCCTGGCTGCGGTCACGGACGAACTCGTTGCGGAGATTCTGGGCGGGCGTGTCCAGAAGATTGTGTTGATGGATGATTTGACGATGGGAGTGGAGATCTACGCGCCTCCATTGCGGCGATATCTCGTCATGTCCGCTCATCCGCAACTGGCCCGCGTGCATCTGGCCGGCGACAAAATCCGCCGCGGCGTTGAGACCCATTCGCCGTTGTTGCTATTGCTGCGCAAATACGTGCAGGATGCCCGGGTGTCCTCTGTCAGGCAGGTTCCATACGAGCGGGTGCTGCACATCGGGTTTACCCATGTAGAGTACGGAGAGACCGTGCTCGTCATCGAAGTGATGGGGCGACACAGCAACGTCGTGTTGCTGGATTCCGCAGGTATCATCATGGAATGCCTCAAGCGCGTGGGTTCCGATGTCAACCGTTACCGGGTTGTCCAACCGCGCCAACCCTACATCCCGCCGCCTATCCAGGACAAGTTGGAGCCGGATGCGGTGAGCGAGCTGTGGATACGACACCTGATCGAAGGCGCAGCCACGACGAGACCTGTGTGGCGCGTCCTGGTGGATGGCATTCGCGGTGTCAGCCCTCTCTTGGCGAAAGAACTGGTTTTTCGCGCCTACGGCGATGTCGCGCTGCAAGTCGAGGTAATGGTGCGGTTCGCGCCGCTGTGCGCGGAGTTCGATGCGTTGGTCCGGCAGGGTTCGCGGGGTGAATGGGAGCCCTGTGTTGCGTGCGCAGCAGGCGAAATCGTGGCCTTTGCACCCTACGCGTTGCGACATGTTGAGAGCTACCGGTCTGTGCGCAGCATCAGCCTGGCGGTAGAGCAGTATGTCGCGGTACAGGCGAGCCGTGACCCTTACGCTGCTGCCAAACAGCGTGTGGCGACGATTATCCGGGATGCGTTGAAACAGGTGGAGCGCAAACGGTATTCTTTGCAGCGTTCACTCCAGCCGGTCGCTGAGCTCGATAGACTGCGTCGTTCCGGCGAATGGCTGTTGGCCTATGCCGGGCAGATCCACGCGGGGCAGACCACGCTCCGTGTCGATGAGGGATCTCCCGAGTCCGCGCTGGATATCACGCTGGATCCGCGGTTGACTCCATCCGCGAATGCACAGCAATACTTCGACCGCTACACACGCGCCAAGAAGGCGGCGCAGGAAGTACCTCCATTGTTGGAAGAACTGGCTCTCTCCGAGCAATATCTCCAGCAGCTGCTCACCGACGTCGATCTCGCAGACAGCCAGCCGGCAATCGAAGACATCCGGCTGGCGTTAGAGGACACTGGCTATCTCAAGACATCGCGGAAACGTACCGTGAGCGGGCACACGAAACCGCTCTCCCTGCAATCCACAGATGGATTTACGATTCTGGTGGGGAAGAACAGCAGGCAGAACGATGAGGTGACCTTCCATCGCGCTGCCGGTGACGATATGTGGCTTCACGCGCGGGGAGTGCCCGGTGCTCACGTCATCATCCGTAGTGGGGGCAGACCCATCCCCGCGGGCACACTGCGCCAGGCCGCTCAACTTGCCGCCTATTTTTCCTCTGCACGCGGAGACAATCAGGTTGCTGTGGACTATACGCAGCAACGCTTCGTCCGGCGGATCAAAGGAGCGGGCCCTGGGATGGTCACTTACCGGGATGAGAGCACGTTGTACGTTGCACCCGAAGGCCCTTGAGCGCAGCGCGAACGCTGTCCGTGGCTACTCGACTTTGATTTTGGTCGCTTTCTTTGGCGGTTCGGGTTCAGCATCCATGTGCTTCACGGCTTCATCGACCAGGGATCTCAGTGCCAGCAGGAATTCTTTCCGAGATGCCCGCATGTGCGCGCAGAACGTTTCGGGAATGATCTTTTTCCGTTTGGCCCGGCTCTTGGCACGTATTCCCTTGAGACCCTCAGCAAGCCAATCTTCGAACACAAACTCCTTTTCATTCGCATGTACATCAGTCGTCATGGGAGCCTCACCTCCTTCCCTCTGCCATTTCCGGCACGTGCCGGTTAGACGACGAAACAATCCATTTTAATTCTACACGTGTTGAGCAGGGATTGCCAATCACAGCAGATGCCCCTGGTATCTCGTTCAGGGCTGCACGAACTCGATCAGAATGCCATCGGGATCTTTGGTGCACACCACTCCGCGTGCATCGGGAGCAATGGCGGGTTCCGACAGAAACTTCACTCCTTTGGCTTTGAGTTTGGCGACTGTCTGTTCCACGTCTTCGATGATGAAGGTGAGCCACCGGACGCCGGCAGCGAATGTGTCGGGACGCGCGGGGGGCGGGTTGTCGATTTCCATCAGTTTGATGCGCGTATGCCCCGCTTCGAGTCTGACCTGGCGGAACCCTGTCGGGGCCAACCCGATCGCCGTGGCGAAGTCTGCGGGAATCATGATGTCTACGACGACCTCCAGCTCGAGTATGTCACGGTAGAAGCGGAGTGACTCCTCGAAATTGCTGCAAACGATGCACACGTCGACGGCGGGGTGAGTCATTTTGAACAGCATCTCGCGATTCTCCTTTGGGATATTGATAGGTAGATCGACTATCCACAAGCCCCATCAGCCGGATGAATGATGCTCCTGATCTGATGCGACACTTGCCCTGCCACTCCGTTTCGGTCTGCTCCTTTCACCTGCGCGGCGCCATACGACGGCTATTCCTTTGCGGCGATGCAGATGATACCGGTCCCGACCGGCAGATTCACCCAGTGCAACAAAGTGGCCTCGACCCAGCCGACTCCGGTGAGCACGGCGTTGACCGGCGGTGAGGTCGGTTCCATTTCGACCTGATATGCGTCGTCGTCCGTATCCGGTGCAGCCAGCTCGGGCGTGTCGCCACGCTCCTGGCGCAGCCGAATCAGCATCGCCGCCAGCGGAAACACGAAGAAATTGTTGAACGCCAGGCGCTTCACGTGGAACCCGGCTTGTGCCAGCTTGGATCGAAGCTCTGCGCTCGAATAGCGCCGGAAGTGATGGTTGATCTCGTCGTTGTGACTCCACAACCATTGGTGGGCAGGCGTTGTAATCACGAGCAACCCGCCCGGAGCACACACCCGGTAACATTCGCTCAGCACGCGGGCGTCATCTGCGCAATGCTCGATCACATCCAGCGCTGCGATCAGTTCAAACGTCCGGTCCTCGAACGGCATGTCTTCGGCCTGGCCGGGCCGCACATCGTAACCGCGCTTCTGGGCGATTGCGATTGGTTTTGGGTTGTTCTCCAGCCCGACCACTGCTCCATACCGGCCCAAGTGATGGAACATGTTCCCCGCGCCGCAGCCGACATCCAGGATCCGATTGTCACGGCGGGGTACAATTCCATCCAGCATACTTAGCAGGGCTCTCGTACGGCTCGAGAACCACCAGTGCTTGTCCTCATCGATCACATGTGGGGGGGATACTGTGTGTTGTTGTCCCATGAATTTCCAACTCCCAGACATTTGTGTGAGATTCTACCGCAAATCAGGACGAAAGTAAAGTCATCCCTTTGGAATAACCATCGTTATCACCTATAATGTTTGTCGGCCTTGTTGTTTGAGCAGACTCAGGAGGCGCTCATGAACGTTGCGGTTTCCACACGAAAGGACAGGCTGAGCGAACCCATGCCGCTACCTCTGCCGGAGGGTAAAGGTGGTTTCGTTCGCCTGCGTAACCTCGTCAAAACCTACATTAACGCCGCCGGCGAGTTCCCGGTACTGAAGGGGCTCAACGCTGACTTCAACCAGGGTGAGTTCATCGCCGTCATCGGTAAATCAGGCAGCGGCAAATCGACTCTGATCAACATGATAACCGGCATCGACCGCCCGACTTCCGGAGAGATATTCGTCGGCGATGTGGCGGTTCATCAGCTGGGCGAGAATCAAATGGCCATCTGGCGCGGTCGCCAAGTCGGCGTCGTGTTCCAGTTTTTCCAGTTGCTGCCCATGCTGTCTCTGCTGGAGAACATCATGCTGCCAATGGATTTCTGTAACATGTATTCCTCACGCGAGCGGAAAAGACGGGCGATGCACCTGCTCGAAATGGTGGACATGCAAGAACATGCCAGCAAACTGCCGTCGGCGATTTCCGGTGGACAGCAGCAGCGTGTCGCTATCGCGCGCGCGCTGGCTAACGATCCGCCGTTGCTGGTAGCTGACGAGCCGACGGGAAACCTGGACTCCGTAACGGCGGAGTCGGTCTACCGGATATTCGAGGACATGATCCGGCAGAACAAGACCGTCATTATGGTTACGCACGACAGCAGCCTCGCGCGCCGTGCGTCGCGCACGGTGTTGCTCGCCGATGGAGAAATCGTCAACGAGTATGTAGCCCGTGCGTTGCCCTTGTTGAGCCATGCGCAAATGCTCAAGGCCACACGAAATCTGCTGCCAATGACGTTTACCGCCGGAGAGACGATCATCCAACAGGGCACGGATAGTGACCTGTTCTATATCATCACCGAAGGGCACATTGAAGTCGGCCTCCGGACTCCGGATGGAGAGGATATCGTCGTCGCGACGATGGGCGTTGGCGAGTATTTCGGGGAAATCGAGCTATTGCGTGGAGGAAAGACCATCGCCACCATCCGCGCGGCTAATGACCGGGCGGTCGATGTGGTTGCGTTGGATCGTGCCACGTTCTGTGCGCTGCTTGGAGAATCTGAGTCGACACGGGCCGCGCTGAATCAGATCGCCGACGTGCGGATTGCGGAGAACATCGCCTCGGGCGGTACGCCAGGTGCCTGATCGGACTTTGCTGGCGTAAAATCCTGGCAGAACGATGAAGCCACAGACTCTGCGGCGTGCCGCTCGTTGCCCCAGTCGCCATCGTTGCCTCTTTGTCCACAGCCATTTCGCTCATCGTCGCTGTTTTCTTTTGGATGATGCTGTCTGCAATAGCGCAGATCATTCCAGCGTGGAGCACCGCCTTATGGATGACAGTCCGCAACGCAGTGGCCTGCGAATCTGGTGACGCTTCACCGGGGCCGAGATGATTGGAGGTTCAAACATGTTGGGAAAGTCAATTGTTTCGCTGGCTGTGTTCGTCGGCCTCAGCGTCCAGCTTGCCGGCTGCGCTCCCGGAGGAGGCAACGGGGCCGATGGCGCTGGGCCAGTCACCGAAATCCCGCCGGTCAAAGCAGCTCCGAACATCATTGCCGAAGGTGTTGTCCTTCCCAGGCAATACGCTGCGCTCAGTATGCTCGCGTCGGGAACAGTGGCTGAAGTCCTCATCAGAGAGGGAGACACTGTGGTGGCCGGCGCACCGCTGATTCGCCTGGAGAACAAGTCGCAGCGTGCCGCAGTCAGCGAAGCGGAAGCAGCAGTCCGCGCGGTCGAGGCCCGGTTGGAAGAGCTCAAAGGAGGAGCACGAGTACAGGAAATCGAGGCGGCAGAGGCGCAGGTCGACGCAGCCAAAGCCCGCCTGGGCCGTCTGCTCGAAGACCCCCGCAGCAGTGACCTGGCGGCAGCTCAGGCTTCGTTGGATGAAGCACGAGCTGCATTGGATGACCTGTTGGATGGCCCGAGTGCTGAAGATCTTGCCTCGGCGGCAGCCAGGCGGGCCAATGCGGCGGCAGCGCTTCAACAGGCACAGAGTGCGTACGACGCGGTCAAGTGGTTTGACGGAGTGGGGCAACTTCCTCAATCGTTGGAATTGGCGCAGGCTACAAACGACTACGAGGCTGCAAACGCTGCATACCAGGCGCTTATCGATGGCCCCAGTGCCGCTGAGATCGCCGCCGAGCGGGCCCGCGTGCGCAAGGCGGAAGCTGAGCTGGACAGGGTGCGGCAGTCAGCGCGCGCCAGCGAAATCGCGGAGGCGGAGGCAGAAGTGCGCCGCACACAGGCTGACCTGGACCTGCTCAAAGCAGGCACACGGCCAGAGCAGATTGCAAAGGCGGAGGCGGATGTCGTCGCTGCGTACGCCACATTGCGCAAGGCACAGGCCGTCCTCGCCGACTCCGAACTTCGCGCACCTTTCGACGGGACTATCGCGTGGTTGGCGACGCGGGTCGGCGAGCGTGCCGACCCGGGCAAACCCATCGTGCAGTTGGCTGACCTTACGTCCTGGGTTATCGAAACCGATGATTTGACCGAGATCGAAGTGGTTGACGTCCGGATTGGAGATCCGGCGGTGATTACGTTCGATGCCATCCCGCAGCTAAAGTTGCCCGGACACGTCGTGTGGATCACCCCCTATGGAGAGGAAAAGGCGGGTGATATTACGTACACGGTACGCGTGTGCCCAGATGAAGAGGATGCGCGCTTGCGCTGGAATATGACGGCTATCGTCAACATCGAACCGGTGGAGCACCCCGCCGAGAGTGCGATACCGGCATGTACCGATACGCCGGTAAGCGCAACACCAGCGACATCTGCTTCGCCACCGGCAACGGTGCCGCCGGTGACCGAGGAGATGGCCGCGGCAACCCTGCAACCGGGTTCACAGCGCGTGCCTGCCCGTACCGTCGAAAAACCCACTGGCGAGACGCTCCCGTCCGTCACTGCGACCGCGCCGCTGCCGATTCCGGCGGCAGCGACAGCAGTTCGCACGACCGCAATGTCTACCACAGTGCCGGAACCTGCCGCGATTCCCACGGTGACGGCCACTGTCACCCGGACTCTCCGCGTCGAGATCCTTGCCCCGGGCCTGAACGTGAGGGAAGGACCGGGGATCACCTATCCCACGGTCGGCTATCTGAACCGGGGGGAACAGCCCGATGTGATTGGCCGTGACGAAAGTACCGGATGGTTTCAGATTTTATTCCCTTCCGGCCCGGACGGCAAAGGCTGGATTACTAACAAAACGGACTATGTTCAGATGGTGCCGGCCGAACCCTAGAGGCTTTGACTTTTGACCTGGAATGTGATAATATAATAAGAGACAGTGTTGTCCCGTGCTCAGTCATCATCATTTTGTTCATTTTATATATCTTAGCGAGTTGGTTCCATTCTGAGCACCAAGCTGTCCACATCATTTGCGGTCCTTGAAGAATGCCTGGGATGGCATTCGATCATAATCATATAACATTTATCTTGTTTCGTTCCATAAGTACTTATCAGACATAATCGGCAAACAAAGACAATAGGTCGGTTAGGAGCTCGTTCCCCCCGACGGTTCGGGTGTCTCGGTGCTGCTGAGTGTACTTTTGGGTACGCTCATTTTTTGTTTTCGAGTCGTATCATTATTGTTCCGGTCGATTGACAGAACTATTATGCGCGGTCCACAGTTTTGTTTCTCTGTCGTTGCGGCGATCGGGAGTTTTATTGGCCAAAGGCGAGAGCTTACAAATTGAATACCGGAGGGAACTCAAATGAGCCTGGAATTCCTGCTTCGTCTTGTTGGGATGGCTGTCTTCGCTGTTGGAGGTTGGCAGGTAGGCGTGTTGCTGGCAGGCCGGACCGATACCCCTTACATTCGTTATGTGCTGGTCCTGAGTCTTGCAGGAGCTGCTCTCGGGTTGCTGCTTACACCTTTTCTGACGGTCAGGCCATTGGCATGGACACGTCGGAAGATCCGTCAGCTTCCTGCTCATCAATTATTTTCCGGAATTATCGGATTGGTTATCGGTCTTATCATCGCTGCGCTTCTGGCACTGCCGCTGTCACTGCTGCCGCCGCCGTTCGGAGAAGTACTCCCCTTCTTGGGTGCGATTCTGTTTGGTTATTTCGGGGCGGCAATCATGGTCATGCGCCAGAGAGATCTGTTCACCCTGGTTGGCGGACAGTTTTCGCGAGACGGTGGCACCCGTGAAGGTGGAATCGTACTTCTGGATACGAGCGTTATCATCGATGGGCGGATTGCCGACATCAGCCAGACCGGATTCATCCGTGAGACGATGGTCATCCCACGGTTCGTATTGAACGAATTGCAGCACATTGCTGATTCTGCTGACCCCTTGCGGCGTAACCGCGGACGGCGTGGCCTGGACATGCTCAACAAGCTCCAGAAAGACTCCGCCGTCCCCATCCGCATCACTGACATGGATGTCGAAGAGTTTCGTGAGGTGGACGACAAACTGGTCCGGCTGGCCCGCAACCAGCACTGCCCAATCATCACCAATGATTTCAATCTGAATCGGGTTGCGGAACTGCAGGGTGTGGTCGTTTTGAATGTGAACGAGTTGGCAAATGCGGTCAAAGCTGTCGTGCTCCCAGGCGAGACCCTGCATGTCCGTGTTATCCAGGAGGGTAAGGAAGCGGGACAGGGCGTTGGCTACCTGGATGACGGCACGATGGTCGTGGTCGAAAACGGCCGTCGCTATATCGGAAATGGTGTCGACGTGATCGTGAGCAAAGTTCTGCAGACTTCCGCTGGACGCATGATCTTTGCCCAGTTGGAAACGAACAGAAACTAGCACAAGCCGCCGTATTTCTGACGGGGAGGCGTGCTCGAAGCCGACCGATCTGGGGTATGGATAGTCCGAATTGCGTTAACCGACAAGACATAAAACAGTGTTCGCTGGCCCAGCTGGGTGAGCTCGTCGCCCCCTATCTGCTGGATGCCTTTGGCACGACGGGGCGCGCGAATGGGACGGCCTTCAGTCCGGCGGAATGGCAGGATGTGTTCCTGACAGCTGCCAGAGAAGAGATGCACACATTGGACGATGTCGTGAGTCTGGGCGCTCCCATTTTCCAGGACGAGCTCTCCCAGGTTACGCCGGAAGCCAGACGTGCTTTGGAAGACGCCATCACCAAAGATGTGCTGTTGACGGTTGTGCAGGAATTGCCGGCAGTCGAGCCATTCGATTATGATACGGTGAATAGTTACTTGCGCGACCTTAGAGGACGATTCAAGACGGAACGTGGCGTGTCCGGACGGCAAGTGATGTTTACCATCCGGTCCGTACTGACCGGAACGCTGACGGGGCCCTGTTTGGTGATCGTGATGATTCTGCTAGGAAAAGCAAGGTGTCTGCAAAGAATTCGGGATTGGTTAGCCTCATGCAGCCAGTGAGTCGTGGCGATTTTCTTCGCTTTGCAGTGGTGTCTGCGCAGGAGCAGGCGCTGTACGCGGCGACGCATGTCGTGCTCGTCAGATCGCGGGCTCAGCTGCTGCAGAACCCGAAGTGTATCTGTATTGGGGGATGCCGGCTTGTGACGGCATCCCGTCCTCGCATCTAGGTCCCGTTCCTGGTTTCGCATGGCAACGTCGTCCAGTTTCGCACCGGGACGAGCTTCCTGTGTTTGTTCCTGTCCCAGCACTTTCAAGATAATTCCCTTCCGGGGGCATCGTCCGGCGAACCGGGAGAGAGAGGTACGATCATGACACTGCAAATCTATAACTCGCTGACGCGTAAAAAAGAGGAATTCCAGCCCATGCACGAGGGAGTCGTGGGTATGTACGTGTGTGGTCCGACAGTCTACGACAACGCGCATATCGGGCACGCCAAGGTGTATGTCACGTTCGACGTGGTCAATCGCTACTTGCGTTACCTGGGCTATCGCGTGCGTTACGTCCAGAACATCACCGATGTCGGGCACCTGACCGACGACGCCGATTCCGGCGAAGACAAAATCCTGAAACGAGCGACGATCGAGCGTGTGGAACCGATGGAGTTGGTCGAGAGGTATATGCGCAGCTACTTTGAAGACATGGATGCGCTGCATGTGATCCGTCCCGACATTTCCCCACGTGCCAGCGCTCACGTGCCCGAGCAGATCGAGCTGGTGAAGACGCTGATCGATAAGGGCCATGCCTATGAGGCCAACGGCTCGGTTTATTTCGACGTCTCCAGCTTTCCGGAATACGGCAAGTTGTCGGGTCGCCGGGTCGAAGAGCTACAGGAGGGGGCCCGCGTTGAAGTCAACCCGGAGAAGACCGATCCGTCGGACTTTGCGCTCTGGAAGAAAGCGGAGTCGCAGCACATCCTCAAGTGGAACAGCCCATGGGGCTGGGGCTACCCCGGCTGGCACGCGGAGTGCTCCGCGATGTCGGGCAAGTATCTAGGCGAGACGTTCGATATCCACGGGGGTGGTCTGGAGAACATCTTCCCGCACAACGAGTGCGAGGTGGCCCAGAGTGAGGCGGCGAACGGCAAGCCGTTCGCGCGCTATTGGATGCACAATAACATGGTCACCGTCGATGGCGTGAAGATGGGCAAGTCCCTGGGGAATGCGATCTTCTTGAAGGACCTGTTCACGCGTTATCCGCCGCTGGTCATCCGCTTCTTCATCCTGTCTAGCCACTACCGCTCGCCGACAGACTTCAGCACCGAGGCGCTCGATGCGGCGCAGAAGGGCCTGGACCGGCTGCTTGCGACGGTTGCTCTGCTCCGCGAGCGGCTGGACAAGGCGCAGCCGGGTGAGCTCGACGCGTCGTTCGTCGAGAAGTTGGAGCAACACAAGGTGCGCTTCCTGGAACGCATGGATGACGATTTCAATACGGCCGGGGCCATCGGAACGCTGTTCGACATGTCGAAAGACGTCAACACGCTGCTCAACAGCGGCGAGCCGGTAAGCAGGGTCACGCTGCAGGCGATTGACGATCTCTACCGTGAGATGGGGGAGAAGATTCTGGGCATCATCCCGGACGCGTTGGCGGAAGAGGCGGCCGCGGGCCTGGATGAGGCGTTGATTGAGTTGTTGCTGGAGCTGCGTGCACAGGCGCGTGTGGCGAAGCAGTGGGCGCAATCCGACTGGATTCGTGACCGGTTGGCCGCTCTCAACATCGTCATCGAGGACCGCGCTGAAGGGACCACCTGGCACATCGCCCGCTAGACCCGTCCGCAGCGGCTGACGCGGCGCATGGAGTACGTCCGTTTTGAAGTGGCGCGAGTACCGCGCCGCTGCGATTGGCCTGATCCGGCCTGTTCTGCGATCGGAAACGAAAAGGCGACATCCCAATTTCGGGATGTCGCCTTCCGCATTTATGGTGATTGGTTCGGCTAGGCTTCCGAAGAGCTGTGCGCCGTCTGCCCGGCGGGGGTGGCGGGTGGCGTCCGCTCCTCTCCCGCGGGCTTCGGTGCGAAGCGCGGCCGTCCGCGCAAGATCTTGACCCTGACGAACGTCTCCAGACCGTCGAGGTATGAGTAGGCTGTTGGGATGACCACCAGCGATAGCAACGTAGAGGTCAACATTCCACCGATTACCACCGCAGCCAGCGGCGCGCGTGACTCTGCGCCCGCTTCCAGCTTGAGGACCAGCGGGATCATCGCGAAGATGATGGCCGCCGAGGTCATCAAGATAGGGCGCATACGCTGTTTCCCGGCTTGGATCAGCGCTTCCGTGCGGGACACACCCTGCTGTCGCAGGATATCTGCGAAGTCGACGATCAGGATACCATTCTTGGTTACGAGACCCATCAACATGATCAACCCCAGCATGGAGAAGATATTCAGCGTATTGCCCGTCAATGCCAGTCCCAGGAACGCACCTACCAGCGATACCGGTAGGGAGAACATGATCGCAAATGGAGAAACCAGGGATTCATACAATGCCACCATCAACATATAAATCAGGATGATGGAGAGGAACAACGCCTGGAACAGCGATGCGAAAGACTCGTTCATGATCTCGATCATTCCGGATTCGGGGATGCGGTACCCCTCAGGGAAGGACACGTTCTCCTCGATCCCTTTCATGACCGCGGTATTCACTTCACCCAGGGCTGCTCCCTGTGCGAGGTTCGCGGATATGGTAATCGTCCGTTCCCGGTTGTAGCGGGTGATGACCGAGGGCGCATCCGCATCCGCGAGCTGGGCAACCTGGCTGACCCTCACCGGTGTATTGTTCGATGTATAGGTCAACGGCAACCGCCCCAGTTGCTCGATGTCTCCACGAGTCCGCTCGTTGGCGATCAAGGTCAGATCCAACTCAGGTTGACCCTCCACGCGGAAGGTAGACACCTGAGAGCCAGCTACGGCCATACGCAGTGCCTGTCCAACCGCCGAGGACGAGAGTCCCAGATCCTTCATCCGGTCGCGGTCTAATATCATTTGCAGCTCGGGCGATCGTTGTGCCTGGATGTTGCGCACTCCAGCGATCCCCGGCGTGTTCAGCATGACCTGCTCCACCTGGTTAGCCAGTTCGATCAATGTGTCGATGTCAGGGCCGGCGATCATCAGTTCGAGGTCGGCTTCATCTCCCCCACCCAGCGACGCAGGCACCGAAACCATGATGTTCGCGTCCGGAAGGAACGCAACATCCGAGCGAAGCGCCTCGGCGACCTGCGCCGAAGAGCGCGATCGCTCGTTCTTGCCGACCAGGTTTACAGTGATGCTGGCACCCGATGAGCCGAGTTGGCTGAAGATGTTCGACCCTTGCGAGCCAACCTGTGCCAGCACATTTTTGGTCTCCGGATAGGCCATCGCGATGTCCTCGATCTGGCGCACCACCTTGTCGGTTGTTTCCAGGTCGGTACCAGCGGGCATCTGGATGTTGATGGAGACTTTGCTGGTGTCCTCAGCTGGCATGAACTCGGTTGGCAGGAGCCCGAGCGGGATCATCGCGAATGCTGCGACCAACGAGAGGATCGCGACCACGACGACCACCGGCCGGTGGTGCAGGCTCCAGTGCAGCAGTCGTCCGTAGAAGTTGACCAGCGCGCCGTATCCTCGTTCCCAGGTGTTGACGAACGCACCCCACAGACCGCGTGGTTTGGTCTCCCCTTTCAGCCAGCTGGCGGCCAACATGGGTGTCAGCGTGAATGACATGAACAACGAGAACAATACCGCGACAGCGATGGTGATGCCGTACTCCTTGAAGAACTGCCCAATGATACCGGACATGAACGCCACCGGCAGATAGATCACGACGTCGCAGAACGTGATGACCATAGCCGCCATCCCGATCTCGGCCCGTCCGTCGAGCGCTGCTTGATCGGGTGATTTGCCCATGCCCAGGTGGCGTACGATGTTCTCCAGCACCACGACCGAATCGTCCACCAACACGCCGATGACCAGCGCCAGGGCCATCAAAGAGACCTGATTGAGGCTGAAGCCCAGCAAGAACATCACCAGGAAGGTCGAGATCAGCGAAGTCGGTACAGCCAGCAAGACAATGATGGTGCTGCGCCACATGTGCAGGAAGAACAGCAGCACCGCACCGGTGATCAACACAGCCAGCACCAGGTCGAACTCGACAGCGTGGACTGCTGCTTCGGTGTACTGCGAATCATCGTTGACGATATCGATACTCATCCCCGCCGGAACTGCAGCATGCAGTTCTTCGATGGCTTTGCGGATGTTCTCCGATGTCTGCACGGTGTTGGCGTCGGACTGCTTGGTGACGCTCAGCGACACGGTGTCTTCGCCATCGAGGCGGAGTCTTTCCTCGATCTCCTTGTGTGTGTCCCGCACATCCGCGACGTCCTTCAAATAGACGCGCGTATTGCCAGACGAAACGACCACGTTTTCGATTTCTGCGATGCTCGAAAAACGTCCCAACGAACGAATCGCAGTCCGTTCCGTGCCAGTGGTGACTGAGCCGGCAGGAACGTCGACGTTCTCTTGCATGAGGACGCCCGCCAACTGCGTCAGCGAGACATTGTGCCCCGCCATTTTCAGCGGGTCGGCCTGCACTTGAATCTCCTCCTCGAGACCACCGGAGATGGTTACCGCAGCCACGCCCTCTTTGGACAGCAGTTTCGGTTTGACGATGTCTTCCGCAAGCCGGTATTTCTCGCTCAGGGTCTGCGGCCCACTCAGCACAATATTCATGATCGGCATGGCCCCAATGTCTGCCTTATAGATTGTCGGTTTCTGCGCATCACTGGGCAGGTCGGTGTTGCTCAAGGCACGCTCGACGTCGATCGCCGCCTGGTCGCCGTCCACGTTCGTCTTGAATGCAGCCAGCACGATTCCGACGCCTTCGCGCGCGGTGGACTGGATGTAGTCCAGTCCAGACACACCAGCGACGGCATCCTCGACAGGTTTGACTATCTCAGTCTCGATGTCGGTAGGGGAAGCCCCCGGATAGATGACAATCGTCGCCACATAGGGGAAATTAATTTCCGGGTAACGATCCACCTTCAGCGAGTTGAACCCATTGATGCCCAGGATGATCAACGCCAGGATGATCATCAGCATGGTAAGCGGACGCCGAATGGCCAGTTTTGTTAGTCCCATAATCTCAGCTACTCCTCAAAACCACTATCTCACACAAAAAGGAGCTACAGCTAAGGACTTCAGCCATAGCTCCTTGTTCAAAATTCCTGCGGTTGTGCTTGGAACGACTACCGTGCGTTATCCGGACACAACGTTGACCCAATCACCCGGGTTCAGGCTTTTCTGACCGGACACGACCACCTGTTCGCCCAGGGTCAGGCCCGATTGGATCTGAACGGAATCCTTGTTGGCCAGACCTGTGGTTACGATCCGCTTCTCAACTTCACCATTGTCCACAACGTAAACATAAGACTGATCGCCATCGGTGATCACGGCAGATGCGGGGACCAGCAATGCGTTGGCGTACTGCTCCGTAACCAGGTTGACCTCTGCGAACATGCCGGCGCGCAGCAGGCTATCCTGCTGATCCGGCGAAATCTTCACCTCAAACGTTCTGTCGTTATCATTTGCCGTCGGAGAGACCAGCGAAACCTCCCCGCTGAATTTCTGGCCTGCGTAAGCGGCAACCGAAATCGATGTCGGCTGACCGGTCTTGACCTCGCCGATGCGGGACTCTTCGACTTTGACGATCACCTCGACAGCGGAGGACACGATGGTCGCAAGCGGTGTGGTGGGGCCCGCCATCGAACCCACAGACATGGGGGCAGCAGCGACGACACCCGCCATCGGCGATCTGACGACAGTCTCTTTCAACTGCAATTCCATCAGGTCGAGCGCAGCCTTGGCTTGCAGGTATTGCGCGGCAGCCAGCGCCAGATCGGTGTCGCGGTAGGGATTCCTTGCCAAAGCCAATTGCGCCTGGGCCTGGTCCACCATCGCCTGTGCGGCGCGGATATCCTCGGGCTTTGCTCCTTCCATTGCCTCTACGTATTGTGCATGTGCCGCCTCATAAGCGACCGTCGCCTGTTCCAACGCCACCGATTGTGGCAGCATGCCTTTGCCATCGTACCAGGCAATCTGGTCGTAAGCGGCTTGGGCTGCTTTGAGCGCTGCCTTGGCCTGCACTTCAGCAGCTTTTGCCATAGCTTGTTCGTTCTCATTCAACGGCAGCTTCGCACGGTCCAATTGGGCCTGTGCCGCGTCGACCGCGGCCTGAGCCGCAGCGATTTGCTCCGCGCGCCCACCATCCTGCATTTGCTGGATCTGTATTTCGGCGACTTGCAAGGCGGCGCTCGCCTGATCCACCTGCGCCTTCAGTGTGTCCGATTCGAGAACGGCGAGGATGTCGCCCTTTTCCACCCGATCTCCAATCTGCACGTTCACGGATTCAATCCGTCCGCTTGCCTTGGGCAACACGACGACTTCATCGACAGACTTCACGTTGCCGGAATAATTGATCGCGGTCTCGATCGGCCCCGCTTTCACGCGAGCGACCTCGACACTCAGCGCCCGACGTTCGTCTTCGCCCAGCTCGGTCGCGTTCGCTTTGGGTGTCGTGAGCCCCGCTGTGGAATTCATCATCGTACTGACCAATGGAATGGCCGCAATTCCAAAAACGAGACCAACGACAACGATCAGGAAAATTGTAGACTTTTTCATGCTCTTGGTTACCTCCGCGCGGTACCACTCAATGGGTACAAATTGGCACACCAGCTCTCAGTCTCACCATTGAGGTCCGAGCAGCTTTCGTATCTCTCACAGTACATTACTCAGAACAGCTAATTCATTAGCAGCACGATAATTTAGTGCTACTAATTATATATCACACTAAACAATTTGTCAAGAGCCATTTGCGCCGATCACTGCCAGTTTATGGACAGTGTGTCGTATAAGTCTATTATATGCGGAATCCCTCTCGTGTCAACAATCAGCGGTACAGTCCGTTTTCCGATCAGCCCGCTCGCGGGCCCTGGCCGGCTCGCTGAGATCCGCTCCAAGCGGCACGCTGTGCAGGGTTCCGCAGAACCGTTCCATGTTACTGTTGTCCGCCCGGCAAGGTGCCGGTCATTTCGCTTGTGGCTGCCGGCCCCTGATCTTCTTCTGCGGAGCTTGTGGGTTCGATCTTGACCATCGCTGTCATGTTCCAGCGCAGGCGTGCGTCGTATTCGTCGGGCCGAATCAGGACGGTGTAAGTCATGTCGCCTTGTTTTTCCTCACCGTACGGCTTGATGCTCACGACCGTGCCGGTCAAGGTCAGGTCAGGGATGGCATCGAACGTGATGGCGGCCTTTGCGCCCTCGGTTACGTCCACCACCTCGATCTCAGTGAGATCGTCCGTCTCGATCTGCCAGGTAGCGATATCGGCAAGTCGGGCAAGCGGCCGGCTCGGATCGACCGGCTCGCCTACCCGTGCATCCAGCGCAGCGATGACACCGGAAAAAGGTGCGCGCAGTTCTGTCTCACGCAAGGCGACGCGAGCGCGCTCCAATGCAGCCTGCGCTGCTTTCACGTCCGCCTCAGCTTTGGTAATGGCCTCGGGACGTGCGCCCACCTTGATCAAGTCGAGATCGGCCTGTGCGCGGCGAACGCGTGCCTCGGCGGCGGCGATTTCGTTTGCCCGCGCTGGGCTCTTGATGCGGTCCAACTTTGCCTGCGCCTCACGGACTTTGGCTCTAGCCGTTGCGATTTCCGCATCACTTGCCCCTTTGGCGATTTTTTGATATCGTGCATGTGCAGCCTCATATTCGTTGGTGGCTTGCTGCAGTTCAAGCGATTCGGGACGAGCCTGGATACCAGCATCCCACTTCACCTGATCGTAGGCAAATTGTGCCTTCTGCAGAGCGGACTGGGCATTGGCACGATCCGCCAGCGCCCGGGACAACTCGTCGTCATCGGGACCGTCGTTCAAATCCTGGAGCTCCGCCTGCGTGCCTTCCAGCTCAGCTTCCGCTGCCGCCAGTTCTTCCGGTCTTGGCGGTTCCCGAAGCTGGTTGAGCTCAGCCTGGGCGGTTTCCAGTGCAGCTTCGGAAGCGGCGATCTCTTCCGTCCGCGAGCCTGCCAACAGCTCATTCAGATGGGCCTGTGCCGATTCCAACGCTGCTTCCGCTTCTGCGGTGGCGGCGCGCTCTCGTCCGTTCTGCAGGTAAACTAACATCTGCCCGGCGCGTA
>ENA-OSEO01003230-OSEO01003230.1-sediment-metagenome-genome-assembly--contig:-NODE-3230-length-19882-cov-3.777480_pt1 | contig 19882 bp, 14 predicted proteins | sample MGYA00237883_ERZ534232 | MGnify/ENA metagenome assembly ERZ534232
GTGCCCTGATACCGCATCCGGCTAATCGCTGGGCGAGTGCGTATTTATCCAGACAAAGGGTTATAAACTCTCGTCTTGGCAGCATGATGTGCACGCCGTCACCGGCAAGATCCCAAAAGTCTGTCAATTCTTCATCAACAAGCGGAACGACGACTTCGACTTTCTCCTCATGACAGATCCGACGCAGGGTCGGCACAAAGTCGGGCGCCCCTCCGGGGGGTATGATGAACCCGGCGTCTGCGAGAAAAAGTCCGACGGCGTGTCGATCCATATCCGCGGCCAGAACACGATACCCATCCGTGCGCAACCGGTTGATAAGTCCCGGGATTGCGGCTCCGCCGGCCCCGGTTATCAGTACAGTGGTCATAACTCTATGTACCCCCGCCTATGAGGTCCCATGCGAGAGGCGTTCCTCTCTCGATATCACGGCCGGCGCGGCGCCCGAGGATCTCCCCCATATGGCGAACCGGCAAGCCATGTCCCGGCCGTATGGACCGGATGTTTCCGTCCGTAAAGCGCTCTCCGGCCTTTATATCTTTTACCGCGAACAACGATCTGCGAAAGATGCGGCTCCGTGCCTCGGTCTCGCTGACCCCGTAATGCACCGTCCCCAGGGCCTTCTCCGTCGCGCGCACCGCCTCGACCATGGCATGGAATTCGCGGGGCTCAAGAGAGAAGGTGCTGTCCGGGCCCGGGGTCTTCCGTGACAGGGTAAAGTGCTTTTCCACGATACAGGCGCCCAGGGACACGGCGGCCACCGGCACCGCAACATCCATGGTGTGATCGGAGATCCCGACCGGCACGCCGAAGGCCTCCGCCAGGTGAGGAATGGTACGCAGGTTCATCTCTTCCGGCGGAGCGGGATAAGCGCTGTTGCATTTGAGCAGGGCGATCTCAGGGGCGCCCGCCATGCGGGCGGACCGGACCGCTTCATCGATTTCCGAGAGTTCAGCCATGCCGGTGGAAATAATGACCGGTTTCCCGGTCCTTCCCATTTTTTCAATGAGGGGCAGGTCCGTGATTTCAAATGAGGTGACCTTATGAACGGGAGTCCCCATCTCCTCCAGAAAATCCACCCCCGTACCGTCTACCGCCGCGGAAAACAGATCCAATCCCAGGCCATTGGCAATCTCCTTCAGCCGGGGCTGCCATTCCCAGGGCATATATGCCCCGCGATAGAGTTCATACAGCGTCTTTCCATCCCACAGCGTTCCACCGCCGACACGGAAATATTCCTTGTCCGACTGAATGGTATGGGTGTCGGGGGTGAAGGTTTGCAGTTTCACAGCATCCGCTCCGGCCCTCCCGGCGGCTTCAATGATTTTCACCGCCTCATCGAAATCCTGATGATGGTTTGCCGACATTTCGGCAACGATGTAGACGGGGCAACCTTTCCCGATTCGCCGCCCGTTGATTGTAATAAAGGGATCCATTTCCTCATCCTTTATGTACGGTAAGCGTGTAGCGCAGACCATCCAGCTCGAAATAAGCGGGATAGCGTTTATTATCCGCTACACGCAGCAGATTGAACTGTTCCCGGATCGTCTTGTCCGGATCGAGCCTCGAATCCTCCGGTGAGCGCCTCCGGTAATACGAGGCCCTTCCCGCCTGATCCCTCCCCCTTGAGACAATACCCGGGTACTCCTGAACGAATGAGAGGCATAGCCTGACGGTGTACGCGGCCTGTTTCTTTCTCAGATCCTCTACCAGCTCAGTTCCGTCAAAACGCATCACATCCGTGAGATAGATACTTCCGCTGTCCACCCGCTCTTCCGCCTCAAACAGGGTTATGGGAATCTCGTTCTTTCCTTCGAGGATCTGCCATGTCAGGGGAGACCATCCCTTCCCCTGAGGCAGTGCGCTCTCATGGACGACCAGATTGTGCCTGTTTCTCGCCAGGACGCGGGGGGGGATGACCCGTCCGCATCCCAGATAGAAGGCGATGTCGCCCTTCCTGACGTGGGAACGGTTGTGTCTCCACACAACGGCATGGCCCATTCCTGCCAGAGAGGACACGAGATCCGGCAGGCAGGCATTAACCCAGCTTTCTTTATCGGAAAGAACGGTGATCAATAGGCGATGCGGCCGAACGTCGGCGCGGCCCTTCGAATGAGGGGATATTCCGTCTATCTGGCCAGTCCCGCCCCGCTTTTTCCCCGCTGGCGCCATGGTTCACCCCTGTAATTCGTCCCGGTATTCCCAGACCTTCGAAAAAGCCGACGCCACGTCGTCCAGATCATCTTTCGTCAAGGACGGGCGCATCAATTCATGGGTGATGAGCTGCGTGTCATACATCTTTTCGCAGACCGGACAGATCCCCTTCTCGTAACGCACCTCTCCGGTGTAAAAAGGCGCAACAAAGGGGAACCCCTTGTCGCCGTACACTGTCTTCCGCTGATAGAGGGGCTGGAGATACAACGGCTGGACATACCCGCAGCCGATCTTGACGCCCTCCCCTTCCCTGTTCACGTAATGCGGCAGTTCCGCCTTGACGGCATCGACGAAACGCTCCCGTGACATACCGGCCACATCGCTCCTGAATTTCACGGGATGCACATAGTAGGCGTGTTCACAGCCCGGCCGCACGCGGGGCATGACAAGACAGGGGATCGGGGCAAGCTTCTCTTCCAGGTACCGTACATTTTCCCTCCAGCTTTTCATGATGCCCTTCAGTTTCTTCAACTGCTCCCGGGTGATTGCCGCTTCGATCTCGGTCATGCGGAAATTGAAGCCCAGCATATTCACCAGATGGGTCCGTCCCATCTGTTCGACAACCGCTTCGGCATGGTTGCGGATGAGGCGCATCCGTTCGGCCAGTTCGTCATCGTCCGTGACGATGATCCCCCCCTCTCCTGCATGGATATGTTTATGATAGTTCAGGGAATAGACGCCGATATGGCCGAGAGTGCCCGCATATCTGCCTCCGGATTTCACTCCCGGCGCCTGCGCGGCGTCTTCAATAACCGTCAGGTTGTGGCGTTCGGCGATGGCGTTGATCCGTCCAGCGTCATAGGGCAGGCCGCAAATATCCACCGCCACGATGGCCTTTGTCCGGGGAGTGATTCTCTCCTCGACGGAATCGGGGTCCAGGCAGAAATAATCCTCCTCGATATCCGCAAAGACGGGGATGGCGTTATAGACCAGCGCGGCGGCGGCCGAGGCGCTCATGGTATAGGGAGAAACGATGACTTCATCCCCCGGTCCGGCGCCCGTGGCTCCGACGGCGCAATAGAGACCTGAAGTAGCCGAATTGACCGCGATGGCATGTTTAACGTTGTAGTATTCCGCCCACTCCCTTTCGAGGGCCTGTACCTGGGGTCCGCCATAGAAATCCCTGTGCCAGGACCCCAGAAATCGAGAGAGGATGCCGGAGCGCATCACCTCCACAACCGCCTCTTCCTCTTCTCTTCCGATCATATTGTAAGCGGGAAAGGGGTGTGTCCTGATTTTATCTCCTCCATTGATGGCAAGCTGCGACATGATTTTTCCTTTTCTTCTTTGTTACGGCATGCACCTGCCTGCGGCAGGGGGCTCGTTCACGGGAGACAGGGCCTGACCGTCCGGCATATGCCGGACGATTCGATACGCCCCCTCTCCGTCTATCAATAATCTCCCATTGACGCTGAATCTCTCCCTTTTTTCCCTGCTGGCAATCAGTTCCGATACGCGTTCCATGACCCGATCTTCCGACAGGTCGGAGAACCAGCCGAGATTTTCGGCGATTCCCGCCTTATCGAGGCCGCGCGCTATCTCCTTCTGATTGTCCGCGAGAACGACGGTCAGGAAAGGGAGTCCCATATACGACATCTCCCAGCAGGTGCTGCCTCCCGCCGAGACAGCCATATCGGCCCATGCCATCAATGCGGGCATGTCATCAACGTTTTCCACAATTCGCATGTTCCGCCGGGAAATCGCCTTTTCCACCGTCTCAGCATGGGGATTTGACGGCCCCGTCACGATTCTCACTTCACAATCGAAGCCGGCCAGTCTGGTCAATGCCCTCACGATGGGGACGGTCCCGTTGTCAGGATCGGAACCGCCCAGTGTGACCAGAATAGTACAAGCCCTTTCTTTGATCTCCCTCTTCCATCCGGACCACCGCAGAAATTCACGCCGCAGCAGCACGTATCGTGAACCCAGAAGGAGGCGCGTACAGGTCTCCCGGCTCCGGTACAGATCGCTCCGGGCGGATATGTTCTGATTCAAGACCAGATCGGCGGAGTAATGATCGGCATGGCCATAATCGTCAATCAAAAGAAGCTTCAGCCCCGCATTTTTGATGCGCTCTTGATATTCATCCTTAAAGTGATACCCGTCGGCCACGACCCATCCCGCCCGTTCGCGCATGGCAAGGGCAACCGTCTGCAGGGCATCGTCCGGACTTCCCGGTCTCTCGGAGAGGTAGCGAACATCCACCCCATGACAGCGAAGCCGCGCTTCCAGCGATTGAGATTCCGGCGCCATGCTTAAGACCACGCGCCCGCCGGCATCCTTCCAAGCCTGGGCCAGCGCCAGACACCGCATGACATGTCCTGTCCCGATCAGCCGACCCGCGTCGGCCCGGATTACAAGCGTTTCCTCTTCCACTCCTGTTCCTTTTGCCACCGATCCCACTGCGAGAACACACCCTTACCTTGTTTCAAACCACTGATTATGTCAGTACCCATTCCCCACAGTGTGCCGCTCGCACGGGGGGATCGACGCCGAGGCACGATGCGCGGTTTCATGGAAAAGGCGTCTCCTGTGTACCGTTCCGCGGGAACGAGCATACGTATCAACCGTGCTCCGCACCGCTTCGATGACCCTGTCCACGTCACGCCTGCTCATCCCCGGGAAGATGGGCAGTGAAATGATCTCTTCATAGGCCTCCTCAGCGACGGGGCACAGCCCCGGACCCGTCCCGAATCGTTCCCGGTAGAAGGGGTGCAGATGAACCGGGACATAATGGACGTTGACGCCGATTCCCGCCGAGCGCAGGGCGTTAAATATCTCTTCTCTGCCCGCCGTCAATTCGCCGAGGTCGAATCTCACCGCGTACAGGTGGTAGGCGTGCGATACATCCTTGCTGACCCGCAGCGGTCTCACGGCTGGAGTGCGCTCGAAGGCCGCGTCATACCGCGCGGCGATCTCTCTTCGTCTTTTCAGCCATGCGGAAGACTTTCCCAACTGGGTCATTCCCAGGGCGCACTGAAGATCGGAGAGACGATAGTTATAGCCGAGGTCCGCCATCTCATAGAACCAGGAACCCTGTTTCTCCCGCTGGCGGTGGTCGGTGGTAATTCCGTGGTTGCGAAAGGCGCGCATGCGCTCCGCAGCCAGGGGCATGTCCGTCGTGATCATGCCTCCTTCACCCGTGGTGATATGTTTTACCGGGTGAAAGCTGAAGACCGTCAGGTCGGCCAGGGAGCCGACCGGGCGTCCTTTGTAGCGGGCTCCCAGGGCGTGGCAGGAATCCGCTATGAAGAGTAATCCCTTTTGCTTCGCAATGGATCTCAGGGCGTCGTAATCGCAGGGCTGTCCGGCGTAATCCACGGACAGAATCGCCTTCGTGCGGGGCGTGATGTGTGCCTCTATCTTCTCCGGATCAATGAGGAGCGTGTCCGGCAGCACATCGACGAAAACGGGGGTTCCCCCCTGGAACACGACGGCATTGGCCGTTGCGGCGAAGGTCATGGGCGGAAGGATAACCTCATCGCCGGGACCGATGCCGATAGCGTACATGGCGGCATGGAGCGCCGCCGTTCCGCTGGAAACGGCCACCGCTTCACGGGAACCGACATGACCGGCGAACCGCTTCTCAAATTCTCCGACCCGCGGCCCCGTCGTCAGCCAGTCCGATTTCAATACATCGACCACGGCGGCGATATCATCTTCCTCTATACATTGATGTCCGTAAGGAATGATTGCGCTTTCAGTAGACATTGTCATGGAACCCTCTCTCTCCGCCATCATCCTCTAGATCCGCACCTCAAGAACCTTCCCCGGAGAGGGAATGTTTTCTTCCGAGCCGATCATATCCAGGATGACATTCTCGCTTAAGCGGTGAATGGTGGAAACAAAGTTGGCAACGGCGTCATCGGTGCCCGGAGACGCAGGCCGCGTGATCTTTCTCAGCGCCTCGATATCGAGCCAGTGATCGTTCCGATTGCTTGAATACACAAACCCTTCCGGCACCTTCCGGCCGCTTTCGTAATTGTGCCTCTTCCACCATGAATGATCGGGCATGATGACATACATCCCGTTGTAGGCAATCGTGTTTCTCCCTTCCTCCGCCGTGATGAGGGTTTCGTGCAGCTTTTCGCCCGGTCTGATGCCGATGGTTTGCACCTCGCATTCCGGGGCGATCGCCCTGGCAAGATCGGTTATCTTCATGCTCGGGATATTGGGAACAAATATTTCCCCCCCCTGCATGTGACAGAGGGCCGAGACAACCAGATCGACAGCCTGGTCCAGGGTGATCCAGAAGCGCGTCATTTTTTCGTCGGTTATGGTAATTTTTCCGGATTTCATCTGTTCTCTGAACACGGGGATGACACTGCCGCGGCTTCCGATAACGTTGCCGTACCGCACGCAGCTGAACCGGGTGCCGCGGGGGCCCGAATAGGAATTGCCGTGAACAAAGATCTTCTCGGCGCACAGCTTGGTGGCTCCGTACAGATTGGCGGGGTTGGCCGCCTTGTCGGTGCTGAGAGCGACGACCTTCTTGACGCCCGTGTTGATGGCCGCGTCGATGACATTCTTCGCCCCGAGGATATTGGTCTTCACCGCTTCAAGGGGATTGTACTCGCAGGCCGGGACCTGTTTGAGGGCCGCGGCGTGAATCACGATATCGACCCCTTCCATGGCCCGTTTCAGCCGGTCGCCGTCGCGCACATCGCCGATAAAATACCGTATCTTATCCTCGCCAAATTCCTGACGCATCTCATGCTGTTTCAACTCATCGCGGCTGTAAACCCGAATGACGGACGGACGATACTTCTCCAGCATGACCGTGCAGAAATGCTTGCCGAAGGAACCGGTCCCCCCGGTCAAAAGGATCGATTGCTTTCTCCAGTTGATTTTCCCCGTATCCTCATTCCCGATCCCGAGAAGCTTCCGGGCCTCCGCGATGCTCTTCTTTTTTACATGGACCAGATCCCTGATCTGCCGGAGTTGTTCGATGGCGTGCTCCGTGTACCTTCTCTGTTTTCCCGGTGTTTTTTTTGTCGTGATAAATCCGTCGAACTCCCCCTCCCAGTAGCGGATGGTGGAAGCCGGAAGGTGCAACCGCTCGCTCACTTCCTGTATCTTGTATTCCATAGGTGTCTCCATATCGTTCGTCATCCTTTGTATTCTATTTCATGGCAGCCTTCTCTTCGGCTGCAAGCAGGGAAAACTTTAATCCAACTTTCAGATTAACTTTAGATTTAGCAACAAGCATGCCATCAGTCGTGGCGCTGTATTTTTCATTGAAATCAAGCTGATAACCGGATACGCCCGCCATGAAAGAGGCGGGGAGGGAAATTCTTTCCCGTCAGGGGCGGGCAGGGGCGGGAGTAATTTCCCGGAGAGTCTCTTCAAAGGAACGAATGGTGCCGGTCATGGTCTCGTACGTTTTCAGAAACTCACGGGCAAGTTTCGGGAAATTGCAGACCTCGGTCTCGGACATGCACAATTCATGCATCTCTTTCAGGATCGGGAGCGGTCCCTCGAGATCCCGTATCTCTTCTTCTCCCCGGGACAGTTGATCGGCAAGCTTCCGTATCGATCCGCCGTCCGGATTTCTTTTGGAGAATTCCGCCAGAATCGTGCGGCACGTCCTGATTCCTCGCGTATATATCTCTGTATAAGACCGGCAGGCGTTCTGAAAATCGGCGACAATGTCGATCCGTTGTCCTTCACTCTCCTCATCGCCGACCAGAGAGGTGGAGTCGGCGATATCAAGCCACCGGTTCCAGAGGGCCTGGCCGATGGTCGCCTGTGCGTGGGTGAATGAGGCCAGCCACGGCAGAAAACGGTCACCCCCGCCGTCGATGGGTTCATACCGCATGGTTCCGTCGTCCCGGAAGGAAGACCGATACAAAGCGGCTCCATCATGGTGTGTGGAATCAGCGCCCTCCCGATCCAGCGCCATTTGTACCCCCTGGAAGACCGTCCCGGGGGTAATCCCCTCCCCGCAGAGCGGGTTGGCGCACACCGTCGTATCGATGCAGGGACAGCAGGGATAGGCGGACTGGATCACGATATGGCCGTCTCCGTACGGTCCCGTGATACCGAAAAAAGCCACGCTCATGAAGATCCCCACCACCTTCGTGCCCGCCGCCGCAGCGATATGCATGGGCCCCGTATCATTGCTGACCAGAAGATCGATCCCCCGGAAGAACGAAGGGAGTTCGGCAAGGGGCGTGCCGCCCACAAGATCCACGAAAGGGAAAGCCGCTATGCGGCCGAAGTCCTCGGCCAGTTCCCGTTCGCCGGGGGAACCGAAAAGAACGATCCGCGCATCGAGTCCGTCCACAAGGTCTTTCCCCAGTCTCACAAAATTCTCTACGGGCCACCTCCTCGAAGCCATGTTCGCCCCCAGGTGGAATCCGATGATCAGCCGGCCCGTGTCGGCGCCCATCTCCATCAGCCGTGTTCGGCAGCGCAGTTCCAGTTCCGGATCGGTGGGGAGAAAATCGACGACCGGTCGGTGCCGGACTCCCGTCATCCCCATGTACAGATCGACGAGATTGAGCAGGTTGTCCCGGCGATTTCTCGCGACGGCAAACAGATACTTTCCCCAGTTCCCCGATACGACGATTTCGTTATTTTCCGAAAAGACCCTCCCCTTCTTTTCGGCGGCGTCGATCTTCCCTGAGAGATAGCTGCTGCTCCAGTCATGGGTCAGGTTGATCAGAAGGTCATACCGCTCGCCCAGTTCCGGCACCTTTTCCATGAACCGGTCAAGGATCTCCGTCTGCCCCTCCTTTCTTTCACCCATGATCTCCCTGACCGTCCGCCAGGGGATGGTGATCAGGCGGTCTATCCAGGGAATCCCTTCGATGAGGACGCAGAAATCCCTGATTCCCATATAAGTAATGCAACATCCGGGATTGTCTTCTTTGAGCAGTTTGACGGCGGGGAGACTTTGAATGGTGTCTCCAAGGCGGCTCAAGTGTATGATCAGGATCGATTTACCGTTCATAGGTCGCTCCCGCCATGCGCTGATCCGTCGATGAAATGCCCCTGTGGTCCGCTTCCAGGAGAGCGACAATCTCCTCGGCCCTGTGCCGATAGGTGTGCTCTCGAAAGACACGGGCCCGGGCCTTCTCGGCCATCTCGGCGCGTTCCCTCTCATGGGCGAGGAAATACTCGGCGGCCTTCGTCATCTCCTCCCAGCCGGACAGGGCCGGCACCTCCCGGGCCGGGTCGAAATGGAGAGGCAATAACCTTCGCATATCAGTCAGCTGAAAACACCCCATCCCCGCCAGTTCAAAGGTTCTGGGATTGACGAAATCCCCCTTCCCCAACTCCCGGGGGAGCGCGGAAGAGTGAAGATTGATGTTGATCCGGGAGCGGCGATATATACTTCGCGCTTCATCTTCGGTAATCCTGCGATCCCCGACGGCCACGAAGGGATTGGGATAGCGGCTCCATTCCTCGCCATAGATCTCCAGTTCGCCGGGAAAGCGGCTCAGAAAGTGGACGCGGTTCGGATAGGGGGCTCCCACAAAGGAGACCGCGATCTCCGGTCCGGTCGTTTCGCCCGGATGGCCGGCGTGGGGATCGAAGGCCATGGGGAGGTAGCGGCAGGTATCACACCCGGCGGTCTTCAGTTCCTGCCGGAACGGCTCTTGCTGAATCGTGAAGAAATGGTCGAACCAGGGCGCGATCGTCTTCCAGTATTCGAAGATCCGGTAATCCTCCGTGAACCAGTAGCACAACGTGATCCCGGCTTTTTTCAGCTCCGGCAGGATGGCGGTGTCGCCAAGGGGAGACTGAGCGATCCCGAGGATTGCATCGGGAAGAAATGAGGTGATCCGCTCAAGAAGCATCACCTTTTTCCGTATGTGAAACCGGTAGGACCGTTGTTCGTCCTGAGCCGCCCACAGCTCCCGGAACTCGTCCTCAAGGACCGAGAAATCGAGAAGGTCACTCTCGATTCCTATCTCCTGAAAACCTCTGTAGATCGAACGGCCGATCGGAACGGTTCCTCCCAGTACGGCCCCCACCACCAGAATGCGCATATCATTCCTCTTGTTTATTGTCCTCCGCCGCCCTGTGCGAGACAGACGAAGCCCTTTCAACGCTCAGCCCGGGCGGTAAACCGTCCTTCGCCCATCCCCCGCTCACCAGACAGTCCCCATGCCTTCGTGTTCACCGGGGACATCGATCATTGATTTCAGCGCCTTCCGGCGGCCCGAAGCGGCCTCCCGAAGCCGATGCGCTATTTCCATATTCCTCTTCGCCTCTGAATAATGGGGTTCTATGTCCAGGGCCTGCCGGTAACACAACAGGGCCCCGTCCAAGTCGCCCCGCTCTCTGCACGCGTTTCCCATGTTACAGGCGGCCTCGGCATACCCGGGGCGCAGATCGAGGGCTTTCTCGAAACAGGAACAGGCCTCATCGAATCTCCCCGATTTTCCGCAGGCGATCCCCATCAAATTGTGGACCTTTGCGTTTTCCGGGGCGATCTTCAGGGCCTTCTCATAACAGGAACGGGCGGCGGCGAAGTCCCCGCTCTCGCTGTAGATCATTCCCATGCCGCAGAGCGCTTCCACATGATAGGGTCTCAGATCCACCGCTTTCCGGTAGCAGGAGAGGGCCTCATCCAGCCGCCCTATCTCCCTCAGCACAGCGCCCAGGTCGGCGTGCCCCTCGAACATCCCCGGATTCAAACGGACGCTCCTCCGGTAGCACGCGGCCGCTTTATCCAGCCGGTTCCGAGCCCGGTAGGCGTTCCCCATATTGTAGTGCGCCTGAAACAGGGAGGGCTCGATCCGAATGGCCCGTTGATAGCATACGATCGCCTTATCGTAGGCCCCCTGAGCCTGGAGGGCATTCCCCATATTATAATGGGCCTGAAAATACGCCGGGTTGATACGGAGGGCGTTCCGGCAACAGGAAACAGCCTCTTCATACGCCCCCTGATCGTGGAACACGCTGCTCATGTTGTAATAGGCCTCCGCGTAGGCGGGGTCGAGTTGAACAGCCCGCTGATAGCAGGAGATCGCTTCGCCGAACTTCCCCCGCGCCTTGAAGGCCGCCCCGAGGTTGTTGAAATACACGGGGCAGTCGGGATCGCTCTGGATGGCCCGCTGTATGAGATCGGTCGCGCGGTCATACTCCCCCCGCTGGAGGAAAATAACGCCGAGGAGGTGCAGGGCGCCCGCGTGATTCGGATTCATTTCCAGGACCCGCGTATACACAGCTTCGGCCTCCTGCAACCGGCCTGCCTGATGCATCTCCGCGCCTCGCTCCAGTTCCCCCGCGCTGTTCAATGAAAGTTCACTCTCGGTGCCCTTATGATTCACGGCACCCGAATGCAACATCCTCTTTTTCATGGTACGATTCATCGCTCCGCCATCCTTTGTATCACCGGCCGCCTTTCCCACGGGATAACCGGCGCGCGATTCAGCCCGATTTCCTCTCTACGGCGTGCGGCACCATGAAGAGCGTCCATCACATCCTCCGCAGTAATCGCCTCGAAACAGGGACTCACCATATGGGGGGCATAGCCCGTCTCGGCGCACCCCAGGTGCGTCTCCAGACAGGGACCGCAGCACATCGTTCCCCGGAATTCCGCCCTCACCGGGACAACGGAAGGATAGCCGGCAACGTGCGTCTCCGGCGGGAACGGTCCGAAGAGGGCCACCCCGGGAACCCCCAGGGCTCCGGCGGCATGGACGATTCCCGTATCCACCGAGACGAACGCGTCCACCAGCGACAGGGCCGCCACCGTGTCATGGTAATCATGGATCAGATGGGAAAGATTCATGATCGTCGCACCCAGGGCGTCGATCTCTCCCTGCATGATTTCAGATGCGGCCTCATCCTTCAGCACAAGGGCCTGATGGGTCCCCCGCAATCGGTCCGCGACCTCGGCGAAGAGGGCGGCCGGAGCATTCTTGTGCTGAAACCGGGACCGCCAGTTGACGCAGAGCAGTTTTTTGCCCGTTGTCCGGCGGATCCGCTCAAAGACCGGCCTGATTTTCGACACGCGCAGGGGATCGGGTTGCAGGGAGGGTGGATCGATGCGCTCATCTCCCGGATCGAGATGGAGGATTTCGAGGCACAGATCGCACATGGAGCGCGTGGCGGTCCGCTGGTGATTGATGGGCAGCAGACTGACCACGATGTCATAGGAACCAAGCTGCGCCAGTGTCAGGATGTTGGGAATGACCCGTTCCGCATAGGCCGCGCCGGGATAGGGGAAATTTCTGATCCAGTTGCACCCCAGGGTGATCCTGGGGGGGGCTCCCGCGGAGGCGACCATATGGTAGAGAGCGCGTATGGCGGGCTGGATGAGTATCATATCGCCCCAGCCGTTCATCATCAGGATCAGAACCTGTGCGCCGCGCAGGTCCTGTGTCCCGTCATAGATCTCCGGGAAGAACATGCCGTCGGGTATGGGGATCTCATCAAAAAGGGAGATGGCGGAAACTTCCGCCATGCGGTTCTGCTGCGCCTGGATTCGGGGAAGGACCAGGATATGATCGGCATCGACCCGGCGTGAGTGTGGCGGTTCGAATCGTGTCGTGTATCCGTCCGTGTTGAAGTTCAACGGGATGGATGCCGTAAGAAAACAGATTCCGGGTATTGTCAGATCCATAACAGCACAGCCATGTTCGTCTCGTCCCCCCCCTGGCGGGACATTGTAACGGTTCCTTGTATGCCGGGAAGGGGTCCTTTTCTTTGTTCAGTTGCGGGGGGAAACCAGGCGCGGGGAAGAAAGGTTTTTCTCCGTTCGAGTACACGGTCTGAAAGGGAATCATCGTCCGTCCTCTTCAGCCCTGCCGCCTGGAAACAATCGGTTACAGATAGTCGCCCCTGTTGAACTTGATCGTCTCAACCGTCGCGCTGACAACAGCCCTGTTCAGGATATCCTTCAGTCCGTCCCCCTCCGGAAGCGAATCCAGAAGAGGAACGATCCTGGCTGTCTCCTTCTCCATGGCGGACACGAGGGCGGAAAAATCCTTCAGACTCGCTCCTCCATCCCCCAGCTTATTGTTATACGCTTCAAGAAGATTGAGAAATTCCTCCACCCGTTTGATGTCCTCTTTCGGATCCACAGTCTGAACGGGATCAAAGGATATGGTGGGTATGCTCTGTACCGGGGGCAGTCTCATGGCGCCTTCCTCCGACGTGGATGATGTGGAAACAGCCTGTTCGAGGATGTCCCGGAATGCACTCCCCGCGGGTCCCCGGCCCGCTCCGGTCTTCTGGTGTTCGGTTCCCGCTGAAACAGCGTTCGGCAGAATCTTCATGTCACTCCATCCTTTCTCTCGATGATTATGGTTTTATCCCTCTTTCATCCCTGACGGCGGGAAAACTTTACAGGCCTGTCGGCAAAGATTGCATCTTTCTCCAGGGGTATCGCCCATCCATGTTCCGCCTATCATCCGCCCGCTCTTCGAACCATCCGGCGGCCCTCCACGCCAAATGGGTTTTCATGTCTTTGATAATATTGAATTATAGCGTATCTTCGTTCGCCCCCTTGTCCCTGGCCGATGTGCAGCCGGGTGTGACGCCGGCAGCCCGGTTCCTCCCCGCCGAAGGGTTTTGCGGTATGAAAAGCACAGAATGTGCCATGCTTCGATCGCGGCCACCCCGCCCGGAGAAAGTATCGCCGCGGTGGCACACTATTTGATAGGGCCACATCAGAGGATCATGAACCATTCTTAGGGGAGGCGGTTATGAAAATTCCCTCCGGGGACGGCGCTCGACTGCTGCGGCACGATCTTAGCGCCGTCGGCGGACGATATACGGGCAATGGCCCGGGACGCGCCCTGAGTTTCGCCGGAATCCTGAACGATATCGAGCGTGCCGGGAGTCAGGACCATGAAGCCGCTCTGGCGAAGCACGTTCTTGAAGCCATGGTCCGCATGATCGAGGAGCAGGTTCGCGACCACCGCATCCACCCATTCCGGGAACGCTCCGGAAGGTGGCCGGGTGCGGGATTTCCGGAAACGGCCCTGCGACACGGGTGTGACGTGTCGCCGTCAATAAATCGACACAGGGAAGACGCACCCGGAGATGGGACGGCATATGGAGACCACTTCAATCGTCTGATCGATTACTCATCCCGGAAACACGGCGTGGACGCGGGACTTATACGGGCGGTTATCCGGGCCGAGAGCGGCTTCGATCCCCGGGCCACCTCATCCAGGGGGGCGATGGGACTGATGCAGCTCATGCCTGAAACGGCGCGGGACCTCGGCGCCGATGACCCCTACGACCCGTTCCAGAATGTGATGGCCGGAACCGAGTACCTGAAGACGCTTCTCCACCGATACAACGGCGACACGAATACGGCGCTGGCCGCCTATAACTGGGGCATGGGAAACGTGGAGAGAAACCCCGGCCGGCTGCCCGAAGAAACGAAGACCTACATCGCCCGGATCACGCGATACCGCGATGAGGCGGCGGTGTGACGGGAGGCTCCGTTTACATTTTCTCCCCCGTGAGCCCCGGAGATCTCCCGAAAAGGGGTTTCATACCTGTTGACTGCTCCCCGTCTCTCATATATGTTTACACAGGTTGAAAGTGTTGCCGGGCAGTAGCACCCCGGTGATCATTGCCGGAAGAGACGCCCATCCCGGGCGGTTGCGGTGGTTCCGGAAAGAATCCCCGTAACCCCGGACGAAAGATGCAGGATGTGCGATGAAAAAAAACAGGATTCTCATCTTGGATGACGATCCCGCATTCAGCCGGATACTCTCCGACATGCTCACGGAAAACGGCTATATGCCCGTCATGGCGGCTACCGCGGCCGAAGCCGTTACGGCTGTGCGGGAAGAGACGGCCGATATCTCCGTGGCGCTGATCGACCTCCGGCTTGAGGACGCCTTCGGCCTCGATGTCATGAAAGAGATCAAAGGTGTCTCTCTCCACACGGAGTGCATCATACTCACGGGCCACGCGTCGCAGGAAACGGTCATCAAGGCAATGGACCTGGGCGCTTACAGCTATGTGCAGAAATCACACGAGCTGGAGTCGATGCTGCTGACGATCCGCCGGGCCTGCGACAAGCGAAGCGCCGAACTCGCGCTCCGCGAATCGGAGGAACAGTACCGTTCACTGGCGTCAACCTCCGACTCCATGTATCTCGTGGACAGGGAATGCCGGTACCTCTTCATGAACGAGGGGTATCGGGCGCGGCGCGGCGTGGCGCTGGAAGAGATCATTGGAAGGACATACGGCGAGTTTCACTCACGGGAACAGACAGAGGCATTCGCCCTGAAGGTGGCCACCGTGTTCGAGACGGGAGCGCCGATTCAGTACGAAAGCACGGCCGGAGACGGCGAGTTTTTCCTCAAGACCCTGAGTCCCGTCACGGATCACAACGGAAAGACCCGGGCCGTCACCACGGCCTCAAAGAATGTCACCGCCCAGAAGCGGGTGGAAGCGGCGCTGCGCGAAAGCGAGGCCCGCTACCGGAGCGTCTTCGAGGGAACCAACACGGCCACCCTGATTGTTGAAGAGAACGATATCATCTCCATGGTGAATACGGCCTTCGAGGAATTGGCCGGCTATTCCAAGAAGGAAGTGGAAGGCCGGATGAGCTGGGTGGATTTCGTGAACCCTCAGGATATCGACCGGATGAAGGGGTATCATGAAAAGAGAATGCTGGGGAAACGGGGAGCTCCGCGGGAATATGAGGCTTCCATCATCAATAAGGGGGGGGATGTCAGGGAGATCCTTTTAACGGTCGGCGTTATCCCCGGGACGAAACGGAGCGTCTGCTCCCTCATGGATATCACCGAGAGCAAACGTGCCGAGACGGCCCTGCGGGAGAGCGAAGAGCGGTACCGCGCCCTCTTCGATAACAATCCGGTGGAAACCATCATCGTGGATCGCGAGGCGCGGGTGACGGGATATAATCTCGCGAAGAAGCTGTCGGGAGGCCGGCTCCCCGTTATCAACACGGATATCATGTACCGGGATTACGCCTCCAGGCATAAAATCGACATGTACGGGGAACTGAAGGAATGTATCAGGTCGGGGATATCGAAGGAGTTTCTCGAGCAGGAATATGAGGACCGGTTTCTTGACATCAAGATAGCGCCTTTCTCCGAAGGGGCCATCATAACAACCGTAGACGCCACGAGCCGCAAACGGGCCGAATCGCATCGTAAAAATCTCGAAACCCAGCTCCAGCACGCCCAGAAGATGGAGGCCATCGGCACCCTGGCCGGCGGCCTGGCCCATGATTTCAACAACCTTCTCATGGGGATTCAGGGGAACGCCTCTCTTGTTCTGCTGGATATGGAACCCGACCATCCCCACTATGAGAAACTGAGAAATATCGAACAGTATGTCCGGGACGGGGGGGAGATCACGAAACAGCTTCTTGGTTTCGCCAGGGGGGGAAAGTACGAGGTGAAACCGACCGACCTGAACAAGCTTGGCCAGAAAAGCGCCGACATGTTCGGCCGCACCAGAAAAGAGATCAAGCTGTACAGAAAATTCCAGGAAGACATCTGGATGGTGGCCGCGGACCAGGGTCAGATCGAACAGACGCTTCTCAACATCTTTGTCAATGCCTGGCAGGCCATGCCCGATGGCGGCGAGATATATCTTGAGACGGAGAATGTCGTACTCGGCCGCGATATGGTGGAGCCCTATGACCTCGAGCCCGGAAAATACGTAAAGATATCCATTACGGATACAGGCAAGGGAATGGACGCGGAAACGGTGAAACGGGTATTCGATCCCTTTTTCACCACCAAGGAGATGGGAAGAGGAACCGGGCTGGGGCTCGCCTCGGCCTACGGAATTATCAAGAACCACAACGGCATGATAACCGTATACAGCGAAGAGGGGATCGGAACTACCTTCAATATTTTTCTCCCCGTTCTGGATGCGGTGATCGAAGATCAGGAGCCCGCGATCATGGAAGAAGAGGCGGTGATGGGGTATGAAACAATTCTGCTGGTGGATGACGAAGAGCTGATCATCGATGTGGGGGGAGATATACTGAAGTTTCTGGGATACACGGTATTCCTCGCGCGAAGCGGGAAAGAGGCCGTCGAAATCTACCGGGAGCATCAGGGAGCGATCGATCTGGTGATCCTGGATATGATCATGCCCGATATGGGCGGGGGTGAGACGTACGACATCCTCAAGAAGATCAATCCCGGCATCAAGGTTCTGCTCTCGAGCGGATACAGCATCAACGGCCAGGCGCGGGAAATACTGGAACAGGGATGTGACGGGTTTATCCAGAAACCGTTCAGCATAGAACAGCTGTCGAAAAAGATACGGGAGATTTTACAGCAGTAGGCGCCGGTGTCTCCGCCGGGCCCTCTTCCCGAAGGGACGCACGGTATGCGCGTCTCGGGAAACAGCTGATCGGCGGGCTTTGCATGAATGGCGCCTACCGGTCCAATTCATGCCTGACGGCGCTGCCGATCAGATCCAGCGCAAAGGGCTTTCTGATATACCCCCCCACGCCGAGGCGAAGGGCTTCTCTGACCCGTTCCGTTTCGGAAAATCCGCTGGCAATGAGGGCCTTCTGACCGGGATGCATCTTGAGTATCCGTTTGTATGTCTCAAGCCCGTCGATCCCGGGATCCATGATCATGTCGAGAAGAAGGAGATCCACCGAAGAGGTTTTCATGTATTTGACCGCCTCCTCTCCGCTTGAGACGGCGGAAACGGTGTACCCGAGGCTGGCGAGCATGCTGGAAACGATCTCCCGCTGCTCCGGCATATCATCGACGATCAGGACCGTCTCCCCCTTCCCCCGGTACATTTCCACGGGCATCGGGGCTTCGCTCCTTTTCGTCTGTTGACCGGCGGAGGGGAAATAGATGGTAATGATCGTTCCCTTTCCCTGGGCGCTTTGAATATCAATATACCCGTTGTGATCCTTCACCGTCCCCCACACAACCGCCATGCCCAGACCCGTTCCGCTCCTCCCCATAACCTTTTTGGTATAGAAAGGCTCAAAGATGCGTCTCTTCTCCTCCTCCGACATGCCGGTCCCTTCGTCGGAAACGGTAAGGGTCACGTATTCCCCCACCTTGACCATATCGTAGCCGGCGATGGGTCGATCCACATAGCAGCTTTCCGTGGATACGGTAACGGTTCCCGTATCGGACATCGCCTCCGAGGCGTTCGACAGCAGATTCATGATCGTCTTGGAGAGGTGGACCGGCGATCCCACCATATCGGGGAGGTTTTTCTCGAGCCGGATCTTGAACTTCACATGAGGATGGATTGCCTGAATCTTTTCCTGCTCGGGGGTCTTGAAATGATCGGAGATGATATCGTTCAGGTTGACGGCCTCAGCGACGGAAACACCCCTTCTGGCCAGGGTGAGCAGATCCTGGACAATGGCCGCGGCCTTCTTCCCCGATTTCTGGATGGTCAGCATGGGACCCCTGAGGGGACTGTCCTCCGGGACCTGCATCAGCAGAAGATCGGGATAACTGACAAGGCCGCCCAAGACATTGTTCAGGTCATGGGCCACCCCCCCGGCGAGGGTGCCGATGGCCTCCATCTTCTGGGCCCGGCGGAGCTCCGCTTCGAGTCGTTTCTTTTCCTCCTCTTCCCGCTTCCGTCCGGAAAGATCTCGATTGTAGACGACATACCCCACAAACTTGCCCTGTTCATCGTAGATCGCGCTCCCCTTCCGCGATACGGGGATGATGCCCCCGTCCTGACCCACGAGGTCCAGTTCGCACTCGAAGGAACCCTTCTCCTTCAGAGCGCGCAGCCTCGCTTCAAATTGAGACTCGCTCCGGTCCCTGAAAAACCGCGTCGTGTGGTTTCCGATCAGTTCCTCCTGGCCGTACCCGAGCAGTATCCCCTGGGTCCGGTTGCAGTCAACGATGTTGCCGCGCGCGTCAAGAACCTCCACCCCGTCGGGGGCCGCCTCGAAGAGCGTTTTGTAATTTTCCTTCTTCTGAATGTTTTCGTTGATTTCCCGTATCATGGTGTACAGCTCGCGGCTTTCAAGAGCGTTCGAGCTGCTCAAAAGAATAATGGAGAGCATCGCCAGGGAGACGTCGGGGATACTTTCATCCATCCCCCCCAAGAGCCCCACGAACATGCCCCGTATCCGTGAACTCGTGGTGATCACGTGGAGGATAAAACGGCGTTCGCCCTGCTTTGACGAAACAATGACGGGCCGCTTCTCCCGCAAGGCCCAGGCGAATATCCCGTCATCGATAAAGAAGCCCACCTCTTTTTCAATATATGACTGGTAATCCACGGGATCTATCTTGGAGATGACGAATTCCCTGGTGTCTTCATCCACGAGATAGAAGGCCATGGCCTTGACCGGTATCAGGGTGCGTATTCTCGACGCCGTTTCATCCAGGATGAGGGAGGGATTCTGCAGCTTGTTGACGCTCGGCTGAAAGTCTCCGAGAGAAGCCGCCATTTCGAGGGAGTCGAGCGTAAAGCGCGTGACCTCCTCCAGATACTGGACCCGCTCTTCCAGATACCGGATTCTTTCGTCGGGAGACGAGAACTCCTGCCGTGCCTTTGTTTCGGTTTTAGTCTTCATCTGAGTAGAAAAATGTAAATATCTCTTCGGTTTGGCGATCAGCCTGTTTCATGATCACTTCCAGAACATTTGCCGACAGACCGATCTCTTCCCAGGAGCCCGCGTCCAGGGGCGGAACAAAGCGCTCGCCGCTCGAACCGACCCCCACGGCATTCGCCATGACATCGGCGAGATGCACGATGG
>ENA-OSEO01003231-OSEO01003231.1-sediment-metagenome-genome-assembly--contig:-NODE-3231-length-19879-cov-3.245682_pt1 | contig 19879 bp, 16 predicted proteins | sample MGYA00237883_ERZ534232 | MGnify/ENA metagenome assembly ERZ534232
AACCCCGCTGGGGCAGGCGGCCGCGCAGGAGCCGCACAAAAGGCAGCGCTCCAGGCGCTCCTTTACGCCCTGGGGGTCTTTAAGCATCTCCTTGGCCAGGCCGTCCAAAAGGGCCAGCTTGCCCCGGGCCACGTCCATCTCCAGGCCGGTCTGGGCATAGAGGGGGCAATGGGCCTGGCAGAACCCGCAGCGCATGCAGACGATCAGGCGGTCTTCCAGCTCTTTCAGCATATGGGCCAGGCGACGAAGCTCTTTCATGACGCCTTGCCTATGGCCTTGCCCGGGTTCAGGATGCCCTTGGGGTCCAGGGCCTTTTTAAGCCGTTGCGACCAGATCTGGGTGGCCTTGCCCACCTCCTTTTCCCAGAAGCGGACCTTGGACAAGCCCAGGCCGTGCTCGCCGGAAAGGGTGCCCCCCAAATCCAGGGCCTTGGCGAAAAGATCCTCCACCGCCTTTTCCACCCGCTCCCACTCGGCCTGGTCCCGGCGGTCGCACAAGATGGTGGGGTGCAGGTTGCCGTCGCCGGCGTGGCCGAAGGTGCCGATGGGAAGCCCGTAGCGGGTGGATATTTCCCGCAGGGCGGCCACCATGGCCGGCAGCTGACTGCGGGGCACGGTGACGTCCTCCAGCATGGTGGTGGGCCGAAGCCGGGCCAGGGCCGGGATGGCCGCCCGGCGGGCCGCCCAGATGCGGTCCCTTTCCGCCGCGTCCTGGGCGATCTGCACCCGGCTGGCCCCGATTTGGCGGCAGATTTCCTCCACTTGGGCGGCCTCCTCGGCCACCTGGGCCGGATGCCCGTCCACCTCGATGAGCAAGAGAGCTCCCGCTTCCCGTGGCAGGCCGGCCTTGCTGTAGTCCTCCACCGTGCGGATGGTGAAATTGTCCAGAAACTCGAGCGTCACGGGCACGATGTGGGCCGCGATGATGGCGGCCACGGCCTGGGAGGCGGCCTCCATGTCCCCGAACACGGCCATCATGGCCTTCTGGGCCTTGGGGGGAGGAATGAGTTTCAGGGTGATCTCGTTGAAAACGCCCAAAGTGCCTTCCGAGCCCACCATAAGCCCGCCCAGGTTGTAACCGGTGGCGCATTTCACGGTGCGCGCGCCGGTTTTTATCAGATTGCCCTCCACATCGAAGAAGCTCAGGCCCATGACATAGTCCCGGGTCACCCCGTACTTAAGGCCGCGCAGGCCGCCGGAGTTTTCCGCCACATTGCCCCCCAGGGTGCACACGGCCAGGCTGGCCGGGTCGGGCGGATAGAACAGGCCCTTGGCCTCCACCGCGGCGGCGAACTGGGCGGTCACCACGCCCGGCTGGGCCACGGCGTACATATCCGCCGGGTTGATCTCAAGAATACGGTTGAGACCGCGGGTGAGAATCACCACCCCCCCTGGTATGGGCACGGTACCGCCGCTCAGGTTGGTGCCCGAGCCCCGCACGGTAAGCGGCAGGCCCTCCTGGTTGCACAGCCCCACCAACCGGCCCAGGGCCTCGCCGGTGACCGGCCGCACCACCAAAAGGGGCCGCACCTGCTCTAAGACGGCCGCGTCATAAGAATAGGCATGGAGATCGGCCTCGGCGGAAAAAACATTTTCCGCGCCTGCGATCTCTTTAAATCTTGCTATGAGGGCGGTTTGGGGCATGGCCACTCCTTGTGCGCTGCAACGGGTAAAAGCTTATGCAAAGTTATGCAAAAAAAATCAAATTTCCAGTAAAAAATGCTAAACCTATACCATGCGGCCGCCGTCGGCGGGTTTTTGCCCAATACCCGGCGGGTAAATTTATCAGGGTGCAGCCGCGCGCGGCAACCCCAGCAAAAGTGAAAGCGAGCGATGTCAGTACTCAAAGCAAACGATCAAGCAGGGCTTATTTTATGCCGAACCTCCAAAAACGCCATCGCAAAAGGCGTCCCCGTGATCACCCGGGGCGAGGGATGCTATGTGTTTGACCAAAAGGGCCTGCCTTTTTTGGACCTGACCGCCGGAGTGACCCGGCCGGTGCACGTGGGCTACGGCCGCAAGGACCTGGCGCGGGCAATAGCGGAACAAGCGGAAAGACTGGCTTATTTTTCGCCCATGAATTTCACCAACGACCAGGCCCTGAAGCTGGCGGAGGAACTCGCCAAAATCGCCCCCGAGGGCATCAATAATTTCCTTTTTGTCTGCGACGGGTCCGAGGCGGTGGAATCGGCCATGAAGCTGGCCAAGCAACACCACGCCTGCGCCGGGCAAAGGCAGCGCTTCAAGATAATCTCCCGCCGGGGAGCCTATCACGGGGTCACCTCCCTGGCCCTGCGGGCCCTGGGCACTGTTTTGCCCATGCGGCATGCCATGGAGCCCCTGACCCCGGGATCGGTTTTCGTGGAATCGCCCTATTGCTTTCGCTGCCCTTTTCATCTGTCCTATCCGGCCTGCGACCTGCACTGCGCCCGCGATGTGCGGCGCATCATCGAGTTCGAGGGCCCGGATATGATCACGGCCTTTATCGGCGAACCTGTCCAGCAGGGCTTCGGCGCCCTGGCCCCGCCGCCGGGCTACTGGCAGATCATCCGCGAAATATGCAGTGAATACGGCATATTGCTTATCATAGACGAGGTGATCTGCGGGTTCGGCCGCACGGGTCGCTGGTTCGGGGTGGAACATTTCGGCATAAGCCCGGACATTATAACCATGGCCAAGGGCATAACCAGCGGATACGTGCCCCTGGGCGCTATAGGCTGCACGGATTTGGTCATCAAGCCGGTGGAAAGTTTCGAGCATCTGCACACCTATGCCAATCATCCGGTTTCCTGCGCTGCGGGCTTGAAGAACCTGGCCATAATCGAGCAGGAGAAACTCGTCCCGCATGCGGCCGAGATGGGAAGCTATTTTCTGGAGACCTTGCGGGCCTTGGCAAGGCATCCCATCGTGGGCGAGGTGCGGGGCATCGGCCTGTGGCTGGGCATAGACTGCACCCTGGATAAAAAGACCAGGGCCTCCTTTCCCCTGGAGCGTTTGCAGAGCCTGGTCAGCCGGGCCTTGGACAAGGGGCTTGTCATCAAGCTGATGGGCCAGGCCCTGGAGTTGGCCCCCCCGCTGGTCATTCAAAAGAGGGAGATTGATACGGCGGTGGAGATATTGGACATGTGTTTCAGCGAAGAATCCAGGGAGATGGGGCTCGCCTCCTAGCCCGGATATTGCATGAAGGTTGAACATCCTGCATTGCCGGGTCCTTTGCCGCCTTGCCGGCCGCGCTTAAGCTCCGGGCTAGGCAAACCGGCCGTGGGCAATATTCCGGGGTTCGGCATATTAATAGTTTAAAGCGTCATTGCCCTTGGCGAGCATCCCGGGCAAATCAGGAAAAACAAAGGAGCAAAAATGAAGCGGATATATACGCTGATCGTATTGGCCGGCTGTCTGTTCTTGGCGGCCGCCTGCGGGGCCAAGCACTATAACATCACCACCACGGACGGCAAAAGCTACGTCTCTCAGGAGGAGCCCAAATTCGACAATGAATCCAAGAGTTATTCCTTTGAGGACCTGGACGGCCACAAGGTAATTCTGCGGCAAACCGACATTAAGGAAATAAAAAGCTTCAAGAAATAGAAGCGCCGCGGGTTGGCGGGCAGGGAGACGACGTACCTGATTTGCCTCAAAATGCTTTTGGTTGTTTTCCGCAAGGCGGTAAAGGCCTAACTAATTCAAGCGGACAGATGCCGCAGGTAGCGTCAAGGTCGGCCGGTTGGGGCCGCCGAAGGGGCAGCCTTGACCCACACCACGGTATCTGTCCAAAAACCGAATGAACTTGCCTTGCCAGGAAAGCAACCCAAAGAACCGAAAATATAAATTAACCCTCACCGGGGACGAATTAATCCGCCAGGCTGCATGGCGGCCCTGGCGGGCGGAATAGTCAGCGCCGACTTATGATCTGCCCATAGTAGGGAAACGCGCGCACATTGTGGTCGATTTGTGCCAAGAGATTATGGTAGGCATCCATTTGCACCCCCGACATGAGCGCGCCCAGCTCTGAATCGGTCTGTCCTTGCAACGCCTTTAGTTCCAGCATCATCTGGTATTTTTTCTTATTTTCCTGTCCCCGGTATTTTTCCCTTATCTCTTTTTTCCGATCAACGTCGGCAAGTATGATGGCTTTAACTTTATCTACCTGCTCTTGCATCAGGCGCAGGTGCTCTGCTTTGTCTAATTCGGAATAAGAGAAAGAGCGCTCTTGCGCATTTATTTGACCGACGCCCTTCTGGGACCATACACCTGTGGGTGACGCACCTGCCTTATTGGCAGTAGGGCCGGTAAAAATCTCGGCTTGCCTGGCTTTGCCTCTCCTGTCCCATAAAATATCAAGTTCCTCTGCGGAGAGATGGCATGTTTTCATTAACAACCCCCACCCACGTCGCTATGTAAAAATGGCCGGGCAGCACCCTCAAACGAGGCTTTAATTGCAAATTATTTTATGATATAAATAGATTTAGCTTGTCTGTGTGCCTGCCCTATGAAAGTGATACGGATACCTTGTAATCAGTCTAAAACTTTACCCGCAGAAGAACGAAAACTTATTTGGTTTTAAATTTTAGGGAGGCTGGTAAGCCCGCGAATCAACCCCTGCGGCAGTTTGCCCGCAGAATTTTTTTCCCTAAGCCGGCCAGTCTAATGCCTTTGATTATTTTTTGGCGTGTTAACCTCCTGCTAGTGGGCATTACACATACGATAACCTTCTATTGAAGAAATTAATACAAAATGAACTGTGATGTCAACGGAAAAGTTGCAAAACGTAATAATATATTTGCAAAACGTATTAGGAGGGCCAGGCAGATGGCCCGGTTGAATCAGGAGGACCTGGCCGAAAAAATCGGAATAAATCGCAATACTTATGTGTCCTACGAATCAGGCAACCGCCGACTTCCCTTGGAGGTCGCCGAGAGTATCTGCCGCATCTTAAAGATGCGGCCAGAATTTTTGTTGACCGGCAAGGAACCGGTTTTTGCGGAAAATCAACTAAGTGATGAATTTGTTTACCTAAAACGTTACGAAGTTCGGGCCCGGACTGCCCCGGAAGGAGTGCGGGATGGCGAAAGAGTTGTCGCTTTTCGGCGCAAGTGGTTTGAATCATTGGGACTTATGGAAAATTCAGCCGCAGTCATAGATGTCAAGGGCGACAGCATGGAACCGGTTCTTAAGGACGGGGATTGGGTTCTTGTGGATATGGCCGTCAGCCGAGTTACCCGGGCGGGCATATATTGCTTTCAGGTCGCCGACGATTTAATCTGTAGAACCTGCGCCAAGGACCATGGCGGCGTCGTATATGCCACCAGCCACAACAAGATGTACGAGGGCCTTGCCGCCTTCAACTTTAAATTCGGGGAGGCCGACCCCGACGCACCTCGTATCATCGGCCGGGTTGTATGGTTCGCCCGAAACTTACGATAAAATACAACTGACGTCAGTTCCCTTAATAAATCACCCCGTCTCGCACCCGTCACGCCAGGCCTAAGGCGGAAACCGGCTTAAAAAAGCGCCTGCACGAACTCTTCAGGATCAAAGGGCCTTAAGTCCTCCAGGCCCTCGCCCACCCCCACGAAGCAGATGGGCAGTTTCATCTCGTTGGCTATGGCCACCACGATGCCTCCCTTGGCGGTGCCGTCCAGCTTGGTGAGCGCCAGGCTGGTCAAGGGCACCGCCTGATGGAAGAGCTTGGCCTGGCTCAAGGCGTTCTGGCCGGTGGTGGCGTCCAAGACCAGAAGCACCTCATGGGGCGCCCCGGGCAGGCGCTTGCCCGCCACCCGGTGGATTTTCTTCAGTTCCTCCATTAGGTTAACCTTGGTGTGCAGGCGGCCGGCGGTGTCTATGATGACCAAATCGCGGCCGCGGGCCAGGGCGGCCTCCAGGGCGTCATAGGCCACGGCCGAGGGGTCGGACCCGTGTTTCTGGCGCACCAGGGGGCAGTTCGCGCGCTGGGCCCAAACTTCCAGTTGTTCCGCCGCGGCCGCCCGGAAGGTGTCGCTGGCGGCCAGGAGCACCTGGCGGCCCTGGCGGGCGAACATATGAGCCAGTTTGCCGATGGTGGTGGTCTTGCCCACGCCGTTCACCCCTACCACCAGGATCACGTGGGGGTTGTTTTCCCGGCCGGGGGCAGGGCCCGCCTGGGCCAGGATCTCCCGGATGCCCTGGCGCAGGGCCTGCTTAAGGGCCTCGGGGTCATTCAGCTCCTGGCGCCGCACCTTTTGGCGAAGGCCCTCGATTAAATCCAGGGACGTTTTGAGGCCCAGATCGGCGGTGACCAGGACCTCCTCCAGTTCGTCCAGGACCTCATCGTCTATCCGGCCGACGGCCAGGACGCTATTCAGGGAGTCGCCGATCTTCTGGCGGGTCTTGGCCAGGCCCCGGGTAAGGAGGCCCCACAGCCCTCCCTGGGGCTGCTGCGCGGGGCCCTCCGGCAGGCTACCCCCGGCCGAAGGCTCTTGGCCTGCGGCTGGGGATTCGGCGGCGGGTTTCTTTTTCCAGAAAATGGCCATGCTCCCTTAGTCAAGCGGTTAGGATTCTCAAAAACAGGGGACGGGCCCCTTGGCCCGTCCCCTGAAACTTAGCGATAACTTGCGCCCGCGTCAAGCGGCCATGGCCTCTCCCTGCTCCAGGGTGACGGACAAAATCTTGCTCACGCCTTTTTCCTCCATGGTTACGCCATAGAGCTGATCCATGACCTCCATGGTCTGACGGGTATGGGTGACCATCATGATCTGGGAGTGGTCGGAAAGCTGGCGCAGGAGATTGTGGAAGCGGACCACGTTGGCCTCGTCCAGGGGCGCGTCCACCTCGTCCAGGATGCAGAAGGGCGCGGGCCGGATGAGGAACAGGGCAAAGAGCACCGCGCAGGCGGCCATGGCCTTTTCCCCGCCGCTTAGGGACTCCAGGTTCCTCAGTTTCTTGCCCGGCAACTCCACCATGAGGTGCAGGCCGGCGTCCAAGGGGTCCACGTTCTCGTCCAGAACCAGTTGGGCCTGGCCGCCGCCGAAGAGCACGGGAAAAACCTGGGCCAGTTTTTGGTTGACCAGTTGGAAGGTCTCGTTGAAGCGGGCCCGGCTGGATTTGTTGATCTTGCGGATGGCCTGCCTTAAGTCCTCCACCGAGGCCTCCAGGTCCTGTTTCTGTCCGCTCAGGAAATTGTGCCGCTCGCTTAAGGCCTCGTATTCGGCTATGGCCTCCATATTCACCGGACCCAGGCGGTTCAGCCGCTGGCGCAGCTTGTCCAGGCGTTCCTGGGAGGCATCCGGGTCAAAGGCGCCCTCGGGCAGGTAGTTCTGGAAGTCTGAGGTCAGATCCACCCGGCAGCGCTCCATGATCTTCTCGCACAGGTTATCCTGCTTAAGCTCCAGTTCCCGCCGGCGCAGGCTGGTCTCCTGGCTATGGCTCTCCACTTCGCGCTGCTCGGCGCGGGCCTGCTTCAAGGCGGCCTCCAGATCGGCGACCCGCATCTGGGCCTGGCTTAATATCTCACGCGCCCGGCGATGCTCTTCCTGCTGCTGGTCCAGTTTCTCATACAGCGCGCCCAGGCGGTTCTGCTCCTCCTCCCGGCGCAGGGTAAGGCTTGCCACCGCCTCGTCCGCCGCCTGAATCTCGGCGTTCAGGGTGGCCAGGCGCTCGGAGGCCAGCCGAATCTCCTGGGTCAGGCGGTTGGCCTCCTGGGCGGCGTGCTCGGCCTCGCTGGCCAAAGAGGCCAAGGCAAGCCGGGCCTCGCTTTCATTTTGCCGGGCTTGCTCCAGGCTCTGCCGGCCGGCGGCCAAGTCCTGCTGGGCCTTTTCCAGGTCCTGCTCCAGGTCCTGCCGTTTTCCCTGGATCTGGCCCAGTTCCTGGTCCAGGCGCTGTTTTTCCACACAAAGGCGCTGATCCTCGGTCAGCACCTCCTGGGCGTCAACCTTGAGGCCTTCCAGTTCCCGTTCCTTGAGCCGCTGGGTCTCTTGCAGGCGGAAGGCGGCTTGCTTCTTATCGCCTTGGGCGCGTTCCTTTTCCCTCAGGCTCGTGGTGTGCAGGCGGATTTCCTCCTCAAAGCCCTCCAGCTCGGCCTCGGCCTGTTTCCGGTCGGCCGCGGCCCGGGCCTGTTCCTCTTCCGCCGCGATGGCTTTTTGTTTAAGGGCGATGAGCTCGTTTTGCCGGGCGAGCACCGAGTTTTTCTTGCGGTTCCCGGCCTGGGCCGCGCCCGGGAGGGAAATATGATGCCCGGCCTCGGTCACCACCGCCTGGCCCGGGCTCATGCTCCTGGCCGCCTGCCAGCCCGCCTCCCAGCCCGGGCTGGAGCCCACGCCGGCCAAAAGAGCGCCCAGGGGCGCGAAGCCTTCCTGGGGTTGGGCCATCTGCCCCAGGGGGAGGCAGCCTTGGGGCACGTCCTGGGCCTGGGCCTTTAGGTCGTCAAGGGCCACGATGCCAAGGCGCCCCAGACCGGCTTCTTCCACCCAGGCGGCCAGCCGGCGGGCTGATTCGCCGTCTTTAACCACCACGGCCTGGAGCCAGGAGCCCAGGGCCGCCTCCACCAGGAGTTCCCGGCCGGGCGCCACCGTGAGGTGCTCGGCCACCACGCCCAGCACCGTGATGTCCAGTTCGCCTTTTGCGGCCGCATTCAAAACCTGGCGCACCTCGGTTTGGACCCATTCGTGGGAGGAAAGGCTTAGGGCCAAGGCGTCGGCCTGGGCGGCCAGCTGATGCTGGCGGCGGATGGCTTCCTGCTCGGCCCGGGTCAATTCCGCCAGGCGGGTGGCCGCCTGGCGGCGGTATTCGTCAAGCTCGCTGAGTCTCTCCTGGATTTCGGCCAGCTCCTGACTGGTCTCGCCCAGGGATTTTTCCGCGCCCTCAGCTTCCAGGCCAAGCCGGGCGATTTCTTCGTTCAAGGCCTGCTCCCGGCCGTCCAGCGTCTGCTTTCGGCGGGCCAACTCGGAGAGGTAGCGGTCCATGTCCGTCAGACGGTTCCGCAACTGGGAGGCGTGGGAGAGGTGGTCCACCAGGGATTGTTTTTGCTGATCCAACCGCCGCTCCAGCGTGGAAATTTCCTGCTGGCATTCGGCCAGGGCGTCGGTGGCCTTTTGGGTCTCCTCCTGACTTTGGCTCAGGCGGGCCTGGGCCTGTTCCTTGATTCGGCCGGCCCGGGCCATTTGCCGCTCCGCCTCGGCTAGCTTGGCCTGCTGCTCCTCCCGTTCCTGCTGGTAGCGGGACTTGAGGCGCTTTTGGTCCTCGGCCTTCTGGCCCAAAAGGGTCAAGTCGTTCTCCGCCTTTTGAATATCCCCTTGGGTTTGCAACTGGCGCTGGCCGGCCAGGGCGATTTCCTGCTCGGCCGTGACCAGCTGCACCTTGAGGGTCTCCAGGTCGGTTTCCAGGCCGGTCATGCGCTGGTTGGCCAGAAGAAGCTGGGCGCCGATGGCGTCTTCCTCGGCCGCCACCAGGGAGGTTTCCTCCCGCAGGCCGGCATAGGCGAAGCTGGCGCTTTGCAGATCCAACTCCCTGATGCGGTCACGCAACTCCTGGTAACGCTGGGCCTGCTTGGCCTGGCGCTTGGCCCGGTTCATCTGTGTTTCCACCTCAAGCAGGATGTCCTGCAGGCGTTCCAAATTCACCTGCACCGCATCCAGCTTGCGCAGGGAGATCTTTTTCTGGCTTTTGTAGCGGGTGATCCCCGCGGCCTCTTCCAACCACAGGCGGCGGTCCTCGGGTTTGGCATCGATAAACGCCGCCACCCGGCCCTGCTCGATGATGGCATAGGCGCGGTTGCCCAGGCCAGTGTCCATGAGCAGCTGCTGAATATCCTTGAGCCGGCAGGGGATTTTGTTTATAAGATAATCGCTGTCGCCGGAACGGTACAGCCGCCGGGTTATCATGATCTCGGGCAGGTCAGCGAATTGAGGATGGGACAGGGCGCTGTTGTTCTCAAAGACCAAGCTTACCTCGGCCAGGCCCAGAGGGCTGCGTTTCGAGGACCCGTTGAATATCACGTCCTCCATGGCCTGCCCGCGCAGCTGCTTGGCCGACTGCTCGCCCAAGACCCAGCGTATGGCGTCCACCACATTGGATTTGCCGCAGCCGTTGGGACCAACCACCGCGCACATTCTTTGGGGGAAATCGATCACCGTGCGATCGGCGAATGATTTGAAGCCAGATATCTCCAGTCTGCGTACTCTCATGAACCACCCCGTTATATATTCACTCTTTCCTATCAAATACCAAGGTGCAAGTCAAGCCGAAACACCATATTTAGGCGTATGGCTCAAATAGGACACCTATATATAGGGGAGGCTATTTTTAAGGAATATCGCCTGGGTGCACTGAGCAAAGCAAATATTTATCCATCGCCTGGCTGGGAAGCCGGTTTTCAATCTGGTTGCGCTATGGCTCTGGAAGCCTTTTAAAAATTGAAGTTATCCGTGAGCGAAAAGCTAAAATAGGTTTGTAAAAGAAAAAAAATGATGGTACAAGATTCGGGTTCTAGGGCACCATATGAGACGCAAAGGAGCATAAGTAGTCATGGCTGAAAGGGATGTAATGGAAGTTGATGTTCTTTTCGTCGGAGGAGGCGTTTCCAGCCTAAGTGGCGCCATCCACCTTAGAAACCTCATCGAGAAACACAACCAAAAGGTGGCGGAACAAGGCGAGGGCAAGACCCTGGACGAAGTTATGATCGCGGTCTTGGAAAAGGGGCCCTACCTGGGCGCGCACAGTCTGTCCGGGGCGGTGATGGACCCCGTGGCCTTAAAGGAACTGGTGCCCGATTTTTCGGAAAAGGGGGCGCCCTTGGAGGCCGAGGTTACTGGCGAAGAGGTGTGTTACCTCACCAAGAGCGGGCGCCTAAAGGCCCCCATCGTGCCGCCTCCCTTGGACAACCACGGGTTTTACGTGATCTCCCTGTCCAAATTCACCGAATGGATGGGCACCCTGGCCGAGGAAAAGGGCATTGACATATTTCCGGGCTTTGCCGGCGTGGAAGTCCTTTATGACGGGGACAAGGTGGCCGGCGTGGGCACCGGCGACAAGGGCATAGACGCCCACGGCGAAAAGAAATCCAATTACGAGCCGGGCATTGACCTTAGGGCCAAGGTGACGGTCTTCGGCGAGGGCCCCCGGGGCAGCCTGACCAAGTCCCTGGTGAAAAAGCTCAACCTGGACGAGGGCCGCAACCCCCAGAATTACGTGGTGGGGGTCAAGGAAGTATGGGAGCTACCCGAGGGCAGGTTTGCCCCGGGCAAGGTCATCCACACCATGGGTTATCCCCACAAGAGCGACACCTACGGCGGCGGGTTCATTTACGGCATGAAGAACAACCGGGTTTCGGTGGGGCTTCTGACCGGCCTGGACTACGCCGACCCCTATCTGGATCCCCACCGCGAGTTCCAGAAGTTCAAGCTGCACCCCATGGTGGCCGGGATTTTAAAGGACGGCAAAATCGTGCAGTACGGGGCCAAGACGGCGCCCGTGGGCGGGTATTGGTCTGTGCCCAAGCTGGCCTTTGACGGCGGGGTCCTGGTGGGCGATTCAGCCGGCCTTTTCGTCAGCCAGAAGATAAAGGGCGTGCACGCGGCCATGAAGTCGGGCATGCTGGCGGCCGAGGCCATTTTGCAGGCCCTGATCAAGGAGGATTATTCCGCCGCCCAGCTCGGATCATATGAAGACGCCCTGCGCCAGAGCTACGTGGGCAAGGATCTTTACAAGTGCCGCAACTTCCACCAGGCCTTCCAGGGCGGCCTGTGGATGGCCATGGTCAAGGCCGGGTTCCAATACATCCTGGGCGGCAAGATACTAAGCGACCGGCTGCCGGCGGAGGCGGACTTCAAGCACCAGAAGACCGTGGCCGAGGTCTACGGCACCGCCGCGCCCTCGGAAGAGCAAGTAGGCAACCTCAAGTTCGACGGCGAGCGCACCTTTGACAAGGAGACCGATGTTTATCATTCCGGCACCATTCACGAGGAGCACCAGCCGGCGCATCTCAAGATACCGGACTTGAACATCTGCTACACCACCTGCGTCGAGAAATTCCAGAACCCTTGCCTGCGGTTCTGCCCGGCCAACGTGTATGAGATGAAAATGGATGAGAACACTGGCAAAAAGGGGATGCATCTGAACTTCTCCAACTGCCTGCACTGCAAGACTTGTGATGTTAAGGATCCCTTTGAGAATATTAATTGGGTACCGCCGGAGGGGGGCGGGGGACCGAAATACAGCGTGGTTTAAATTAAAGTTTTACTTTAAATTTAAAGCAAACTGTAAACCATTGACCGCCCGCGGCGGCGTAATTCATTAGATATTTAAGGAGGAAATTGCTGTGAATATCGTGGTTTGCATCAAGCAAGTGCCTGACACGGAGGCCCAGATCAAAGTGGCCGGAGGTGGCAAGTCCATAGTGACTGACGACATCAAGTGGGTGATGAACCCCTATGACGAGTATGGGGTGGAAGAGGCCCTGAAGCTGAAAGAGGCCCAGGGCGGCGAGGTCACGGTGGTGGGCGTGGGACCCAAGCGGGTCACCGAGAGCCTGCGCACCGCCCTGGCCATGGGCGCGGACAAGGCCGTTTTGGTGGAGGATGCCAATTTTTACGGGGCCGACCCCATTGCTGCTGCCAAGGTCCTGGCCGCGGTGATCAAGGGCCTCAACCCTGACATCATTTTCTTCGGCCAGCGGGCGGTGGACGACGACGCCGGAATCGCCGCCTCCGCGGTGGCGGAATATTTGGGCCTTCCCCAGCTTTCGACGGTGATCAAGCTGGAGATAGCCGATGGCAAGGCCAAGGCCACCCGCCCGGTGGAGGGCATGACTCTGATCCTCGAGGCGCCCCTGCCGGTGGTGGTCACCGCCCAAAAGGGCCTGAACGAACCCCGTTACGCCTCCCTGCCCGGCATCATGAAGGCCAAGAAAAAGCCGCTGGAGGTAAAGACCCTGGCCGATTTGGGCCTGGAGCGGGCGGACAAGTTGGAGGTCCTGGCCCTGACTCCGCCTCCCCAGCGGGCGGCGGGCAAGAAGATCGCGGGCGAGACCCCGGACGAGTTGGCGGCCAATTTGGCCAAGGCCCTGAATGAAGAGGCCAAGGCGATCTAAGCATAATACTTTCCGCGCGAAAGGAGACATATATCATGGCTGGCGTTTGGGTAATAGCGGAGCAGCGGGACGGCGAGTTCCGTAAAATAACTTATGAAGTGGCTTCGGCGGCCAAGAAGGTGGCCGATGAGTTGGGCGCGGAGGTGACGGCCGTGGTCCTGGGACAGGGCATGGCGGGCGCCTGCGCCAATTTAGGAAAATATGGCGTGAAAAAAGTCTTGTGCGTCGAGGGCGAGGCTTTTGCCAAATACACCACCGACGCCTACAGCCAGGCCATCGCGGCCCTGGCCGCAGAAGGCGCTCCGGACGTGATCCTTCTGGGCGCCTCCATGCAGGGCAAGGACCTGGGCGGCCGCCTGGCGGCCAAGCTGGACACCTCCATCGCGGTGGACTGCACCAAACTGGCCGTGGAAAACGGCCGGCTGAAGGCCACCCGGCCCATGTACGCGGGCAAGGTCTATGCGGATGTGGCCATAAAGACCAATCCCCAGATAGCCTCCCTGCGTTCCAATGTGTTCAGCATCCTGGAAACCGGCGGCGAGGCCGCGGTGGAGAACGCTTCCCCGGCCATCGGCGAAATCAAGGCCAAGGTGGTGGAGGAGCAGAAAGAGGCGGCGGGCAAGATCGAGCTGACCGAGGCCCAGGTCATCGTCAGCGGCGGCCGGGGCATGAAGGACGCCGAGGGCTTCAAGGTCCTGGAGGATTTGGCCGGCATTTTGAAGGCCGCGGTGGGCGCCTCGCGCTCGGCCGTGGACGCGGGCTGGCGGCCCCAGACCGACCAGGTGGGCCAGACCGGCAAGGTGGTCACCCCCAACCTCTACATCGCCTGCGGCATATCCGGCGCCATCCAGCATCTGGCCGGCATGGCCTCTTCCAAGGTGATCGTGGCCATAAACAAGGACGCGGACGCCCCCATCCATTCCAAGGCCGACTTCTGCGTGGTGGGCGATCTGTTCAACGTGGTGCCCAAGCTCACCGAGGAGATCAAGAAGATCAAGGCGGCCGGCTAAGCATCTGACATCAAGTATGATATAAAAGCCCCGGGCCGACAGGCCCGGGGCTTTTTATTTTGCTCCGGCTTTCGGGCTAAGGGCATTGCTTTATGAGCACCTGATCAACCCATATGAAGACGTTGGTGTAGGTTATGCTGACTTGCACGTTTTGTGCGGGGATGAAATCGCTGCGCGAGTAATGGCACGACGTGACCGGGGGAGAATTTTTGCAGCCCTCCGGGTTGTTATTTCGGGTGACGGAGATATCCTTGATTTTAGACCCATGTACCGTCCAGGGATCCGCCGGTCCTGCTACGGGCCTAGCCTGCCGACCGACGATCGGGATGCTCGTGGTGCCATAGTCAGTCTGGATTTTAACGAACCAAGGGCAACTACCCCAATTACCCGTATAGACCCTGATAGACGGTGGGCTCTCCGGCCAGGCGGGGCAGGCCGCCCAGGCCAGCAGTGAAAAGGCCAACCCAAGAATTAGACAAGCTTTTTTCATGGTGCTGACTCCGATTCGATTTGTTCATGCAGGCCGTTTTGCCGGACATTTTATCCCTGATTCCGGTGCGATAGCAAGAAATATCGCGGGGGCGGGCCGGGGGGCATGTCCGCCGCGGCAGGAGGCGGGGAAAGCCCCGGGCCGACAGGCCCGGGGCTTTTTATTCTCGAGACGGCTATTAAATACGCGATTACTACCTCTGATTTTTAATTCCGGTGAAATATCATTGATAGGATAATTATTGTTGAACGGTGGTCATCAGCGTGCGCGCGGTTTTTTACGCTCCGCTGAATGTCCTGGTTCAGAGCTTTCCTTATCATATTCTGCCGGGAGAATAGGCATAAGTTGCTCTTCAATTGTTAAATCATAGGCACAAGCTATTCGTGCTATGTGAAGGCCACATATCGCTCTCAATTCGCCGAGAGCTTGCCATACGAGTCCCTCCATTCGCCAGTGGTGCCGGCGTTGGGGATCATCCTGAGTCTCTGTTAAAAATTTGCGGCAACTTGCGCGCATTGCGGAGAGAGATTCCCCAAGCACACTCGAACGCGAAATTTTTTCCAAATCCTTTGTAAGGCGCTGACGAATTTCAATGATAGAATCCATCACATAAGGCCCAACTTCCATATCGTATGGCATGTACAAAGCTCGCCGGTCTTCAAGATACACGAGCAATTGTTTTGCAACATCACGTTCATCAACAGGTGGAGTCCAGCTAATACCTCCTATAGGGGTAGAAATACCAGTGAGCCGCGTGGCCAGTTGCTTCCCTTTAAGTTTGGTTACTTTTGATTTGCTCATTTTGGACTCCAACGGCGCGCTTTATCGGCGCGCAACGGTTTAGACGCCCAACGCTGCCCTTGAGCGGCGCCGCCCGGAACGTCGCCAAAGGCCGCCATGCTTTCCGGCGTCCGCTTAAAGGGCTTGTTCTGCCGAGCTACTTGTCGCACGTCTCCTTCTTGTTGGCGGACACAAGCTTATAGGAATCGGGTACCTCCAACTCTCCCGTGTGCTTGTTGTGGTCCGCGCAGAGCGGGTAGATGTACCACTTCTGATCCGTGCTCCCGCCGCCCTTCTGGACATGCGCACCTACCAAATCCTTCTTGGGGCAGCTAGATACTGGGCAGTAGGATGGTTTTGCCTGGCCGCTGAATTTCTCCCAGTGCTTGAGCCACGAACCACACTTGCAGGTGGTGTCAGATGTCCCGTTGATGTTTCGGATCTTCATTTCTTTCCTCCTTCTTATTTTGGGTTGGTAGAACAATAATTAGATGTATCCGCATAAAATGCGAAGCTGCCAAGTTAATCCTTATAAGTAATTTGATTCCTGACATCTGCCTAACTCAATTGATGTTAAATGAAAGCTTGTACCTATATGTATGGCTACGGGACCGGTTACAACGGATCAATCTTTATGAATCCTAATTTGACGTTATAACCATAGTTTTGGAGTTCATTGAATACATCTACAAGCACAACGCGAGCAAAGAGAGGGAGCGGCTGGTTATCGCCATACTTTGAGCCTATGAGAAACGAGATTATAAACCGTCGTGGGTCTGGTCGATCTTCTATTTCAAAAGGCGCTCCATCACCGAACTTCTTATGAGCTTCTTCACGAAATCGGCGATCTTCCAAGAGCAATCTTGCGGCCACCCGTCCCTGGTTAAAAAGATGAGAGAGTACCTCCGATGACCCATATCTTTTTACGTGGATAAAAGTGCAATCAGGTAAGAACAAGTCGCAGAATTCTATTGGGGACTGGCCTTCAACCCGAACCAGATCTTGATCCAAAACGTGGAAACCATCGCTTACACTCGCTAAGTAAATGTGTTCCTTATCTTGTTGTTTCCAAGCGGGAAGATCGTATTCCATTCTCGGAATTCCTGCGATCTGCTCTTCCAGTTTTTGTATGAAATCTTGCCTAACTAGATACCATTTCCCATCAGTCAGGATATAAAGGTGATTAGCGTGGCTGACTTCAGCATAGATACACTTCCACACACGCCAGCGAGGATAGATGTCACCACTATGTGTTCGTATGTATACTTCATCCCTTTCAAGATCGGATTTTTCGAAAGAACGGTTTTTGCTAGTGTACTTTGCAAGGCAGTTTTTCAGTTCGATGTCATGATAGCGAAGGGCATCTGGTCGTCTTGAAAATTGAAATACATCGAAGTTGTCATCTTGAATGATCTCTGGCATTGCTGCCCAACAGTTGTTTAAGTCACCTGTATTAAGGCGCTGGATGAGCATCTGATCTAAGGCGTCCGTGAGCTCCGGATCACCTATTACCGAAATGTTGTCAATGTTGGGGAAGTAGTCTAGGTAGGCATTAGACCCGTATGCCTCCAGACATACACTCAGTGTGTCAGGAATTTCATCAACGTTACACTTGATGGAAATATGGAGAGAGTCACGTCCATCAATGATGGTGCCGAGATTTGCGATAGAAGATTTCGCTCTTATCTTAGAGACTATATCGGTGTAGTAGTCAACTTGGAAGTCTTGGAGTCCACTAGTGCGCGTCAGCTGCTCGATGGAACTTATCGGGTTTTGATTAATCGTTTTCTTTTCAATTTTTCGAATGGTCTTAGGATCAACGCTATTAATCACAGTCTTGAAGCCGAAATTCTCTTCGATCGCGAATGGATTAAGAAGATATCTTCCAGCGCCAGCAGTAATTGCAAATCGGCGCCCCGAAACATCGATTACTAAAAGCCCCGAAAAGGTGTCTGTCTGATACTTTGACCAATTTAGATCGGGAAACAATGCACTCCAATCTGGCCGCCTGGATTTCTTTTTCCGCAAATACAAACACGAGTATGAAGCTCCTTTAATATCAATGAGATGGAAATCTAGCGACGGGAGTTCATTTTCTCGTATACATGTTTCGTTATCAGAGTAAGCTTCTTTAATAAGATGTATTGCTAGCGATATTCTTGACATATTGCTGATGAAACCTAACTATATTTGTAATTTAAAGATACTTGCATTATTCTTGAATCTTCCTGATTCACAGATGCCTCACGTTTTCATTGCGAATTAAATCGCAGCGATTCTTGGCGTTGGCAAAGAAACCAGAGGGGCTCTTTCGGGTGGATCAAATATGAAAATAATTTGATGTATTGATCATAGGAAGAAACTACATCCCCCTTATAGTTTCTCAGGCAGTCCGGGAACTTTACCAAAGATAGGTTATTCTGCGGGCATAGTCAACTGATAACGGCTTTGGCATCTCAAGCGCCTCAAGCCATAGTTCGCCCCCGCGGCCGCGGGGCTTTGCTTGTGCCGCGGCGGACTGAAGAAATTATTATCCCAGGCTAGCCCCCATCCGTCGTTCCTCCGCACCAATTTTTGGCTTGACATCCCACCCGGAACATGTTTTCTGGTGTATATGTCATTAATGACATATAACCGTTCTGCGTCCTACACTGGTTTCGGCATTGAAAATCAACCGGTCAGCAAAAAACCTTACGTTTGGCAATTAGTGGGATTTTCCTATGACACCCCGGACTCTGCATCCGGAATTTGTTTTACAGAGAACTTCGCTTAAAGACCTGGCAGAGCAAAGCATCCGAAAGGCCATTTTCGAGGGCCAGCTTGCCCAGGGGAAAATCTATCCCGAATTGATGCTCGCAAAAACCTTGCAAATCTCCGTAACGCCAGTCAGGGAGGCCCTGATCAACCTCGCCGCCAAGGAACTGCTGACGCGCGTACACAGAAAAGGTTTTAAAATCAGGCAATTCAGCGACAAGGAAGTCAAAGACATCTTTGATTACCGCGAAATGCTGGAAACCACGATCATCAGCCGGGTAGTTCCCAAAATTTCCAACCAGGAGGTAGCCGAACTGGAACAAATTCTAGCGGACAATACACAGTTAAAGGATGACAACGGGGAATCGCATGATTTCTTGACCATGGGCAGCCTCTTTCACCTAAGGCTGGCCGAGCTTTGCGGCAGCCCCTGTTTCCGCAGGGCCTTGGAACGGATCGGTGATTTATGCGATTTGGCGGGGGTGGGGGCTTTTCGCGCCAACGGCGGGGCAACAGATGCCCACCGGGAACATCAAATGATCCTTTCCAAGATTAAAAGACGCGCGACTGCGGGCGCTGCGGATAAAATGAAAAAGCACCTGCGGGCTGATTGTCAAAGAATCCTGCAAAGCCTTTGATTGCGACTGCCGTCTAGTCCTTGGCCGGAGAAGGACTGGGCTGCCGGCCAGTCCTTCCCATCGCAATCAAAAACAAACCCCGGGCCGCGCGCGGACCGGGGCTTGTTTTTTTGCTCCGGCTTTCAGGTTAAGGGCAGGTCTTCACGACCTCGGAGGCCTTCAAGCTCTCCCTGCCAATCCGTATGCTGAAGCGGTCATTGTACACAGTGACCGCCACGGCTTTTACTTTGATGGGGCTGGCAGGGACCCAACGGCATTCCTTGACCGAGGGGCATACGTCGCATTCCAAATTATCGTTTGCCCGCGTGATAATGACCTCCTTGATTTTCGACCCCCAGAGCTGTCTTCGAATGTTATCTCCCCCGCCAGGGCTCATCACGGCACTTACTTCGTTCGCGTCGCTCACGACTCGCAGGGACCAATTAACGTTGGTCCAATTATCCCAGCGGATGAATATGCCCTCCGATACCGACCACGCGGGGCAGGCCGCCCAGAACAGCAGCGAAACGGCCAGGATGAAAGCAAAGCTGAATTTCTTCATGGTGCACGACTCCCGTTGGATTTGTTGGATATGCCGTTTTGCCGGGTATTTTATCACTGATTTCGGCGCGATAGCAAGAAATATCGCGGGGGTAGGCCGCCCGCCATGTCCGCTCCGGCAGGACGCAGGATATGCCACGAACCGCGAAAGGCCCGGGGCTTTTTGCAGGCTAAGGGCATTGCTTCAGTTTTGCCCCGTCTTTTTTCTTTATGGTGATGGTGGTGGAGGTGATGACGGTAATTGCCATGTCTCCGGCTGCGGGCAACCCCGACAACCAAATTGCCGGGGTTGCCTTCGCTGGGCGGCTGCAAGAGAGGGGGCAGGCCCCATGGCCTTAGCAGCCGCACGTTCCCCCACCCCCGATTCTCGACCTAATAACCGCTGCATGCAGGCTAAAGCGTCTAAATTTATTAGCAATGTCTCCGGTTGCCTAATTGCGGCCTCATTTCGGCGACCAGAGCACCATCCTGGGCTTTTGGCCCATCTCGGCCGCCAGGTCCTTAAGGCGGCCCCATTTGATGACCTTGGCCATGCAGTGCTGCGCGCAGGCCGGCTCCAAGCCCTTCTTGGTGCGCGGTGCGCAGAGGATGCAGAGCTCGGTGGGGAAGGG
>ENA-OSEO01003232-OSEO01003232.1-sediment-metagenome-genome-assembly--contig:-NODE-3232-length-19876-cov-5.327996_pt1 | contig 19876 bp, 15 predicted proteins | sample MGYA00237883_ERZ534232 | MGnify/ENA metagenome assembly ERZ534232
AGGCTTCCCGCCAGGTACTTGCGATAGTCCGAGAAATAGGTCTCGCGGTTGAACGTCTCTAAACTGATCTGCCGGCCCAGGCATTCCACGACGAAATCGTAGTGATAGGGGTAGTTCCGCGTATTCATGAAATACACCTGCGGCGTGGCGGTATCGACGCCCACGATGGTGAACTTCACCTCGGGTGCCTGCATCGCGCCCGGGAAGTTGTTGCGGTCCGCGTAGAAATCGAAAGAGGTCCGATCCTCGATTCGGAGTGTCCCGCAGTCAAGCGAGATCTGACACCGACAGACGCCGGCAGGAAGGCCGACCGCCACGCATACAGCAACCACAAGTGAACGCCGGATATTTGCCATGGTCTGTTCCATCGCTGGGCCCCATAATGCCCTGCGACCGCCTTGCCGATCCGTTTCCGGGGCCCAGTCTCATTATACCAGATTCCCGTCGGATGAGGGCGCAACGAACAACGGCCGGCGTGATTCCGACGGTTCCGGCCTTGCAGACTCAGGAATCATCTGGTACCATCCGGTCTTTTCCGAGTTGCGCTGGAGATTCGGCTCATGTCCATACGGAACATATGCAGTCCTGCCATGCTATCACTCGTGATCCTGTCGTTTTCGCCGGCGCCGCGGGTCGGAGCTGCCGGCGGCTCCTCCGCGGCCGGGACGGGCACGTCGGGCAGCCCGGTGCGAGCGGTCACGCGTCCCAGCGCGGACATCACGCTTTCCTTCGTCCAGCCCGGCCGGATCGCCGAGATACCGTTCAAGGAGGGCGACGCGGTCAAGGCAGCCCAGGTCGTCATCCGTCAGGATGATGTGGCCGAGCAGATCCTGCTGGCGCAGTTGAAGGCCCAGGCGCAGGATACCACCCAGGTTCGCGCGGCCGAGGCCTCTCTGGCACAGAAGAGGGTGGACCTGCAGAAGATCGAGAAGGCCGCCGCGAGCAATGCGGCCACCGCGCTGGAAGTCGAACACGCCCGGCTGGATGTTACGATCTCCGAGTTGTCCCTCGAGCTTGCCAAGTTCGAGCACGAGCAGGCAATCCGCAAGCACCAGGAACAGGAGGTCCGCGTCGGGAACATGCAGCTCAAGAGCCCCATCGACGGGCGGATTGAGAAGATCGATATCGAGGTGGGCGAGTCGGTCAATGCCCTGACCGATGTCATTCGGGTCGTGCAGACCGATCCCTTGTGGATCGACGCGCCTGTGCCCCTGCAGGAGGGAGTTCGCCTGAAGCCGGGCCTCACCGCTCGCGTGCAAATCGTCGGCGCCGAACCGAACGCCGAAACGCTGGAGGGCCGGGTGATCTTCGTGGCCGGGGTTGCCGATGCCGCCAGCGGGACTCTGCGGGTGAAGATCGAAGTACCGAACAAAACGGGCCGGCCAGCCGGCGAACACGCGCTGGTCAGCTTCTAAGTGAGGACGTATGATCAGTCATCAGCGATCGAGAGTCATACTTGCCATCACCATCACCGCTCTCCTCGTCAGCGGCTGTATTTCCGACAGGGTGAACGATGCGAGCCTGGCGACGGCCTATCAGCGCCGGTTGGCCCGCTCCGGCCCCCAGCGGCGCCTCGACGCGGAGGTCCCCGTGGAAGAGGAACCGTTGGGACTGCTGAAGCCCGCCGATGAGGCGGCTGCGCCGGTGCCCGATCTCCCGATCACAACGGACCCCAACACCGGCCGGAAGGTCGCCAGATTGACGCTCGAACAGGCCATCGTGATGACCCTGGCGAGCAGTCCGGAGATCCGCGTGATCAGTTTCGACCCGGAAGTCGCCAGGCAGGAGATCACCGCAGCCGCCGGGGTATTCGACCCCACGGTCTTCAGTCGCGTGAACTACGAGGACCAGGACAGCCCGCGCAGCAGCATCTATGAACCGGGAGAGGCCGAGACGCGCCTGTTCGAGTCCGGCGTGCGACAGAGGACCCCGCTGGGCACCGAATGGTCGGCCAGCTACGCCCTGGCTCGCATCTGGGACGATCTGCTCCGGCCGATCCCTCCGACGCGGTATGAGCCCGCGGCGATCTTCGAGTTCAAGCAACCTTTGCTGCGTGACGCCTGGCAGGAGGTGAACCTGGCGGGCGTCGACGTCGCCCGGCTCAACTACGAGGCCGCACTGCTCAGCTTTCGCGAGCGTGTAGAAGAGGTCTCCGGCGGCGTCGCCATCACCTACTGGCGGTTAACGCAAGCCCGCCGAGACCTGGAGATTCAGCGGCAGCTTGTGGAACAGACGCAAGAGACGTTGCGAAAGGTCGAAGGCCGCCGGGACATCGACGCCACCGACGTGCAGATCAAGCAGGCGCAGGCCTACGCCATGAGCCGCCAGGCAACACTGCTCGAGTTGCAGAAGCGGGTAGTGGATGCCCAGGATGCGCTCGTGCGTCTGATTGCCGACCCGCGCATCAACACCACTATCGAGTTGGAGATCGTGCCCGAGAGCGAGCCGCAGATGCCGGAGGAATTGCCCGAACTGGCCGCGGTGACGGACCGGGCGCTGGCCACGGCGCTGCAACAGAATCCGGTCGTGCAGCGGGCCCACCTTGGCGTCGAGGTGGCCCGGATCAACGTGCGGGTGGCCCAGAATCAGAGAATGCCCCGGCTGGACCTGGTGGGCTCGACGAGAGCCCGCGGACTGGCGCAGGACTATCCCATAGCCAACGACCAGATCGGCGAGAGCCGGTACGTCAGCTACTCCGTAGGCGTGACCTTCGAGTATCCTCTGGGCAACCGCCAACGCCAAGCGGAGTGGATGCGAAGGAAGCTCGAACAGCGCAAGGCCATCTCGACCCTGCACGCCACGGCGGATCGCGTGGCCCTCGTGGTCAAAGAGGCCATTCGACGGGTCCGAACGAACCAGGAGCAGGCGCAAGTCCAGCAGGAGGCCGCCGAGGCCGCCCGTATCCATCTCCAGACCCTGGAGGAAGCCGAGCAGGTTCGGGATCGGCTCACGCCGGAGTTTCTGCTGGTCAAGCTTCAGGGCCAGGAGACCTACGCTCAGACTCGCCGCGCCGAAGTCGCGGCCCTGGTGGAGTTGAATGTCGCGGTCGCCGAGTTGGCCCAGAATACCGGGACCATTCTGGGCTTGCGGATGATCGAATCCGCGATGGACTCCGTCGTGGGCGCCCCCTCAGAGGAGGACGGATCACGGGAGGCCCCGCGTCCCCAACGCCTTCTGCCGCCGATACCGCGCTCGCCATCCCTGTAATTACAGCCCTGCGGAACGGAGAGTTGCCCCCCACCGGGCTGTAGGTGTGCCTGGGCGCCCCCACGTAATCTCCTCGGCGCAAGACGAGCCAGACGCTCCGCGTCGGGCCGTGTGGCAAACCCTGGATTCCCCCAGGCTGTCCCAGGGACCACGAATGGTCTGTCCGGGCCGGAATACCGGACCGGCGTTCGGACATCTACGCAGGAGAATACGCATTCTAAGAGTAGACTTGCGTGATCCGATGGGCTATGGCGTGCCGGCGAAGCCGAGATTCTCGTCGAGCCAGTGATCGGCACGCATGACCGCTTTTCGCTGTTGAAGAGCGAATCGCTCGGCACGGCGTTGGGCACGCTGAAAGACCGCGCGGGTCCTCGATGAGGCCAGATCGCCCACGGTCCCGGCGTGGCGACGACGGAGACCGGCGGCGGCTCGCGCCGTGTATCGGCAGACGAACTCATCTTCGAGGCAGACGATCGCCTGGGCGGTTCCCGGGTCGCCCTGTCGGGCACAGCGTCCGAAGAGCTGGCGGTCGATGCGTCCGGACTCATTCCGCTCGGCGGCGATCACGTGCAGCCCGCCGAGCTCGGCGACGCCTCGCCCGAGCTTGATGTCCGTGCCGCGTCCGGCCATGTTCGTCGCGACGGTGATCTGGCCGGGTTGGCCGGCGCCGGCGACAATCTGTGCTTCCTCCCGATGCCGGACCGCGTTGAGGACCTGGTGGTCCAGGTGCTCAGCGGCCAGCAAACCGCTGAGGGCCTCGCTGTCGCGCACACTCCGAGTACCGATGAGGATGGGTCTTCCCGCCGCGTGAATGCCCCGGACCTCCTCCAGGAGCCGTTGCCACTTGAGCTCTCGATGGGTCAGAACGATATCAGGCAGGACCTGGCGCATGCAGGGCCGATTCGTGGGGATCACGACAACTGGCCGGCCGTAGATCTGCCAGAACTCCGCCGCGGCCTCCTGGGCGGTGCCCGTCATGCCGGACAAGCGTCGATAGAGACGGAAGAACCGCTGGAAACTGATCCGCGCGTACGTGTCCTTCGGCGCGGTGATCTCGACCCCTTCCTTGGCCTCGATCGCCTGGTGCAGGCCGTCGCGCCAGGAGCGGTCGGGCATGATGCGACCGGTGAAGTCATCGACAATGACGACCTTGCCGTCGCTGAGGATGTAGTGCTTGTCCTTGAGGTACAGCTCACGGGCGATCAGGGCCTTGTTTACCAGTTCCTCGCGCCGGCGGGCCCCCCTCCAGACGCCGGGTAGAGAGCCAACCGTCTCCGCCAGACGGCTGCGCCCTTCCGCGGTCAGCTCCACCTCGCGATACTGCGGATTGATACGATAGTCCCCCGGGCTGCTCAGAGCACCGGCAGCCTGCGCCGCCTGGCGAAAAGCCTCTAACTGCTCGGTATTGGGAGCCTGGCCCGAGATGATCAGGGGGGTAACCGCCTCATCCACGAGCACGGAATCCGCTTCGTCAACGATAGCATGCGCCAGACCTCGCTGCACAAGCTGGCCCAAGGGCGAGCGACCCCCGGAAGCGATCCGGGACAGCAGGGCCGAGCCGGCTCCATGCAGGCGGCCCAGCAACAGGCGATCCCGCAGGAAATCCGCCGTGACTTCCTTGTTCGTGCAGTAGGTGATGTCGGCGGCATAAGCCTGCCGGCGCTCCGCGGGGAGCATCCCCTGCTCGATGTACGCGACGTGAAGCCCACAGAAACGATAGATCCGGCCCATCCACTCCGCGTCGCGCTTGGCCAGGTAGTCGTTGACGGTGATGATGTGGCAACCCCGACCTCGCCAGCCGGCGACCGTCGCGGGCATGGTCGCGGTCAGCGTCTTGCCCTCGCCGGTGGCCATCTCCACGATGGCGCCCTGGGCCAACGCCAAACCGCCGGCGACCTGAACGGCAAAGGGCTTCTCGCCGATCTGTCGCTCGGCGACCTCCCGCACGAGGGCAAAGGCCCGCTCCAGATCCTCGGGCTTGTCACGGCCGAGTCGAAAGACTTCCCGCAAACTCGCGGCTTCCTCGCGCAGCTTGGTCTCGGCCATGCCGACGAAACGCTCTTCCAGTGCCAGGACACTCTCCGCCCGGCGAAGCACTCGTCTTTGCCGCGGGACCATCCGGCTGAACAGACCGATACCCGCGTGCCAGAGCGCGTCGGCGCCCTGAGGCAACGGCTTGTCCCGCACCGCCTCATCGAGCATTCGCCAGGTTGCGCTGGGTACCAAGGTCATGCGATTCGTCCATCGTCAAAGTATGGCGCGGCTCATTCCCGTTTGTAGTGTGCGCGTAAGGGCATGTCTTCGATACAGAAGACAACGCGTCACGGCGTCACTACGAACGGACGTTATATGTGAAATCTCCGTTGGAAGAGTTGTCGGGCCGACTGGTACCACTGGACGAGCAGCGGCTTGGGCGACATCCGCACCCTCGTGATGACCCGCTGGCCGGTGAAGAGCGCCGCTTGCCCTCCGTTGCCTGCTGCTCCGGCAGCAGGCCGGATCCGAATCTCGAAGAACCGTTCCGCGGCCTTCGTGTCCCGTTGCACGCCCGGGCGGGTCGGCATGCTCCCGCCGGCGGTGTAGCTGAGGGCCTCAGAGGGCAGAGTATCCTGTCCGGCGGGGAAGATCCTCTCGATCCGGCCGGTAAACGTCACGTCCGGACGACCCTTGACTCGGATTTCGACCTCCTTCTCGGCATCCTCGAAGATCATCGCCGCGACCTCCTGGCCGGCGGTGGCACGGACGATCAGGTCATCCAGACTGCCGACGAATCCCACCCTCTCGCCGCGTCTCAGGTACGTGCCCGGCGCCCGGTCGATCTCAGGGGCAACCCACGTGCCTTCGAAGGGGGCCTTGAGATTCAGCTTGTCGAGTTCGGACTCGACCCGGGCAATCTGTTCGTCCAAGGCGGCCATCTGCTCGGCAATGATCTGGGCGGCGGCGATCTCCTCAAGCTGGGCCAGATGGTAGCGCACCTCCAGAACCCGCCGGCGCGCCCGCAGGCTCTCCTTCTGGGCATTCAACTCGGGATTGACCGCCTGGACCAGAGGCATACTGCTCGGTGAAGCTGCCGACTGCGAGGGCAGGAACCCGGTGACGAAACCATCGGTTTCGGCATGGATCAGAGCGAACTGCGACGGCTCGACGAACCCTTCGATGCGATAGTGGTCCGGCACGCGAATCAGGCCCACCAGGACCAGTGTCACCGCGAGACCGCCCACGGTGGACAGGACCGCCCGGCGGCGATTCCGCGCCAGCTCCGGGCCCGTCGCGAGGTACCGGACGAACCGCGACAAGGGCACCATGAGCCATCCGACGACGGCCGTAATCGCCAGGATCGGCACGATGATGAAGAACGCCGCGGGCAGCCGATTGTTCAGAAACAGCAGAATGCGGATGCTGATGAAGACGCGGTATACGATCGAGGCGGGGCCGTACGTGAGAAACCAAAGTCGTTCGCCCAGCGAATATGCGGGATTCTGGATCTTCTTGATCCCCCAGACATAACGCCGGACCAGATAGTATAGATAGTTCCGCGACCGCTGGGCGAGGTTGGGAATTTCGATCAGGTCCGAGAGCACGTAGTACGCGTCGAACCGCAGCAGAGGGTTGCCGTTGAACAGCAGGGTCGAAACACTGGCGATGAAAATGACGTTGTACGCGATGATGTGAAGGGTGCCGGTGGATGTCTGGGACCAGACGACGGCGGCCACCGCCGCAATGGCCAGTTCCGCCAGCACGCCGGCCATGCCCACGATGGCCCGGTGCCATTTGTTGCGGAAGGACCAGGCACTGGAGGCGTCCACATAGGGCAGCGGGAACAGCACGAGAAACATCACGCCCATGCTGTGGACTTCGCCGGCGCTCTGGTTGAGCCGGCCGAACCGTTTGCATGCGAAGGCATGGCTGAACTCATGGCAGATCTTGACCACGACGAAGCTCAGGTACAGGAAGATCAGGTTGCCCGGGTCCAGCACGTCGGCGCTCTGGGCGACCAGCTCGCCGAAACTGCCGACAACGAAGTAGACACCCGTGACCAGGAGAGCCAGCCAGAGAAGAAATCCCACCCAACTGAAAACCGGCCCGACTATGCCCACCCACCGATCCAACAAAGAATCGGGATCGTACAGCGGGATGCGCAGGAACAGCAGGTTCGAGAGATAGCCCAGGACCTCCCGCTGGACCCGCCGGCGGTAGCGATTGAGCAGACCCTCTGCATCCGGGGGTAAATCCACGTACAACAGGTTCATCGCGTGGAGTTGCCCGAGCAATTGGATGGCCTCGCCCTGGGTGGGGGCCGCGTCGCCCAGATGCTCGTTGCAGGATTGCCAGACCTCGGAGACCGTCTTGCGCCCGTCGAGCGCCCCGGCGAACCGATAGGCGTTCTCATCCATCCGGGCGAACTCGCTGCTGGCGGGATTCTCCAGGACGTACCAGAGCTGGCCGCGGAAATACTGCCGGCGGATCTTGACCCCCGACAGCAGCCGCGGCCGCAGGTCCGCGACCCGGTACCAGGCTTCATGGAACGTCGGTCGCTCTACAGCCATAGTTTCATCCGTATCCAGTTGACAATCTTGCGGGTCCAAATCCAGACGTAGGGTCGCTTGTCGATGGTCACCTTGGCCACGCCTTCCATGCCGGGGCGCATCCAGGGTCGGGTCTCCTGGAGCCGGACCCGGACCTTGAACACATTGCGGTTGTTGACCACTTCGGCCGCCGGATTGACCCGCTCCACGACGAAGCGAATCCGCTGACCGGGATAGGTGGCCGTCGCCAACTGCCCTTCCTGGTCGACCGCCACGTCGAAGACCTCGTCTTCCGGCACGTACAACTGGGCCCGCAGCGAATCCAGGGGAGCGACCTCGAACAGAATCTGGCCGGTCTGGACCGGGGCACCGATCTGGCGTTTGAGGTCCCCGGCCACCAGCGTGCCAGTCACCGGCGAGCGGATGCGCGCCTGCTCGATCCGATGGTCCAGCAGGTCGATCTGCGCCTTGGCCCGGTCGGCATTGGCCTGGGCGATCTGGGCCTCGGCGGTCTTGCCGTCCCGCATGGCGGCGTCGGCTTGCTTGAGATAGCCCGCCTGTTCCGCCTTGGCCGCGGCCAATTGCAGACGCAACTCCGCCGTATCGAGTTCCGCCAGGGCCGTCTGGTCCTGAAGGATGGAATCGCCTACCTCCAACGCGACGCTCTTGATGAAGCCGTCAAAGGGAGCAGCAATCTTGTACTGCGAGACCGCCTCCAGAACGAAGGGCGCCTTCACACGGTACCAGCCCTTGACGAAGAACACGAATAGAACGAAGGCACAGGCCAGCACCGCGGCCACCTTCGCCCACGTGTACTGCGCCCCGACCACCACCGCCAGCGCATGTCGCACCCGGGCCGCAACCCGGGCGCCAAACCATCGGTCATAGCCGTGCAGACTGGTCAGTCTCGGCGCACACAGGTCGCAGGCCAGTCGAACGGCCTCCACCTCCTCGGGAGTGAAGACCTCGCCGGGGCCGCGTTCGAGTGTCGCGACCGCGCAGGGCTTGCCCTCGTGTCTGAGCGGCAGGCTCAGAAGGGCTTTCCCGCCGTGATTGGCGGACAGTTCGCCGGCGGCTCGACTGATGCACCCCGCCTCCGGCGCCGCCGGATACGGAACTTCGCAGTCCTGGTCGAGACACTCTTCCATGGCCGCTTCGATGTCCTGCACCAGACGCATCTTGCGACTGAAGTGCTCGGTGTGACTCATCGCCTTGACCTGGACGTAGCGGCCCTTGAGGAAACCCACGCTGACCCGCTCGCACCGCCACTGGGAGGCCATCTCGTTGCAGAACGCCATCGCCACGCCCTTGAAGCGGTTCTGGCGATTGATCCCGGCGAGGACCCCGAGCGACCGGTGTAGCTTCTGCACAGCGGTGTCGAACCCCTGGCGGGCCAGATGCTCTTCCGTCATGCCGACCAGTCCGCCTATCAGTTCGAGCAACTGCCGGGTCGCTTCCGCGGCGTTTTTATCGGCCGGTCGGAGCAGGACAGCCGTCACGATCGGCTCTTCACCCGCCAATCGGAGCGGCACGATCACGGCGTGCGCCTTGAGGTCGCCATCCACAGGCGACAGGACGATTGTCCCCGTCGCGAAGGCCTTGTCCGCCACGGCGGCGCACCGCTGAAGCCAATGGCTCGCGTCCGGCTCGCCCCCGGTCGGCGGATGCGTCGCCAGCAGGGCGTGGTCCCCCTCGCCCTTGACCTGCAGTATCGCGCCCTCTCGGGCCCGGCAGCACCGGCACTCGAGCGCCAGTAGTTCCGCGAAGAACCGGCCGAGACGATGGTCGAGCCCGCGTAGCGACCTCGACACTCCCTGCGTCGGCCCAGACTGACCTCCCGCCGCGTCTGCGGGAGTCTCTGCATGCTCTTCTGGCATATGTGCCATCCTTCCTGCAACGCCACCCGGCGGCATGGTTTCTCATGCTACGGGATTGGGCCATCTTTTTCAACTGCGTCAGAAAACCTTGGTTCTTGCCAGTTGACACCGTGCCCGAATCGTGTATAATGATTGTCTATGGAAGCATGGAGGGTTTCCGCTGTGTCTGCACAGGGGTGCGGTCCGTCGCGCATGCCATGGACACATCCGCTCACGGCGGGGCAAGCATCTTCGATACTTTCAGTAGGGGCACTACTCGGGTTCGCCCCATCCCGGGGCTATCTGGGAGCACCTTCCAGGGTAGTGCCCCCTTTGTCGAAACGCGTGATTTTGCGTTTCTATAGTTGCCTCTCTGGTCTCCGGCACAACCGCTCGATGTCCCGTGCCACGATCTCCATCACGACGCGCTGGAGTTCCGCCAGCTCTCCAGACATCGGCTCCTGGGCGGGTCTTGCTTCCTCCCCTCCCGGCTCGGATGACGCCGCGGAAAAGGTGGGCTCGTGCGCCGGCGCCGCCCGACCCGGTGAGCGCCTGCGTCCGGCGGCGACCCGCCGCTGCTCCGCCAGAATGTTCTCCGCCAGATCGTACTTCGGGATCTCCCGCCCGAGGACCACAGCCGCATCGGGAGGGCGGACCACCGGCTCCTCCCCTCCGATCCGGTCGAACGGCGGCATAACGTCCGCCGCACGCAGTGCTTTGATGCGCTGGGGACCGGAGGCCCCGACGGCTGCGCTCCTGCCCTGGGGAGCACCCTTCACATTGTGACTGACATCGTCCATGACTCCTCCCTGCGGAAGGATGAAGATGTCCGACATCCTTCCAGGACTCCAAAATCGACACGTACTATAATTTCGCCCGAACCCACTGTCATCCTTCAATTTTTGCGGCAGACCGATTCGTTCTCCGAGTCCCGCCCGGTCGACAGGGCAACAGCCCTTCCCCTGTTTGTCAATCGGGAACATCGCACGCGGCCCATGGGTGATGGCGATCAGAATGCTGAGCCGACGCGCTTCACATACACGAAGTAGGCTCCGCGCGACGTGCCGTCCTCCGCGGTGAGCCACGTTTGCAGTCTCGTCTTGCCTGGCTTCAATCGAACGAGGAAGGTCACTTCCCTGGCGCCGTCCGGGACGGTCTTCTCCACGTCGATCTCGCCGACGGTGAGTCGGGCTCTCGCCGCCTGGATCGCCCGGCCGCCGGGGATGGCGCTGTGGATCGGTCGGTCCACTTCCAGGGGCCAGCGACGCAGGGAGATCTCGTACTCGCCCGCCCGCGCCACCTCGACCGCCCAGAAGCCGTTCTTCGGCTCACCGTTGAGCACGTGCGTCTGATTCCAGGGCGGCAGATCCCCTCCATGCCAGTCGTGGCAGGTCAGCCGTACCGGATTCTCCTGGTCCGAGCCGAGCACGATCTCGCAGTACTCGTCGAACCGTTGTGAGACATCCGCCCACCACTTCTCGTAGGCATCGCGCAGTCCCTGCACAACCTCCGGATGTGCGCCGGCGATGTCGTTCTCCTGGCCGGGATCCGCGTGGATATCGTAGAGCCCCCGGCCATTGACCAGCCGCCAGCGGTCGGTCATGACGGCGCTCTGACGCCATTTCTCGGGATGCTCGATCCGCTGCGAGTCTGTGACCAGAACGCGATCCGCCCAGGCACCCGCCTGCCCCTTGAGCAGGGACAGAACGCTCGTGCCGTCGAATGTCACACCCGGCGGCTTGGGCAACCCACACATCTCGATCAACGTCGGCAACAGATCGATGTGTGCGGTCAGCCGGGTCACGTCCCGACCGCCGACCAGCCCCCCTGCCGGCCAGCGGACAAAGCAGGGAACCCGGTGGCCGCCGTCGTATTCACTGCCTTTGGTCCCGCGCATGCCGGCGTTGAATCCCTTGCCGCGCTGGAATCCCGCGGCGGTCCCGTTGTCCGTCAGGAAGATCAGGATCGTGTTCTCTTCGAGACCCAGTGTCCTGAGTCGGTCCAGCAGCCGGCCCATATTCTCATCGATGTTTGCGATCATACCGTAGAAGTCGGCGTTTGGAGCCTCCTTGTCCTCATAAGCATCGCTGTACCGCTGGGCCACGTTGTACGGTCCGTGCGGCGCGTTGGTCGCCAGATACACAAAGAACGGCCGGTCCCGATTGCCCTCAATGAATCGCATGGCGCCGTCGAACCAGATGTCGGTGCAGTAGCCCGAGTGCTTCTCCGGCGCGCCGTTATGCCAGTAGGTATCGTCGAAGTAGTCGTTGCCCCAAAAGTCCGGCGTCTGGCCGACGCCGCCGCCCCCGTGGACCAGGACCTCCTGAAAGCCTCGATCCTGCGGCCGGAACGGATAGTTGTCGCCGAGATGCCATTTGCCGAAGATGCCGGTGCGGTAGCCCCCCGCCGTGAAGACGTCGGCCATGGTCACCTCATCTCGGCGCAGCAGCGACCGGCCCATGACGGTGTGCCAGACGCCCGTGCGGTTGCAGTAGCGACCGGTCACCAGGGACGCCCGCGTCGGCGCACACGTCGGTCCCACATGGAAATCCGTCAGGCGCACGCTCTGCTGATACAGGGCATCAAGATGGGGCGTGCGGAGGATCGGATTACCATGACAGCCCAGGTCGCCGTAGCCCTGGTCGTCGGTGACCACCAGGATGACATTCGGCACTCTTTTCTCATTCGTCGAGGCCATCGCCAGGCACCGCTTGACGCTGCCACCCAGACTTGCGCCTGCCGCGGCCCCGAGTACCTTGAGGAACTCTCTTCTGTGCACAGCGGTTCCTTTCTTGGGATTGCTGATTGGCGACTATTGATTCGTGATTTGAGAAGTGCGTCGGTCCGGCCTCCTCCAATCAACAATCAACTATCAAGAATCAAACACCACGCGGGCCCAGCGCATACCGTGTGTAGCTGCTCATGTCCATTTCACGGATCAAGGCGTTGACCTCCGCTGTCTGGACTGCCTTGACGGCTTCCACGTCCTGATCGATGGGACGGTACTCACCGGTGTACATCCAGTTGAAACCCAGGTCCACCAGGCGGCCCATGGGCAGCTCGTTCTTGAGCGTCAGGGCGCTGAGCACCTTGTTCTTGGCCTTGGCCAATTCCTCCTCCGTGACCCCGTTGGCGATCAGGTCCCGGAAGATCCCGTCCACGATCCGCGCGACCTGCTCGACGTTCCGCGTGCCACAGCGCAGATAGCTGTAGAACACGCCGGTGCCGTCCATCGGGTTGTAGTGCATCGAGGCCTCTTCCGTCAGGGCCTTGTCCACCAGCTCCCAGTAGAAGCGCGAGCCGTAATCGTCGCCGATGATCATGCCCAGGAGTGTCGCCGCGAACCGGCGCGGGTCCTGGGCGGAGACACCGGTGTGCATCAGGCAGATGTGCTCGCGTTTGAGGTTCGCCTTCTCGGCGCGCACCCTCTGCTTGGTGCCCTCGAAGTGCGTCAGCGGGCGCTCCGCCGACCGGGCTTGCCATGGCCCGGACGCCACTTCCACCGTCGCACAGAACCGATCCCAGTCGAAATTGCCGGTGCAGGCGACGACCATGTTGTTCGGCACGTACCGGCGGGCGAAGTAATCGCGCATCTGCTCGGCGGTCAGCGCCTCGATGCTCTCGACGGTCCCAAGGACGCTCTGGCCGCAGCGGTGCGTCCCGAAGTGCAGACTCCGGCAGCGGTCCATCACGTCGAACGTCGGCGAGTCCTGGTACATCGCGATCTCTTCTTTGATGACGTTCTTCTCGACGGTGAAGTCGTCGTCGCGCAGCGCCGGGCGCATCAACTCGGCCCAGAGGTCCGTGATCTCGATCAGGTACTCGGGCAGCACCGCCGCGTAGAAGACCGTCTGCTCCTCGCTGGTAAAGGCGTTGAATTGCGCCCCCCGCTGGTCGAAAGCCTCGTTGACCTCCAACGCGCCGAGCCGGTCGTTGCCCTTGAACAGCATGTGCTCCAAAAAATGGGAGACGCCGTTGATGTTGGGGGTCTCATCGCGGGACCCCGTCCGGACGAAGTACCCGACGGCCGCCGACTTGCCGGGCGGATTGATCTCGCCGATCAGGGTCAGGCCGTTGGACAGTTGTCTATGCTGGAATTCCATTTCTGCGTCCGATACGAACCACGAATCACGGGCAAGATACCCGTGCTACTCCACACGAACCTCTTGGGGACCGATGGTGACGACGGTGTACTCCCGGAAGGGATTGCTCCGCAGGAAGCCGAGCACCGAATCAACCGAGGTGGCCTCGATCCGCTCCTTGATTTCGTCGAGCGAGCGGACCCGTCCGAGCATGTAGTAGTCGCTGCCGATCGCGCCGGCCCGGCTGCTCGACGACTCACTGTGCAGGATCACGCTGGATTTCAGACCGATCTTGGCCCGGGCCAGTTCCTCCTCGGTGATGCCCTCCGCCAGCCGGTTGAACTCGCTCACGATCACATCGAGGGTCTCCTGGGCCTTGTCCGGCGTCGTGCCCGCGTAGCACATGATCCCGGCCGCCTCCTTGAGCGAATGGTACTTGGCGCCGATGGCGTAGCACAGACCCCGCTTCTCGCGGACCTCCGTGAACAGGCGGGAACTCATGCCGCCCGAGAGGACCGAGACCGCGGTGCGGGCGCTGTAGTAGTCCTCATCCACGAAGCGGGCCGTACGAGTCATCAGACCGATGTGCACCTGGGCACCTTCGTTGGGGATGTGCGTGTAGCGAGACCCGCCGGACTCGATCTCGCGCGGGCTCAGCAACGCACCCCCGCGGGGCCCGAACACGCTCTCGATCTGCCGGCGGACCGCCTCGAAATCGTACTTGCCTGCGACGCTGAAGATGGTCTCGGGGACATGGAGATAGCTTTGTGCGATCTCCTTGGTCTTCTCCGCGGTCAGGTTCAGCAGGTCCTCCATCTCGCCCATCGTGCTGCGTCCGAGCGGGTCGGGATAGAACCGCTTTCGCAGTTCGAGCATGACCCGCTGGCGGGGCTCGTCGTCCAGCGACGCCAGTTCCTCGACGACCAACTGCCGCGCCGGCTCGAATTGCTCGTCGTTCAGGAGGGGGTTGAGGATCACATCCGCATAGAGGGCCAGCGCCTGCGCCAGGTTGCTCGACTCCAGGGCGCCGCCGATATAGAGGTGCGAACTGCCGATGGAAGTGGAGCGCTGCACGCCCAGACCGTCGAGAGCATCGCCGAGCCGGCGGCTGTCCCGCGATCCCGCCCCGCGGAAGATCCATTCGGAGATGACATTGGAGGCCCCGCAGTAGCCCGGCGGCATCCACGCCGCTCCCGCCGGCAGCATAAAGTCGAACGCCACCGACTCCACCCCCGCCATCGGCTCGCCCAGCACCACCATGCCGTTCGGCATCACATATTCATCCATTCGATGCTCCCCATACGACCCGTGCGTCCCTGAGAATCCACACGGCGGGCGATTCTAACCACGCGGCCGACTCCCATCAACCAGGGATTCCCGCGTTGGGTCCCTCGCCACAGGTCGGAATGGCAACGGACCACTACTTCATCTGACCCAAGGACTCCTTCAGCGCGCCGAGGACCGGTGATCCGAAATCCCAGTATCCTCTCTGGGCACCCAACCCGATGCTGTTGACAATCACCGTCTGGGCTGCGAGGAAGGCCTGGCACTTCGCTTTGGACGGATTCTGAGGCGGATCCGACAAACCCCGAACACACTCGTGAAACAACCGGACGCACGCCATGGCCGGACGATCCCTGACCGTCTCCAGACACAAGTCTTCCAGCATCGTCCCGAAAACGCCCTCGCCGGGCATGATGAAGATCCCCACTCGTGGAGACCCCTCCGAGAAAGAGCCGGGGCTGGCCGGCGCCACGAGACCTGCTCTCGTCACGGTGTTCGCGATACTCTCAAAGGCATTGTCCTCGTCTTTGTCTCGGACGATGGCCAGGTGCCTGACTCGCGACGTTCGGTCGGTCTCAAAGAATCCCGGCATCCTGAGCAATGCAGGGAGTTTGTTCTTGAATTGGTTTTTGCCCCCAACCGGTTCGATCTGAACGTCGACCACACCAACATAGCGTGCCAGCGCCTCGAAGAACAGCCTGTCATCCTCTCCCTCGACAGCCAGCACGTTCCTCTTCGCGATGGTCTTCGCCCCCTCACCCGCCACTACCTCACCTCCCAATTGCTGTCCAGGGATTCGGCAAGCACCTCCCGCGTGTACTCGACAGCTCTGAACTTGTCCTCCTTGCGTTCAATGCGAAACAGCTTCGCATCTGCCCCAAATAGGCCCGCCTCCGCGCAATCACTGAAGGCTTTGATGCACTCCATAGAGTGCGTGGTGGCGAAGACCTGAATGTTCAGCTTCTGTGCCCAACTGAAGATCGCTTCCCACAGTTTCTGTTGAGATGAGTAACCTAAACCATTCTCGATCTCGTCAATCAGCACGAAACCATCCTGCATACTGAGCATCGTCAACGCCGTGCTCAGCAGCTTCATCATTCCTCCGCCCAGGAGATTCACTGGTATCAGTTCGATCCCCCCGGTATCCGCGTAAAGCAGACCGGGAGGATCGAGCAGCCTCAAATCCTCGACCGCAGGTTCCAACTCCTTGAGAAGAGAAAGAACTTCATCTACGCGTTTCTTCCTCTGAATATCGCTGAATCGGCTCTTCAAATCTGTTGGAAGAGCCATCACGAATGCACCGGTCGGCTGACGTGGCCTTCTGCCTTCGTAGACGGCTTCGCCCTCCCTCAAGAACACACTCGACCGCTCCGTGGAAGCCGGAGCCGCCGAGGTCGTATACTCAAGCTCCAACCCGTTGATTGCCCCATCTCCCTCGGAGCCGGTCGGTATCCAGCCGTGAGCGGATGGCGGATTGGACGTCATTCGTTCCGTCTCCACCTGTCCATACCGCGGCCGTATTGAAAGCCGTTGTTCCTCATTCGATCCAACCTCGGTGGCAGAAATCTCAATAGGGTTGGCCAGATCCATACGGTGGAAGTAAGTCGGCCAGATAGCCTGGCTAACGTAGGAAAGCCCTCTGAACACGTTGAGATTCAAGGAGAGACCCGGATTCGTTGGCCCGATGAGAAGAAAGACACCCTCCAGCAAAGTAGTCTTGCCAGAGGCGTTGTGCCCGACGAATAGATTCACTCGGCCCAAACCGTCTACAGTCAGGTCAGTGATGGCTCGGAAGTTTTTTACTGTCACGCTCTTGAACATAGCCCAACCTCGGCTCTCTCTGTACAACGACGGACGATTACGGAAGGAACCGCCGTTCACTGAGAGAATACTGCCTCTCGGGCGGCGGGTCAATGCCAAAGACCGCATAGAACCCCTGTGAACAAGGAGGTCAGGACGAACCGACGATCGGCCTCAGGCAACGTTGCGGCGGTACCAGTCGATGGATTTCTCCAGACCCTCGCGGAACAGGACTACGGGCTTGAAACCGATCAGCTCCTTCGCGGCCGTGATGTCGGCGAGCGAGTGCTTCACGTCACCGGCACGGGCGGGCTCGTAGACAGGCTTGATGCCCTTGCCCAGGAGGTGGTTAATCATTTCGATGATCGCGTTGACCGTGACGGCCTCGCCGCAGGCGACGTTGATTACCTGGCCGGCGGTCTTCTGGGCCCGGGCCGCCAGCAGGTTGGCGTGGACGACGTTGTCGATGTAGGTGAAATCGCGGCTCTGCTCGCCGTCGCCGTAGATGGTGGGAGGCGTGTCGCGCAGGATGGCGGTGACGAAGGCAGGGATGGCTGCGGCGTACTGGCTGGCCGGGTCCTGCTGCGGCCCGAAGACGTTGAAGTACCGCAGGCAGATCGTCTCGAGGCCGAAGACCTTCGCGAACACGGAGCAGTAGTATTCTCCGACCAGCTTCCCGACCGCGTAGGGGGACAGCGGGTCCGGACGCATCGTCTCGACCTTGGGCAGAGTGGGCGTGTCTCCGTAGGCGGAGGAACTGGCGGCGTACACGAACCGCTTTACGCCGGCATCGCGGGCGGCCAGCAGCATCATGAACGTCGCGTCGACGCAATGCCGGTGCGCGGCCGCGGGATCGTCCACGCTCCGCGGGACCGAGGGCAACGCCCCTTCGTGCAGGACCACGTCGATCCCCTGAACGACCGCGTGCGCCACTTCGGGCACACCCATGTCGCCCTCGACAAACTCGATCTTGTCCATGATCGAGGCCAGATTACTCCGTTTGCCGGTCAGGAGATTGTCCACGACGCGGACGAAGCACCCCTCGGCTACCAGTCGCTTGCAGATGTTCGAGCCGATGAACCCGGCTCCACCCGTCACCAGAAACTTCTCCATGCTTTCGATCCCCTCAGAGAATAGAAGCCCTGCGGAACTCCGTGAGAAAGCCTCTATTTTATGGCGACAGTCCGAAAAGGGAAGCCTTTTTTGCGCGCCACTCCGTGTCAGGCGGAACTGACGGCCGGGTGGCCCTTGAGGTACTTGCGGTAGGCCTTGAACTGCTGACGGAAGTACCCACCCTTCATCGCCTCGGCACCGAAGAGCACACATCCGACGACCTGGGCGCCCACGTCCTGCAATTCGAAAATCGTCCGCTCGGCAGCCCCGCGCTTGGTGGTCGCGGCGTTGAAGACCAGCAGCGTGGCGTCCACCAGCCGGGCTAACATCTTGACATCACTGACCAGCAGGACCGGCGGCGTGTCGATGATGACGCGGTCGTACTCTTTGGCCGCTCCTTCGATGAGTTCCTTCATCCGATGGCTTGCGAGCAATTCGGCTGGATTCGTAGTCAGCGGGCCGGCGTAGATGACATCCAGGCCGGCTCGAAATCGTCTTTGGTCAGGACGCCCTCGACAGCTTTGAATACCGCCGGCTTGAGCTGATGGGTAAAGTACGCGTGGGTGGCTAGATTCCGTTCCAGCAGGATATGCGCCTTTGACTCGGCTTCCTCTAATGCTTGCCGCCGCATCTGGTGACTCACCCACAACACCATGGCCGCGGTGGTAATCACAAATATGGCCACCGTGATCAACAGAAAACGGGTTCCCACTCTCATACGCACGGGCCTCCTTTTGTCTTGCATCTATTTTGATAATATCGGTTCGTAACGGATTTGGATGAGGGGAAAACGACGTATCACCGATACAAGGGCGGGATTTCAACAGATTCGCGTAGGGGAAGAGGAGAAACGGTTCCTGAACTCGTTCTTGGACCGGGCGGACCTATCTCCGCCCCTTTGGCCCAAACCGGCTCATGACCTTGGTTCCTGTTTCAAAGAAGGACTCTCCGACCGCTCACCGGCCGGTCCCTATCGGCTCCGTAACGGGCTACTCCGTCAATGCCTGTACAGGGTTAGGATGACGTGAGGAAAAGGATCGTTGGGGAGAAAGGACATGCCAAATCCGAGGACTCAGCGGTCACTGTTTGGTGCGTCCAGGTCCGGTTGAAATAACATGGTAGACGTGTTATCGTGCTTTTATGATCGGGTCCTTCAAGAACCAAGGTACCGCGGACCTATTCAACGGGAAGGCCACTAAACCCGCGTTAAAGTTATGCGCAAGGCAGCTCTGGAAAACAGCCTTCCGGAAACTCGATCAACTGGATTCCGTTTTGTCCCTCGATGAACTGCGCATACCTCCCGGAAATCGACTGGAATCTCTTTCCGGAGACCGTAAAGGACAATACAGCATTCGCATCAACGACCAATGGCGGATCTGTTTTAAGTGGAGCGATGGTGATGCTTATAGTGTTGAAATAACAGATTATCACTAAGGTGTCCCTATGATGAACAAATACAAGAGCCTTGAGCCGATAAATCCGGGTGAAATCCTCCGCGAGGATTTTCTGGAGCCCCTGGGTATAAGCATAAACCAGCTGTCGCGGGATCTTTCGGTCCCCCCCAATAGGATAAGCGAAATTGTGAATGGGAAAAGGTCCATTTCGACCGACACCGCTTTGAGGTTACAGCGGTATTTTGGGATTGAAGCTCAATTCTGGCTAAATCTGCAAACCGAATATGACCTGAGAATGATGAAGCGTAAAATTTGGACAGAAATCGAGCAGCGGATTATCCCGGTTAAAGATGCCGACGAAAGCATTCGACACAGAGCTGGAGCATAATAAGGGCATCAATCTGGATTTTGACATGCTGGACGGTACGCATCCGTCCGTGATCGCCCTATCGAGCCCCTTTCATGCTTCTTGGCCTTCGTGGTTCGGATTCCTCCTGAACTGTCAAGCCACAAAGGACGCGAAGGGGGTCATATCCCGATAGCGCCGACAGCAGGGCATCTGCTTCCCAATGGCAACTCCCGCCAATCAGTTCGCCGACGGCGAGCTGATTTTG
>ENA-OSEO01003233-OSEO01003233.1-sediment-metagenome-genome-assembly--contig:-NODE-3233-length-19873-cov-7.437109_pt1 | contig 19873 bp, 22 predicted proteins | sample MGYA00237883_ERZ534232 | MGnify/ENA metagenome assembly ERZ534232
ACGGAACTTATCAAAAGATTCATGATCGATGGCTCAAAACCGATTAGCACGGCACTGTTCAGCGTATGGATGAATTTAAATTTACTATTCTCATTGATGCCTATCCGCTTCTTCTTGAGGGTTTGCTGGTAACCATAAAGATTTCCATACTTGCGTTTATTTTTGCCTTGCTTGTGGGAATCATCGTGGGAGTATCACGATCCAATTCAAAAAAACTAAACCGGCTATTGGCACCCTACGTGGAAGTTTTTAGAGGAACGCCGCTTCTTATTCAGCTTTTCTTTATTTACTACGGATTGCCGTCACTCGGCCTTAAGATGAATAACTATACGGCTGAGGTGATTGGACTCGGATTAAACGGCGGTGCCTACATCTCAGAAATCATTCGAGGTGCTTTATATTCCGTAGAGATGGGGCAGCAGAAAGCGGCGTACTCCCTGGGACTGAGCTGGCTGCAATCGATGGCATATATCATCATGCCCCAGGCGATTCGGGTGGCGATTCCACCTCTGGTCAATTCGTTTTCAGCCACAATCAAAGATTCGTCTTTGGTGTCGGTTTTGGCGATTACCGAACTTACGCGGGTAAGCCAATTGGTTTATACACGAACCTTCAGAGCATTTGAAGTTTATCTTGCAGTGGGTGCGCTTTATTTTTTCATGATCTATTTTGCGTCATACATTTCGAAGTATCTTGAACGTAAATTTCACGTTGAAGGCAGAATTTCTCTATAAATGATGAATCAACCGGTTTGGTTTTGTGAAAGGAAATACAATGGGTGATGACTATAAAAAAATGTGGGAAGATTTAGGACTTGATCTTAAAGCCCATGACATGTTGCTTGGGGTTTTAGGGAAAGCCTATCAGGATATTTTTCTTGCACAGAAAACCCGGCCGAAAGGGATGGGCTATTTTGATTTTGTCATGAGCGAAGTCCACGGTCTTCGCATCAAAGAATTGATGAATGAAAAAGAAGACGGACGAAAAATTATCGGTTCTTATTGCGTGTTTGTACCGGAGGAAATCGTGCTTGCAGGGAATGCAACCCTTGTTGGGCTGTGTGCGGGCGCCGACTTCGCCATGGAAGATGTGGAAAAGCTGTTGCCACGAAATACCTGCGCTCTGATAAAATCGACCTTTGGATTCAAGTTGGGGAAGGTGTGCCCGTACCTGGAGGCATCGGATATGATCGTTGGAGAAAATACCTGTGACGGTAAAAAAAAGGCCTACGAGTCTTTGAAGGATATCGTTTCGAATCTGTATGTCATGGATATCCCGCAGATGAAAACCGATCAAGGTAGATCATTGTTAAAGGCCGAATATTATCGTTTTAAGGAAGCGGTTGAAAATTTAACCGGCGTTGCCATTGATGCCGTAAAGCTAAAAAAGGGGATTGAAATTGTAAACAACAAACGAAAGGCGATTCATCGGCTTTCTGAACTCCGCAAGGCCGATCCGGCACCGATTTCCGGTCTGGACGCCCTGTTGGCCAACCAAGTCTTTTTTTACGACAATCCAGCCCGTTTTACGGAATCCGTGAATAAAATTTGTGATGAACTGGAAGCCAGGATTGAGAAAAAGACAGGGGCATTCCCAGAAGGTGCCCCCAGAATATTGATGTCCGGTTGTCCCATGGCCGTGCCCAACTGGAAGCTTCCCTGGATCATTGAAACCGCAGGGGCTGTGATCGTGGGAGAGGAATCCTGTGTGGGCGAACGGGGTACCCGCAACCTTACCGATGATTCCGGAAACGCGATGGACGAACTGATGGAAGCTATCGTGGATCGATATTTTAAGATCGACTGCGCCATCTTTACCCCGAATCCGGATCGTTTAAATCATATCAAAGAAATGGTCGAAGAATACAGGGCCGACGGTGTCATTCATTATGGACTGCAATTCTGCCAGCCTTATCTTATGGAGGCCATTCCGGTTGAAAAAGCTTTGGAATCAGATAATATTCCTGTCTTGCGGATTGAAACCGATTACAGCATGGAAGATGTCGGGCAGCTAAAGACCCGTGTGGAGGCGTTTATCGAGATGTTAAAATAGACGGGAAAAAATTGTACGCTGTTTATGTCAGGCTCTGTTTTTACCATTTTGGATTGAAAGGAGATAGTGAATGAATCAACCATTAGAGCCTTTAATGAACGATGGTTTTGATGGTGAACCATATGACAGTTTTACCATGGACCATTGTCAGTGAATGGGCATTCCCGATTATTTGATTAAAAAAAGGTCATCTTATGCTTTGTGCCGGCATCGATATTGGTTCAAGAACCATCGAACTGGTCGTGTTAAAGGATCGTGAAATCATCGAGAAAAAACAAGCCGATACCGGATTCGACCCCCTGACCCGAGCCAAGGAACTGCTTGAAGGGGTTGAATATGAACGAATTTGGGCCACCGGTTACGGTCGAAATCTTTTTGAGATCTCTTTTGATGTACCAACAGTAACGGAAATTAAAGCGTATGGCGTCGGTGCCAGAAGTCTTTTTCAGAATGTCGGTACCATACTCGACATCGGCGGTCAGGACAGCAAAGCCATTGCTTTAAATGGCAATGGAAGAATCATCAAATTTGAAATGAACGATCGGTGTGCTGCCGGAACCGGAAAATTCCTTGAAATCATGGCCCGCACTCTGGGTTTCACCATCGATCAATTTGGCAGGGAAGCACTCAAGGCAACAAAAAATCTTCAAATTAACAGTATGTGTACGGTTTTCGCGGAATCTGAAGTCACTTCTCTTGTCGCCAAAGGCGAGGATTCTAAAGAAATTGCCTTAGGTCTTCACCGTTCAGTGGTTCGCCGGGCTGTCAGCATGCTTAAAAGGGTGTCCGTCGGTAATCACGTCGTTTTTGCAGGTGGTGTGGCCAAAAACCCATGCATGCGACATTTGCTGGAAGAAACCCTTGAACAACATGTGCTGGTCCCTGAAGATCCGCAGATGGTAGGGGCTTTGGGTGCGGCACTGTTGGCAGGTGAAAATTAGGTGACGAAGGTGCAAGCACAAGGCTTGAAAAGGCCGGTTTACAGATGAAGTACGTCAACGTTAGTGCAAAAGTCGAGCACCGCATTGAAATCCTTAGAAAATCCGGCAAAGCTGGAAATGTTTTGGCACAGAAGGTTACAAGCATTATTAAATCCCTTACCTCAGGAGCCGTTCGGCATCACATGGATTCGATCGGCAGTTACACCAAGTACGGAGAAAAACGTATCAAAAACTGTCGCAAATATGATCTGGGATGCGGTTACCGACTGATAACCCTGCAAAGAGGATTGAAGGTTTTCATCCCTTTTCTTGGAACCCACGATGAATGCCAGCGGTGGCTGGAAAACAACAGTCGAATAAAAACGTTCAGTGCCGGAAGGGGGAAAGAATTGCGAATTTCCCACAAGAAACCATTGCCCAAATCTCATTCAGACGACGATACAGCAGCTATCGAAACGGATGGTGATGATGAAGAGTTACAGAATCTATCTGATAGAGATTTGCGATACGTGTTTTGCGGATTGATCGAGGGTTCCAAAAAGCGGTTATAGTAAACGTAAGATGATTCGTTACAACGAAAATGTAAGGCCGGAAGGGCGATTAATCCGCAAAACAGTTTGAATTTTGTTGTCGAACGGATGGCGACAAAGGAAATGAAACTCAATATTTCACGGGTTGGGAAATGAAGAAAGGAGGACGCATTGATACAGGGCAAAAACATTTTTGCGACAAGATGGGGAATCATCGCAGTCGGCGCGGTTATTGGCATACTGGCTCCATTACTTCAGAAACTGGGCAACCCGGGGAACATGGGTATATGCGTGGCCTGCTTTGAGCGGGACATTGCCGGTGCGCTCGGTCTCCACCGGGCGGGGGTTGTACAGTACCTTCGGCCCGAGATCATCGGTTTTGTGCTCGGGTCGCTGATTGCCGCATACATTTTCAAGGAGTACCGGCCAAGGGTCGGGTCGGCGCCCATCGTCAGATTTGTGCTGGGTGCTTTCGCCATGATCGGCGCCCTGGTCTTTCTGGGATGTCCCTGGCGAGCCGTGCTGCGGTTGGCCGGCGGCGACGGAAATGCCATCCTGGGCCTGCTGGGTCTGATCTTCGGCATTTGGGTCGGCACGCTTTTTCTGAAAAACGGCTACAATCTCGGACGGACGCAGACAACCCATGCTGCCGTCGGGTGGATGCTGCCGTTGATCATGCTCGGGTTGCTGGGGCTGATGTTTATTTTCCCCCAGGTACAGGGTCAAGACCAAAGCGGCGTGCTGTTTTACAGTTTAAAGGGCCCCGGTGCCATGCATGCGCCGTTAGTCCTGTCGCTAATCGTGGGGCTTGGTATCGGTTTCCTGGCCCAGCGCAGCCGGTTTTGCACCATGGGCGCTATTCGTGACACCTTACTGTTCGGCCAGATTCACCTGATGAGCGGTTTTATCAGCCTGGTCGTCTTTGCGTTTTTGACCAATCTGATCCTCAGCCAGTTCACGGCGGGATTTGCCGACCAACCGGTGGCCCATACCCAGCATATCTGGAATTTTGCCGGCATGACCCTCGCGGGGCTGGCCTTTGCCCTTGCCGGCGGATGCCCGGGCCGGCAGCTGTTTCTCTCCGGTGAAGGGGATGGGGATGCGGCTGTATTTGTTCTGGGAATGATCGTAGGTGCGGGATTTGCCCATAACTTCGGGCTGGCGAGTTCGCCCAATGGTGTCGGCCCTCACGGTATCGCCGCAGTGATGATCGGTCTTCTGGTTTGTCTGTTTATCGGGTTTACCATGAGAAGAAAAAGCGCATAAGGAGATTTCAAATGGCAGCAACAGTTGATGCAAGGGGGCTTTCGTGCCCTCAGCCGGTGATCATGACACTGGATGAAATCAAAAAAGGGAAACACAAAGAGATTGTCATCCTTGTGGACACCGATACATCCAAGGAAAACGTGACGCGAGCCGCTGAAAGCCAGGGATTTCAGGTCAATGACGTATCTCCTGACGGAGAAGGTTACCGCATCACGATTACAAAGGGGTAGAGCGTGCTCGGATTCTTTAAAAAGAAAAAACCGAAGCGCAATAAAAAGGAGCGAGGTGTATCAGCCGATCTCGGAATTCTGGTTTTTGAAAATACCAGTGAGGTCATCCGGGCGGAAAACGTTCTGAAAAAGGCGGGGTGGTGCATTCGGGTCATGGGACCGCCTCCGGAAATTCAAACCGGGTGCGATCTGGTCATTGAATTTCCCCTGATAGAAGAACTGAATATCCTTCGGGAGCTCGATAATGCGGATGTTTCACCGCTTCAAGTCGTGCCGGTGACGGCACCGCTCCTTGCACCGGTCAATCTGTTCCAAACCAAGGACTTTGGTGATTATCTGATGGTGCGCGCGGCCAATATGAAAATCACCGTTGCCAAGGCGGACCTGAAAATCGTTAACATCTCCGGCGGCGGGTGTCCGGATGTGCCGTATTTGGCCCGGGAAATGGTGGGAAAACCGTTGCGTGAAGCGCCCAGGCCCAAGGATATGGGGCATACCCTTTGTGGGTACGCCCTTGAGCTTGCATACGAGGAGTTATTTCGAAAATGTTAGGCATCGTCGGTACGGTTCCGGACTCTCAGTTCCCCCTGATTCACGGGAAAGTCCGCTGGGTCGGCAGTCACATTAAAATAGAAGACCGTCGGATCGCCGTAAATCGAGGCACGCCGTCGCTCCTGGCAGCGGCACTGAAGGCTTTCGAGTGCATCCGGTGCCCGGAGATATACGCTTTTTTGATCGGAGATACCGGCAGGGGAGACGGCAGCCGAAAGCTGTATCAATTTCTCGTACAGCATTTACCCGAATTTGATTTTCAAGTCTTGACCTTTCACTACCTGCAACCGGATGTGGATTGGCACAACAAAGTCTTGTTTGCCGTCGAAACCATGCGGCGGCGACCGATCCTGATTGCCGACGCCGGTTTCATGTATGCCGCCAAGATGAGCGGCCAGTCCGAATACTATGATTTTTTCACACCGGATGTCGGAGAATTGGCATTTCTCGCGGATGAACTGGCGCCGCATCCCTTTTACACGCGAGGGTTTATTCTGCACCAAAATAATAAGGTGCCTGATTTGATTCGGCGGGCCTATCAGCATCAGAACGCCGCCAACTATCTCCTGGTAAAAGGCCAATCGGATTATATTGCCCATGGAAATCAGGTGATCGAAACGGTGGATCACCCATCCTTCGACGCCATGGAAGCCATCGGGGGTACGGGCGACAGTTTGACCGGTATTCTCACCGCTTTGTGCGGGGCTGGGTTCAAAGCAACAGATGCCGCGGTATTGGCCGCCAGGGCCAACCGTTGGACCGGGTACTATGCCGATCCCAACCCTGCCACGCAAGTGTCAGAGCTGATTGATAAAATTCCCCAGGCCCTATCCGGATTGCTGGACATCGAATATACTGAGGAGACCCATGGGAGATATCAAAAAAATACGTTTGACTGAAACGGTAGCAGGTGCGGGGTGAGCGTCAAAGCTGGCTCCGGGGGACCTGGATCGGGCGTTGTGCGGCATGGTGTTTCCTACCGATGACCATGTCATCGTCGGTTTGGACCGGGCGGATGACGCCGGTGTTTACAAAATATCGGATGACCTGGCGTTGATCCAGACAGTCGATTTTTTCACACCCATCGTGGACGATCCCTACTGGTTCGGGCAAATTGCCGCCGCCAACGCACTGAGCGACGTCTATGCCATGGGCGGAACACCAAAGACCGCCATGAACCTGGTGGCTTTTCCGATCAAACAGATGGACCTTTCGATTCTAAGGCAGATTATACAAGGCGGGATCGACAAACTGGCCGAAGCGGGTGTTGTTCTTATCGGGGGTCACAGCATCGAAGACAGGGAACTGAAATACGGTCTTTCGGTCACCGGATTCGTTCACCCGGCACGGGTGCTTGCCAAGAAGAATCTGCGGTTCGGAGACCGTCTGGTGCTGACGAAACCGCTGGGTACGGGAATTGTCAACACCGCCATCAAGGCAGGTATGGCTTCCGCGGATCTCACGGATAATGTGACCCGATTGATGGCTTCGCTCAACCGGGACGCTGCTCGGATCATGTCGGATTTTAATATCCATGCCTGCACCGATGTTACCGGCTTCGGGCTGCTCGGACATCTTGCAGAGATGGTATGCGGGTCCGGTGTGAGCGTGCGCATTTTTTCGGACCGTGTGCCAATGATTCCGGAAGCGCTGGAATTTGCTTCCATGGGACTCATCCCCGCTGGTGCCTACAAAAACAGGGAATTCCGGGAATCAATGATCGAATTTGCGAAAACGGTGAAGCGCGCTCTTCAGGACATAATGGTCGATCCCCAAACGTCCGGGGGGTTGCTGGTCAGCATCGGCCGCATTCAAGCCGATGACCTTGTCAAGGCCCTTCAGGATGCAGGTATTGGCGATGCAGTGGAAATCGGCGAGGTTCTGAAAGATTCGGAAGAGAAAATGTGGGTGATCTAAATTTACTAAAAGGCCGGGATGATTTCCAAAACAACCGCTACATGGATAATCTTTTTTTAAACCGCATGAACTCGCGGCAAGGGATCTTAAAAAAGAACAGGAAACTTCCTTTAAAATATCAATAGGCTAAATGAATCATTTTAACTTCTTTTAAGATATAATTTCGGCATGCGCCTGTTCTTTCTAACGATCCCTAAGCCACTCAAACAGCATTCGATTTAAAAAAAGATCATCCATTCCGCTCTTTTAATGATTAACAAAAGAATTGCCTTAAGACTTAAAATTATTAAAATCAAGGAGATGTCTAAATGAAAGAAATCGATGCTCGCGGATTGTCCTGTCCAGCACCTGTGTTGCAGACCAAAGCCACTTTGCAAGAAGAAAATTTGGGAAACGTGAAAGTCATTGTCGACAATGCAGCCTCCCAGCAAAACGTACAGCGCTTTTTGGAGTCCCAGGGATTTCAGACAGCACTTGAACAAAATGGCGCGGATTACCTGGTTATCGGAACATGCAACGATAAGATGAAAACCCGAACTCAGCCGTCCCGGGAAGTGGAAGCAGATGCGAATAAGATTATGGTCATGTGCGCCACCGACCGAATCGGCTTTGGCGACGAAGAACTCGGTTTAAAACTCATGGTGAGTTTAATCAAGACATTAAAAGAAATGGGACCGGAATTGTGGCGACTGGTGTTCGTGAATAACGGCGTAAAACTAACGATCGACGGCTCGGAGGTACTCGATGATCTCAAGGACTTCGAAAATAAAGGACTCAAAATCCTGGTGTGCGGTACCTGTCTGACTCATTTTGGTCTACTTGAAGCGAAAAAGGTAGGGGAAACCACCAATATGCTCGATATCGTCACAGCCATGCAGTTGGCTGACAAGGTGATCAGCATATAATTGTACTTAATAAGGTTTGATTTCTCGATGCTTAATTCTTCTTTGCAACATCAAGATTAACATTTAAAAGAAGGATCATCAAAAATGGTCGAAACAACTCACCGATATGACGAGGGTGTGATTCATGGCCGCTTCCAAGTGCTGCACAATGACCATCTGAAATATTTACTGGCCGGCAAAGCACTGTGCGGACATCTGGTGGTGGGAATAACCAATCCGGATCCATCCATGACCAAGGATGAGCCGGCGGATCCGCACCGCAGTGGTTCGGATGACAATCCGCTCACCTATTTAGAACGGTACCGGCTGGTTTGGGCCGCCTTGACAGAAGTCGGTTACGGTCTGAACGACGTTTCAGTGGTTCCATTACCCATCAGCAGTCCGGAGCATTACAAATATTATGTACCGATGAAAGCTGTTTTTTTCTTGTCCATCTACGACGACTGGGGACGAAAAAAAAAGAAATACTTCGAATCGTTGAAATTAAATGTGCATGTGATTAGAGAGGTTGGTCCAGAAGAAAAAGGGATCAGCGGTAAAGAGGTTCGACGCCGAATGGCCGGAGGGCTGCCGTGGGAACACCTGGTGCCCGGCTCTGTGGCGTTGCTTTTGAATGAATGGAACATACCGCAACGACTTCGATTAATGAAAGCGTGAAAAAAATGTGGGCGATAGCCGTTGATGGCCACCGCCACTGGAAGAAAGAAAATGATCAACCTTGCTGCCTGTAACTCATTCGGATATTGGAGAGTAGAACCATGGTCAATGATATGCCGGCAAATGTAACGCCTACACCCGAAAAGCCTAAACTTGCCATGTGCAATTTTATCACCGATTCTGGCCACTTAAGACGATTTGCCCTCGACAACGGGTTTGATGGGATCGATTGGTCCTTCGACCTTGATCACTTACCGAAAGGACCTGTCCAAGAGTCTCGTTGGGCAAAGTTCCTGTCTGCACTCGATCCACTGGAACTGCGCTTTCATTGTCCATTTATGAAAGTCGATATTGGTCACGAAAATTTAAATAAAGGCAAAATGGCCGTGGGAATTTTTCAACGCATCATTCGGCTGGTCTCGAAAACCGGCGGAAAATACCTCACACTTCACGTCGGTTTGGGTCACAATACCACCAAAATACTTTCCTGGAACGACACCATCGACAACCTTCGGCAAATCGTACATTACGGAGCGGAAAGAGGTGTGGTCGTCTGTCTTGAAAACCTCGGATGGGGTTGGACCAGCAAACCGAATCTTTTCGAGAAATTGGTGCGTCTCAGCGGCTCGGGCGTCACATTCGACATTGGTCATGCGCATGCTTGCGAAGCGGTCCGAAGTCAGCATTACACGGCCGAAGACTTCGTGGCGCCCCACACAGATCGGGTATGCAACGCTCATGTTTACCATACGGAAATCTCCGGCGTGGGTCATCTGCCGCCGGAGAATAAAAAAGATATTGAAGACCGTCTTGCTTTACTAAGAGCGATTGGTTGTACGTGGTGGGTCATCGAAATAAGGGAAGTTGAGGGTTTATTAAAAACCAGAAAGATCGTAGATGAATATCTGACACAAATAAGGTTTAGCAGTATAGCCAAAAAAACAATACCTTTTGTAAGAATTTAGCTTTTTGAAAATGAATCGCTCCGGGTATGCTTAAATTTTTTCTGAAAGAACTCGCAGATACTACCTTTTAAATAAGTTCAAATGGATCATAGGCGGTCGGCAGATAATCCCTATTGATTGGTCCCAGTTGATGTCCGTATAAATTGCCTCGGTTTGAAAAATTAATAATCATTAACATCAATTCGGCACCGCGAAGCATTCCCAGACATCCGCCTGCAGCATGGATTTCAGAAAAACGCCTCACATCATCCCTACGAACAGATGGACCTGCCATTATAACAGGTACAGATTCGCCGGAGTGAATCATGGGCGATATGCTCGGGGTCGAATGGTCGGCCGTTACAACCACCAGCAGATCCTTTTCTTTTTCAACGACCTGTACCAGCGCTTTCAGCCCCCGATCCAGGCTGGAAATTTGATCTTTTTTGTAAAGCGGATCTCCGGCATGGGCGGCTTCATCAGGAACTTTGGTATGAACGTGAATAAAATCGTGCATCGTATCAGACAGGGCCAGGCCGATTCGGTCTTTTAAGTCCATGCCCGGATCATCGGAATCCTGAACAGATTGATAGTCGATTCCCAGTTCATGGGCCAGACCGCCGTAGACAGAGGCCGAAGCCATCATCAGTCCATTGAGGCCCCAGCGTTGCTGAAAAGGCGGCAATTTGACACGACGACCGCTGCGCTGGGTAACCAAAAAATATTTAGCCGGGGGTTTTACCCCATTGAATAGGTCTCTAATTACGGCATTCTTGAGTTGGTGATAACAAAAGGTGAGATAATTGTTCAAAGCCTTGGCGGTCTGGTTGCTCTTTTCCGGCTCCGGATTGTCAGACAAGGGAACAATTTTGCTGATGGGCTTTCCTAAAACAATCGGATCTGAATCGGATACGTATGGAGAAACAGGGCCGTTTAAAACCAGGATGGTATCATTACGCCGGGTTTGCTGAAGCCGGATGCTAATACCATTAGACTCGAAGTTGCTAATGAGAGAATACAGTCGGCCGATATCTTTAACTGAGCCTTTGATACTATCCCGACCCAACGTCAGGACAGGTCGGCTGTTTTCCCATATGACGCCGGAAAGATGCGCCAAAACCAGCACATCGTTGTTTTCAAAAGCCACCCCTTCACCCACGGCTTCAAATAGTCCCCGGCCTGGAAATTTTTTCAAATCGTAGCCAAAAAGCAGAAAGTGGGCCGTCTCACTGGGAAAGCAGAGACCAGAGCTTGAAGGATGAAACAAACCATTTCCGCCCAGTTCGGCCAGGCGATCGAGGTTTGGTGTGTTTGCGGCGTCAAGGGGCGTTCGATAATTCAGTACGCTGTAAGATCGATCGCCCAACCCATCCAAAAGGACCAGGATAACCTTCATCTAACACCTTTTCTAAAATTAAAATAATGGGTTCGTCTTGAAAAAAGCGCTGCATGTCACTATCTGAAACGCTCTATTCAGGTATTAAATTGACTGGTGCAAAATAACATCATTGCCTGAAATTGCCAGAAGCAGTCCCCGGCGATTGGTGGCTTTTGCCACCCGCAGCCACTTTTCCTTGGTTAATCCGCGCGGCAGGGTAGTGAGAAGAAAGGCACCTTTTAGTTTCTCGCCTCCTTTCATAAGCATAAACTGGCGATGGTTGGTGAAAGCGAATATAAGATGTCCATTGGATAGCAGGTAGTTGTATTCACCCGGATACTGGTCGATCATTTGCGAAGTGCTGCTTGACAGGGCACTGAAAAGCTCCTCAGGCTTTGGATCAATTCTGTGATGGTCTTCCATACGGTCCCGGAGATATTCAAACATCCTTGCCGAATCGCTGATGGCATCGTCAATGGGACTGCCGCTCGTTCTGTAGGATTCAATGGCCGGCGCCTTGCCGTTATGTGCAAAAATCCAATTGTATCCACCGAATTTCAGAACAAAGGGATGGGCATGGCACTCGTCCACAAGTCCACTGGTTCGAAAACGGAGATGGCAAATGATAATTCTGCTTTTTACGACACGGGCCAGCCTTTGAAAGCTGTCGTGCAATTCACCTGAGTGAAAAATCCGTTCAGCCGACTTTTCAACCATGGCATGGTGTTTACGAAAAAAACCGATGCCCCAGCCATCCATGTTTTTTTTTGCCTGGACTGCAAAAATCGGCAGGAACTCAGGGGCCGAATAATCTTTTTTGGCAGAAAGGGCAAAAAGGTCACACATTTTTTTTAACGGGATAATAAGCTTTTATAAAGATTTTTTTATCTGCAACAATATGAACAGGTTAAAGATGTGTCCGGATATCTTATACCTCACCGGCATACAACACATCCGGACCGGCGATCACCAAAAGCTCACCCAAAGATTGCGGATCCGGTGTTATGGGGTGCCAATCGGTTCTGCTCAGCCCCTCTCTGATGGAAGTAACCATCAGAATATCTCCTAAACTTTCGGATTCCTTGAGGATCATCAGCTGTCGGAAGTTACAAAAGGCAAAGAGAAACGACTCATTGGCCAGAAAAAAGGCGTAATGCCCGGGATAGTCATTTAAAAGCTCTTGAATAGCGATACGAAGGGCAATGTAGACGCTGATATAAGGATTTTTGCGGTGCAGAAATACCATTTGATCCCTTAAATATTCGAAAATTCTGGCGGTAAAAACATCTGCGTCCAGTCGCGGCCTCCCGTCAGTTTGATAGTTTTCAATATTTTCAACAACGCCCACGTGGGCAAACAGCCATTGGTGATCCAGAAAGGGGAGCTTGAAGGGGTGGAGATGCGTGCTGTGGTACCCTCCGCTTTTGGGACAGTTCACATGCGAAATGATAATCCGGCTGTCGATGACCCGCGCAAGTCTCTGAAAGCTTTCGTGTACCTGGTCGTGCCGGAACACCTGTTCCGAGGACTTTTCGATCAAGGCTTGATCCTCGCGAAAAAAACCGATACCCCATCCGTTGATGTTTTCACTGCCCTTTTCTGCGAAGATGGGCAGATATTCATTGGGGGTATAATTATAACCTGCCGAGATGGCCAATATGTCACACATGGTTGCACCGGATTCCTTTTTAGTCTTTAAATCACTTGTGTTTTTATAAAATAAGTCTATTGATTGCCAATATTAATATTACCTGGAGTATTGGAGTGATGGAGTGTTGGATTTTAACTGCCATACACTGCATTACTTTCTTTCACTACAAGAGAGTCTATCCATTCCCCTTGTTCGCGTTTTTTCTCAAGGCTTTCAACAAGTTTTAGCAAACCATTTTCCAGCTTAAATGCTAATGTATCCAACTTTTGAAATTCATCTTCCGTGATTTGGTTTGCTTTTCGATAGGCAATCAGGCCGGATACGGATTCACCAAGTGAACCAAGCGCGATATAGAGAAAATAAAGATACTCGCGAATTGAACGTCTACAGTAGCCCTCAGAAATGTTTCGATGTACGGAATCGCTTGAAGATATGGCCTGTGAGGATACTTTCTTTAATTCATAAGGAAACTTACGAAAAGCAGCACAAGTTTTTACGTAGTAATCGATAGCATCATTCCAAACTCTTAGTTTCTGATACCCCCGATTCCTATTCTTTCGCATTTTACAGTACTCCAGTACTCCAATACTCCATTATAAGTGATAGTGATGCGGATGAATTTGATTTATTTCATAAGTTTTTTTGATATTCATTAATTAAACAATTTTATATGGTTCACAGATCGATCTGCGATAGTTGTCGGCTGTTTAATACGCTCCCCATAGCCGTTCTCCTTGTAAATCTTATAGATGGTTGTCAGCCACTTGTTCGCTTCAGGATAGTAATAGATATCCGGAATGAAATTATTACTCATCTCAATAAGAAACTGGGTAAAGATGATCCATTGGATGGCCTCATCCACCATGTTCAGCAGGGCTGAATGATACCGAAATTCAATAGTGGAACGGTACCAGTATGAGTGCAGATTCAAGCCGTGGTAGCGTGTCTTGTCATAGCGTGCATTCGTTCCCCCGTTAGCTTCGAAGCGGTTTTGAAGCGAATACCAGATATTTTTGATCTGGCAATTGTGAGCATCATCATCAGCTCCTTCACAGACTTTCAGAAAGGCCATCACGTCGATTTCCATGGGCCGACAGGTTTTGGCGCTTTTACGATCTCCCGGAATAAGCAGGTAAAATTGATCCTCATATTGATGAACGATACGTACAAGCTGTTGAAGCTCTTTACATTTGTATATTTTTGGGTCAACTCCGTGATGAACATGCATTCCGCAACTTGAATCAATATCAAGCCCTTCAATTGCCTGGAGAAATTGAAAAGCATTGTAAACCTGCACCAGTCCTTCAATGCCGCTTAAAATCGGGCTGATCAGTTCCGCACCATGCCTGGTGTGACCTTTGCCCCTGACGGATGAGTCCTGCTCAAAGTGCCATGTGTCCGGACCAGCGCCAAGAATTATATTATAATCCCCGCAGATATCCGTAATGTGGCGACCGTCTTTGGCACGGGATGAAATTGAATAGGGTTTAATGACGTTATTATCAACGGGTGTGATTAAATAATTCATCCCGAAAAATTCGATTTCCACACCAAAGGTGCGATCCGTAAAGTTTTGCAACATGGGGTACTTTTTCCTGAGTCGCAAAGCCATAGTATTCGTTTCAGTCGTCATCAAAATTGTTCCTTAATTTTCCCAAAGAGAACCAGCAACAAAATCAAATCGTGATAAAATCCTTTGCAAACGTTGAGTCCTTTGAATCAAATTGATTCTAAAGGACTTCAGGAACCAACAATAATCCTGGCATCCGCCACCAGTACCCCGTCCGGATAAGCAAAGACCGGATTAAGATCGATTTCAATGAGTTCGGGATAGTCTTCGGATATACGCCCCATTGCCAACAGACAATCTGCCAGGGCCTGTTCATCCACCGCCGGCCGGCCGCGATAGCCGGAAAGAAGCCTGTAGCCTTTTATTTCCCGTATCATGGATAGGGCTTCTTCCTTTGTCAAAGGCGGAAGCCTGAGGCTCACATCTTGAAAAATCTCCACCATGATACCGCCAAGGCCGAAAAGAATCACCGGACCGAATTGAGGATCGCGATTCATTCCCACGATGACCTCCAGTCCGGGTGATGCCATCTTGCTGACCAGTACGCCGTCCACCCGGACTTCGGGATTGCCGCGTTTCACAGCAGACAGCAACGCATCGTAAGCCTGTTCAACCGCTTCAGCAGAATTCAGATCGAGCTTTACCCCTCCGACATCGCTCTTATGCAAAATATCGGGGGAGCTGATTTTGAGCGCTACCGGGAACCCTTGTTCCTGAGCAATCTGAACGGCATGGGCCCGGCTGTCCGCCAACGCAAACTCGGTACAGGGCAGGCCGTGTTCGGCGATTCGCGAAAAGGCCTGATGCAGCGGCAGTTGGCGGCCGGCCGCCGGAACGGTTAGCGTCGGTTTCTGGGGTGGATCCAGCGTCTTGCGCTCAAGTACCCGTGCCAGCGCCTTTATGCCGCGTTCCGGAGTGGGGAAAACCGGGATTCCTTTAAGGTGCATGCGTTCACGTTCGTAACGTTCGACATCTGCCCCCCCATAAAAGATAATCAGCTCATTGGCACCGGGTGTTACAACACGGGAGGCATCTTCTACGGGATCTCCGAAAATCACCCCCAGGGTGTCATAGTGCTTTCGGGTGACCTCAATGACATCACCGAACATCCGGGCAGTGGCATCCCCGGTAAGATCAATGGGGTTGGCCTTGATGGCATGGGCCGGGATGATCGGCGTTATGGCCTCCACCAATTCCTTAGGCAGCGGTGATACGTCTAAGCCTTCTTGTTCGGCCTGATCCGTTGCCAGAATCGCAGCACCTCCGGATGTGGTGATAAAAAGAATACGATTCCCCTTGGGTGGATTAAGGTAGGCCAGGGCCTTGGCGTAGTCATAAAATTCCTCTGCCGTATAGGCCCTGCAAATGCCATATTTCTTAAAAAGGGCTTCATAAATGGCATCAGCACCGGCCAAAGCCTTGGTATGGGACTCGGCGGCCACCTTTCCTTTCGGTGTACGGCCGGACTTTAGAACCACAAGGGGCTTTTGAAGCTGTTCCACCGCCTGAATGAACCGTTCGGGACGTTTGATCCCTTCGATATATGCAGCAATGACTTCGGTGTTGGGGTCCTGATTAAAATAGGCAATAAGGTCGGTTTCATCGACGTCGGCCCGATTGCCCATGCTGACGAAGCTTGAAGTCCCGAGTTTATCCTCGGACAACCAGTCCATCATGGCAGCACCGACCGTGCCGCTCTGGGAGATAAGCGCGATCTTACCCCGGTAAGTCAGCAGCGGCCAGGACGCACACAGGGGATGATGAGGATTGTTTACGCCCTGGCAGTTGGGCCCGATGACACGAACGCCGAATTTTTTCGCCGCCTCAACGACCTGATTCTGAAGCTGTTCGCCTTCCTCACCGGCCTCACTGAAGCCGCCGGTAATGATCACCGCTCCCTTCACGTTGGCCTCACCGCATTCTTGAACCGCCTGTGGTACAAATCGAGCCGGAATGATGATAACAGCCAGGTCCGGCGGTTCTGCAATGTCCTTGACGCTCTTATGACAGGCACGGTCAAGAATGACTTCAGCCTTGGGGTTGATGGGATAAACGGCTCCCTCAAATCCGCTGTCGATAATGTTTTTCAGAATTTCGTAACCGATTTTGTCCGGACTTGTCGATGCACCGATAACGGCCACGCTTTTGGGTCTAAGAACGGCATCCAACTGGCGAATGGGATCCGTCACTGCCATGGTCTCCCTCCTTTATTCGGAAAGGTTTGTAATTATTAGCCCTTTGGAAATTTAAATGTGTTAACCAAGTATTTTTAATGTCGAATGTCGAATAACGATTGCAGAATTATGATGCTTTTTCAGCCTTTTTTGCTACGCGACTGTTGAATTTCTCGGCATTGATGATAAAACGATAATGCGTGGCTTCACCGATCTTGTCCACCTCGTCAAACCCTTCCACCTCAAACGTCAGTTTGGGGCCGTCCACTTCCGTTAACCTGGCATTGTAACGAACCTTCATCCCCAAAGGCGTAGCAGCCATGTGTTTGAATTTCATGCCGGTTCCAACGGTTTGTTCCCCTTCTCCGAGATAGGGAAGAACCAGGTCCGCACAAACCTCTTCGATATGCCCGACCATGGCCCTGGTGGCGTAAACGTTCGGCACATGAGGATATACTTTTTGTGCAGACATGTCTTCGGTGGTTTTTCGTTCCATTTCATGGGTGATGCCGGCTTTCAGTACCTTGGTCATGATTCATCCTCCATTATTTTGACTGTAAATTTTATGAGTAAGACATTAAAATAATAAATAATATTCCAACATATCAGCATAAGTCAACCAACATTTTATCAGAATCTTGATCAGACACTGATTTTATAAAATCTTCGGGCGTTATCCGCCGTCATTGCGGCCGTATGATCGAAGGTACTTTCAAGGAGTTTTGAAAGCAATATAACGACTTTCTCCAGGAAAGCAGGCTCATTCCTGGGCCGATCCATGTGTGGAGACAGCGCCGGGCTGTCGGTTTCGGTCAGAATACGATCCGGCGGGATTTTTTTAACGATCTTTTGAAGTTCAGGGTCGATAAAAAGCAGGCTTGAAAATGAAAGATAATGTCCGTGTTCAACAATTTTTCGAGCATCCTGCATGGACCCGGCAAAGCAGTGAAACATGACAGGGATCCGGCTTCGGGAAACAATTTCCAGAGCCGCAGCCTCGGCTTTTCTGGCATGAATGACCAGCGGAAGATCCCAATTCTCAGCCCGGGACCGTGCTTCTTCGAGAATCCGCAACTGTTTCTGCCGTTTTTTGCGGTCATGGACATGATGAAAGTCCGGACCGACTTCACCCACACCAATAATCTCAGCCCGAACACGCTCGACGGCATCCCAAAGCCGGTTTCGTACGCTGTCATCGAGTTCCGCGGCTTTCCTTGGATGAATGCCGGCGGTTACATGAATGAGACCCGGATACCGGCGCCGAATGTCGAGGCTTTTTTCAAGGCTTTGAAGATCAACAGCGGAAATAACGACACCTGAAAGATGTTTTTCGGCACGCCGAATAACCTCGTCAAGGTCATGTTCGAATTTGTCTGAGTAGAGATGGCAGTGGGCATCGATCACGGGATTTCAACTCCGGATTCCGCTACTATCCCGAAAAGGGTTTCACGCAGATGGGGATGCCCTATGAGCTGCTCTCCGCTTCCGGACAGGGTTATTCTACCTTCTTCAAGCAGAAACGACTTGGTCGCCACCCTGAGGATTCTGCGAACATGCTGGCCGGCCAAAAACAAGGTGACACCATATCTCCGGATCTGTCTAAAGGTATTGCAAAGCCGGTTCACATCCCTCGGCGCCAGCCCCAAAAATGGATCGTCCAAAAGAATGAGGCGGGGATCACTCATTAGACCCCGAGCAATCGTCAGCATTCTTTTCTGGCCGCCACTTAAAGTTCCGGCCATTTTTCGGCGTTTCTCGGCAAGTACAGGAAAGATTTCAAAAACAAATTCAAGCCGGTCCTGTTTTTTTTCTCTGGCCACGTAGGCACCGATGTCCAGGTTCTCCGACACACTCATGAAGGGAAAGACATTCATTCCCTCGGGCACATAAACCAAACCACGGCGGACCACATCATATACCGGAAGCGTTTGTATCTCCTCATGTTGATAATGGATCACGCCCTTGATCGGACGCAGAATGCCGGCGATGGCTTTCATTAATGTGGTTTTTCCCGAACCGTTAACGCCAACAACTGAAATGATTTGATTCGCACATACCGATAGATTGATCTGCTTCAGCACCTGAATGTCGCCGTAATGAACATTCAGATTGCAGACCTTCAAAAGTGGTTTTTGGATCTCCATAATTCACCTCGGGTTTCAGGGATCAGGGACCGCATCTTTTTCGGTTTCCTTTCAAGATAAGCGCTTTCTTTGCCAATTAGATGTTATTTCAAACCCCTAAAAATATCCAATGCAGAATATTGAATATCGAATTATGATTTTTTCCCTTTATTTTGTTTCGCCGTAATAATACTTTTAACAAAAATAGAGATTAACTCGTTATTTTCATTTATTAAAGGCTTGAGTTTTGATCCCGGTTTTATCAGATGAGCTCTTACGATCATTAAAAGCCATACTCTTGTTTCTCTTAATTCTTTAAGGCATAGTTTCATCTTATGAATAAAATCAGCGATAGATTCTGCACTTTGAGCTTCGCCGTAATTGGGAGCAGGTGATGTGCCGCAACGAGTAAGTTGTCCGGCAATATGTTTTCCGGTGTTTGTTTTTGGTAAAGACTCCGCAGTTCGAATAATCCGGACGGCAAAATCTATGAGGCGTTCTTCAATATCAAATTTTCTATCCTTTGACATTCATCATTCCTTGTTCGATATTCGATATTCAAAATGACTCGATGTATCACAGGTTAATTATGCTTATATGTCATTATTCGGTTAATCTTCCTCATCCTGGTGCCTCAGTCCCAGATAAGCCTGAAGAACGTCCCGGTTTCTCATGACCATATGGGGCGGACCTTCCGCAACTTTTTCTCCGTGATCGAGTGCCAGCAAACGATCGGAAACCTTTAAACTCAAATTTAAAAAATGATCTATGATCAGCAGGGTTACCCCTCGGTCTCGAACCCTGTTTATCAGTTCTATGGCCTGTTTCACCAAAACCGGACTGAATCCTGCCGCCACTTCATCCAAAAGGAGTAGTTTCGGGCGTGTTGCCAGGGCCCGGGCCATATCCAGACGTCGCTGTTCACTGAGTGTCAGCTGATCGGCCATGGTTTCGGCTTTATGTGCGATGCCGACAATCTCCAA
>ENA-OSEO01003235-OSEO01003235.1-sediment-metagenome-genome-assembly--contig:-NODE-3235-length-19867-cov-86.988580_pt1 | contig 19867 bp, 15 predicted proteins | sample MGYA00237883_ERZ534232 | MGnify/ENA metagenome assembly ERZ534232
AGCCAGGCCAGTTCATGCCCATGGATGGCAAGAACTTCGTCTGCTGTTTTCGGCCACCGGAACCGGTCCTTTTCCAGCCGCTTATGCCAGAGGCAAAATCCGTTGCGGTCCCAGTAGAGGATTTTGACGATATCCCGCCTGCGGTTGCAGAAAGCAAACAGATGACCGGACAGGGGATCAAGATCAAGCTGGTCGGCAACCAGCATGGACAGACCGTTGATCGACTTGCGCATATCGGTTGCGCCGGTGGCGATAAAGGCGCGGACGAAATGGGACGGGAACAACATTACCGATTTTCCAGGGTGGCCAGCAACCTGAGCAAGGTTGCCGGTGAAAACGTATCGCCCACCTCCACTGACAACCTGCCCGGCAGAACGACCCTGAGAGCCGCCCGATCCGGCCGGGGGGAGGCTTGACTCAGGCCGTGACCGAGAGGAACTGGCACCAGGGTGGACCCGCTGCTGCCAGGCCTGGATAATTTTCTTTGCCAATAGGCCAGGGCATGGTAGGAAAGTTTATGCTGCCTGCAGTACTCGGCCCGGCTCAGGCCGCTTTGTTGCAGTGCCCTTACATGCGCCTGCCAGTGACGCTGGTTTCGCAGCTGTTTTTCGCGCCGGCTGATCTGTTTCGTCATGGGTATACTCCTTGTTGATTGCAGGGAGTCCAATCATGACATAGCGGCTGAATAGAAAAAAGATGTGCTTTAGTTGGCGCTTACGAATCTCTGCGATAAATGCCGGTGCCAAAACCTTTGGTATAAATGAAAACAGTTTTTCCAAACCGACTTCAGACACCCCACTGGACAATCCAAATCCCAATGCCGTAACCAATCCAGCAGATGATATCCATAGAAGAAATCGTCTTGAAGAGTCCGGAAATGGTGGTATTCATACCACCGCCGGTGGAATAGCCAAGGACATTGCCGGATTAAACAAAAATAATCCTATTAGCCCGACAAGTGAATTGTACCGGAACGAGAGTTTTTATTATGAAGGTAATCTTGTTCCTCCTCAACAGGCTAAGGATGGTGGAATTGTGTTGCCATCTGGAACTATTATCCATGGCGGCACAGGATCTGAACCACCAACGGATGATAAGGATTTTTTCAAGGGGAGTGTATTCGAAAAAGAATAACTACATAGTTTGTATGAGGTACAATTCAGCAAACAATTTAGCGAGATTTTTTAAATACTCCTAAGTCATCGCTGCACACGCCGCAGGCACCGGGTGTTCCATCGACTCCAACAAAGGGGTCATCCTTATCGCCTATATCATGCCTGGATACTCCGTCCCCTTTATTGAATTTGAAGAGGATTACAATTAGAGCATAGAAAACCGCACACACAATCATTATGATGGTTCCGATGGTCATAGTCTCACTCATCTTACTTGCTTAACTGCCTATAATCTCCTATTATATCGGCAATCCGTAGTTACGATCAAGTTTCCTTACCCTTTTATTACAGAAAAGAGCTAAAGTTCAATTTAATATCCATAATTTTCCATCGTTGTTGCTTACTCAATTACTTGCTATCATCAAACAAATTGATCTCAGGGGGCAATCATTGCAACGAGGATTTTTTAATAGACAGACTGTCGCAGCAAGGTCAAGTATTGCCCAATTAATCATTCTCGCCTTTTTACACTGCACAACTTTCAAGGCCAGTTCCTGCAAAAAGGGATCATAACGGATATCTGCAAGCTTCCTGGGACCAAACACCCTCTCCAATACCCGTGCCATGTTGGCATCGAGTAAGGGTTGGGCTTCACCATGACAGAGTAGCAATATTGCATTGGCGATGTACTGGCCAATGCCTGGCAAAGCCTCAAGTTCGGCCCTGTTTCTCGGAAACCTGCCGTTTCTCTTTGCCATGACAGTTGCCAATTTTTTAAGAGTAGTGGCACGCCGTTTCCATAAACCGATGGGCTTGATTATCCGGCCAATTTCGGTCTCTTCCGCCGCGGCCATGTTTTTCCACGATGGATACCGGCTAAAAAATGTATCAAAGAAGCCAGCTACTGTTTCTGCCCTTGTACGCTGAAGCAGTATTTCCGTAATAACAAGCTTGTAATTCGTGGTAGACTTTCTACGCCATGGAAAACTCCTGCCTTTTTTCCCATACCAGGTGAGGAGCCTACGTTGCAGTACAGATATTTGTTTTTTTTGTATTGACTGAATTCTTCTTTCTTGTCTTTCAGTGCTATTCATACCTTTGCAGTAACCGAACATGGCCTTCGATCTCTTCTGCCAAGCCAAGAAGTTCAAGTTGGCGTACAAGGTTCCCCAAAGGGAGCCTTGATATATCAAGACCATTGGCCTGAGATAATTGATCACGGGTTGCATCACCAAGTTCTTGGAGCTTACTCCAAACCAGGTACAATGGATAATTCATGGTTCGCATGATCATGTGAGGGTAATGACGATTATCCACGAAGGCCTGGAAGCGTTCAAGATTGGCAACATCGCCCTCTTTTCCCTCACAGCCAAGTAGCTGAATGATACCCTTGACCCGGTCAGCATCGCGGCCATTGCCATGCACTATCTTTGTTGCCATTGATGCTGATATATCGCCGGGAAAATCTGATGGATATTGCGAGGACAGGATGGTACCAACTCCGTAAGCGCGGCATTCGCGAACGAGTCGTAGCATGTAATCGGATGATAGAACTCGGTGGCCTTCGTCAAAAACCAAGAATTGCCGTATAGCTCCAGAGTGGGGTTGAGCGTTGTAATATGCATGTGAAGATAGGACTATGAGTTGAGCAAGCGTATTTTTTATTTCATCACTGGGGATCTGGCTCAGGTCCAAAACAGCCGCGCGATTAACAAGACCATGGAAAGATTGCCCCCGAAATTCCTCACGGAAGAGTCCAAGCGTGAACAGGGGATCAAGACGGTTGTATGCGGCTGGGTTATCATGTTGAAGGGAATCACCAACGTTTGAAAAATCCGGAAAGTTAAGATCACTCGAAAAAGGAGTAGAGCCCGCTGTTGGAATCCCCGCAGAGGCAAATGCTGCTACGATAGCGTTTTTAACCGCGGCTTGCTGTTGTGCACCAAGGCCATACGTACGCTTTAGAACAGACGTCACGCCGGAGATATACTGACCACACTGGATAAAGAGCTCTCCTGTTACGGGATGCCGAACAGGGTATGGTATCAGGGGGTTCAGTGGTAAACCATCGAATGCCACGAAAACTCTATCGAGACCTGCTCTCTCGCAAAATGTCCCGTCACTGGCAAAATCATTCTTCATGTCCAACACGAGAACATTTTTACCTTGTTCACGGAGCCGACATATCACGTACTTCAGAAGCTGGGTTTTCCCGGTACCAGATGAACCAGTCACCATGACGTTCATGTTGTCCAAGGGGTCAACTGGTGACTGGGGATCAAAATATATCGGCCCCCTGGTATCATCAACACCAATAAAAATCCTGTTAAGGGGGGCAACATTACTTGTTTGAGGTTTCTCATTTCCTAATTGAGCTTCTTCGGGAGGAACATTATGATTTTCTTCTTGTTCAGGATCTGGCTCCACGGTTGTAGGGAAAACTTCGTGGCTTTTCTCTCTATGCGACGTTGAGGGGGTATTTGGCTGTGTTTCAAGTTCAAAAACTCTCCTCGGGGACTCAAACAACCTGCAAAGCACATGTTTGATGCTCTCCAGTTGATCAGTGTCAGATATTCCAGGCCAGTGCTTTCTTGTTAATCGTACCCATAGCCCTTCTTCCAGTACTACGTGCTCGGAGACCCCAGGGAGCTGCCCCTCGGTCGAAACAAGGACGGCACCATGTTTAGCTTCTGAGTATTCGTAGTTTCCTCCGAGAACCGAGTCGTAGATTTCCCTTTCCTTTTCTATCCAGTTTTCGTGTTCACTTGGCTTGCTGGGACTTGATATTCGCAAGCCAAACGCAAGTATATCCAGAAGGGCCAAGCGTTCTGGCATTGTCCCCTCGCAAAGGCTTGCAATTACGAGTTTCTTGAATTCATCACCAGTTGCTCTTGCTTGTGCCAATGCAGTATGCGCCCTGGTGATCCCGAATACCCCAGTGACAAGCTTTGACTCCACCCCGCATGCTGATATGCTCAGCTTGCTCGATCCATGACCAGGTAAGAACAGTTGCACCGCCAGAAGGTCCGCCCTTTTACCATCTCCTAATCCGCCTTTCCCGAAGAAAGATGAAAAAGAGTCCACCGGTACAAGGAACCCGATACTATTACCTGTGCAGGGAAGGGGAATATTGCCATCACTTGTCTTGCCATAAAACAGACGAACTGCACCGATAAGACCGATAATACCCAATGCATGGCGCCCTGACCTGAGGGCTTCACCGCCAATGGCTATACCAATCCTACCAAGTTCAACGATGAAGTCTCCAGCGATATCACTCTTGTCGAAAAAACCATTGACCGCAACCTGGAACCCCTTGGGAATTGTAGAAAGTACAAAATAGGAATTATCTCTACCAGTTATGTCTAGCTTGTAATCCCACAAAGCGCGTTCCTGGATTGCGCGGTCGGCACCGTCCCGCACGTACTTTACGAGAATTGCCGGATCAATCATGTAACCTGGTATAACGACCCATGGTGCGCTGAGTCGTTGCGGAAGCCCAACGTCGCATACTGTTGCTACAGGATTAGCTAGGATAGCGCTTATCAGGCCAATCACACTGATGAAACGACCTCCAATATTATTCTCTCCCTCACGTGGAGAATCATATTCGTAAGTGATACTTTTCGGAACCTGCGTATGTCCCTCGGTAAGCCAACTCAACCGTTTGCTAAACACGGCATTCCGATTACGACCACGCGGAAGCTCGTAGAACTTTGTGCCTGTATTAAACGAAAGGCCGTTTACGGGCGATAACATGTATATGTCTGGATGTGACTCCCGTATGCACTCGACGTCATCCTCAAATTGGTAAACATAGAAGTGGGGATTATCCCACCTGGCTTCCACGTTATCGTCAAGCTGTTCTTCAAAGTAGAGCCTCACTCCGCCGGGAATTTGCTGGCCGAGTCCAGTTGGACCTTCCTCGGAATGGATATGAGAATCAACGTTCCTGATAATATCCCCGGTGGGATAACCACGCCGAATTCTCATGCCGATTGAGCGCCGCGAGGGGAATGCCCGCAGGTAATTTGATAGGCAAGTTACGGCCAAGGTATTATGACTACCCATCCCCACTGCAAAAGCCAAACCCAAATTCTGTCTAAGTACTCTGGCCATAATAACAAGGCTGCCGATATCTTCCCTAACCATCAAGTCCGGAGTGTTTATTTTCATGGCTAGGTGCCACCCTGGATCGGAGGTGACAATCGCGTAAGCCGGCTCTATCAGCCTATCATCAGCCGATATCCCAAGAACCCACCTGAAACCATGCACGCCCCCAAGTAAAAATGAAAGGTGCCTAAAAGGCTTCCCATCTTGCCCGTTAAGCAAGCGAGATGCACGGGAAAAAAGAGCTGACTGTACCATGAATCGTTTTGCCAACACTAGTGGATGCCATGGCCCAACCAGGAAAAAGGCATTCCTTAAACGACTGCTATCCCAGTGAACTACACAATCGAGGTGTGTGAGAACAAATAACTGGCTCCATTCAAGATTTTTCTGGTTGTCTTGCGTATATGCTAAAATTTTCCGATACGCATCGAGGTAGTTCATCAAAAGCAATTCCACTCGTTGGGATTGCTCGTGCATAAAAATGGGATGGCTAGCATAGGTTGGGTGTTCCATGCTAGAAGATCGTGCGCCAAATATAGAATCTATTTTTTTTCGCACCTCATCCCTGGCATCGGAATAATCCTTTAGAAGCGACAGGACGTCTTCAGGAAAAGAAAGGCTCTGGAAAGCATTCCCTTCAACAGGACCGAGATAGTTAACAAAATCTCCTAGAGAACCGGATGAATTGTGATCCATCATTAGGAGATTTGTCAAGAGTGGTCGCCACCCCAACCGGGCAGTAACCAGTTTAGCAAGGAGCATCCTCCTGCGGGCTGCCTCATCTATTCCTCCCAATGCGAGGTAAGGTTCAGTGCTTTTTCCCTGGAAAATATCAACCAAGTCCCTGAGGCGTTTTTCCTTTCCACCACTGATTGCGACCCTAAACTCGTCTTCTATGGTAAATTCCCCTTTTTCCAGGTCACTGGCCTCGAAACAAAGCACTGCGGTCAAGGTCCCGAACTTACATATCCTAATTGCCAACCCACTCGGTTCTGTGCTGACATCTACCCTTTTTGCTGACCGCCATACTCCTGCCATTTCTGTTTCAATAAGAGCAATTTCTTCGTCGTTCTCATCGCTAAGGGCTATGTTTTGCCCGGAATGACTAAAAAGAAACAAGTGGAAAGGCTCATCAATGGTTAGTTTCTTGTCTGGGGTCTCCTCCTCGTCGGCTGGCGTAGCATCTACTACCTCGAAAACGGGTTCAACTATCGCAAATGCTGGCCTATTTTCCCCGCAAAGATGTAATTCAAGCCTTGCGTCAGCTTCCACGTCCTTGCCAGCAACCAAGGCAATACGAATAGGTATTTTCCGCGAGTAGTTGCTCGTACTTGTGGCGGTGTCAAATTCGAGGTGAATATCTCCATCCGGCCCATGAAGTACCTGCTCCAAAACAACCCGTTGGCGATTGAGAACCCGCACAACCCAATCTCCCGGAACGAATTGGGGTTCAGGTATCCTATACGTGATATCTAGCTCAACAAGTTCGCCAATGAATGTCGCTAATTTATTACCTTCACCGGAAATGATGCCACGTTTACATTCAATATTATAATTAACCTCCGCCCTTTCTTGTTCCCTGACCCCGAAGAGTTCAGCAAGTCGTTGTGCATCAAGCCTGCGCCAATGACTAGTATCATTCCTATCAGGTCCCCAACAGCCATAAAATGCTAACACCCCTAGGTCAAGGGTGGAACTTCCCCCAATTCCGTCGAGGAAAAAGTCCAAGGATGATCTGGTTTCTTCTTGCTCGCTCTCCTCTACGACTTCAAGGACCATGTCCCTTGCCTGTTCGCGGACGTCTTCATCCTTTTGGCAGCGCCCTACAACTCTCTTGCACAGCCGCATGGTTTCTCTGATTAGTTGGGGAACCTCTGGTAATAATCCCGGTGGTCGTGGTATCCCGGCGTGGTAAAGAAGTTTTTCCCTAATTCCTAGAATCTCGGGGTATAAGCCTGGATCAAAGGTACCAAGGATATCCTCGAGAAGAATTTTTGCTCGATTTGAACTCGACCGGGTGTACTCCAGTAATGCGCTTAGGACGAACTCGCGTATCCAGTCCTTTTCATTATCATCAGTAGTCCAACGTTTCGCCAGTGCCTCTAAAAAAGGTCCGCGGAAACGGAATGGCTCGCTCCCGTTATCAATCCAAGGCCATTCCTCTGAAAAAGCCATTGAACGAATTGTGCCACCCGACCCTCGAATAGAATCCTGAATATGCACAAGTTGGCCAGGACAAGCGATTGAAACAAAAGACCCTATTCGTTTACTCGTAAGACCAATTGCCCTTATGAGACGATCTTTCTCGCTGGGTTCTTCATCGGGACCAATTACAAGGTAAGAGTTTATCCCCCGTTCCAACAAGTAATAATGTATTTGTCGTGCTATGACCCGTGTAAGCCCTGGTACCAGTAACCGGCAATCCCTGTTTCCGTCCATGGCCGAACGAAAGTATTGCTCAATCAGTTCTCCCTGGACACTTGAAGTTATATACCTATCCATCTCCATCACCGGCATCCGTTCAATAAGGGCAAGCTACGGCCACGCTGCTTCCAGCGTCAGGGCTCCCGGTTAATAATCCCATGGCCTGTAATTCGTTCATCAGGAGAGGGCGAGCATCTGCAGCGGTAGAAAAATCGATACCATATTCCCCAAAAAGTTCCTCCACATCTTGAAGCACAAGCTTGCCTGCACCCCCGCGCGGCTGGCATGACCACTTGCCTTGTGCTGCTAGGTAAGTAGCCGTCTTGAGAAGAAGCTGTCCCGGGAAAACCCTAAAGCCTCGCTTAAAACCTCGACCTTCAGGGACCAAGAGGTATCCTCCTTCCTCGTCTCCGAGTTCAGCCCTGTATAACACTCGGAAGAACTCGTCAATATTTTTACCTTGTCCTTTCATCAAGGGATTCCGCCATGCGGAAAATTGTTCACCTTCCCTGGTGAGGAAGGTCTGCACATTTAAACCCCTTGCAATATATCTAAATCTTTCTGAGTCTCGAATATCCCTTGAAGCATCCCTTGCAATCGACAGCAAGCTTCCAAGTGGCAATACTTCTCGCCCTCCCCCGTCGAGTGATAATTTTTTGCCTTGGACTTCCTTTGGCCTTACCTCCTCCAAGCAATAAAGGAGTATGTTTACCTCTACTCGACATTTCATGTAGCGCTCGATATGTTCAAACAATTCGCGTGTAGCCGTAAGAGTAGGGTGCAGCAGGCTCTTGTTCCTCGTTGCAAGGCCCTGCATGATTGCCGTGGTATCAACAAGGCGGCCATTATCGACCGCTTCCAATAGCCAAAAATGTAAAAGCCTGGTTACCTGCATCTGCGAAAGTAACCACATGGGAAGAGAGAAACGAAGAAATGTCATTAATAGTTGAAACCATTGCATCCGTGGAATCTCTCCTTCGATATCGCATATGGCTTGCATATCTTGGGTTACACGGGTAGCTAGGTCGTCATGATTTATCTTCATTACTGCATCAGTATGACTTGTTTTTTCCATTACGTTGAGTACTGGCAACTCGGGGTCGGCATCAAACCCCTCTGGACCTAACGTTGCAGCAAGTAAATCTTTTCCTTCCATGGAGCCATCAAGGCAAGATCGTTTCCCAAGAAGTGCTTTTTGGATACCATTTGCTAACACTTGTTGTTGTCGTTTTCCTTCCTCTGTGTTTGCTCCGCGCCCCCATAAGTATTGAGCAACAGGACCTGAGAGCAGGAAGTTGTAAATAACACGCTCGCGATTTTTCCCGAGCCATCCCGACTTGGCAAGACTTGGATAGGCTGGCGCGAAGAATCGCTGGGCAATAGAATTCTTACTCTTCTTGCGTCGCCCTCGCATAGCGTATAGAACTGCCCGTTCCTTATTTGATAAAAGGTATCGACGCTCGTCATCGATTTCGTCCGGGTTCAAGTCTCGCGTACCAGTTGTTTCACCATAATGCCTTGGGTAAAAAACCTCTCGCATTAACTCCAAGGCCAGTATTTCCGGAGCAAGCCTCATTCCAGCGGAAGGAACGAAAACGAAGCTTTTTCTTACAAGATGGTGGACTTTGGGTTCATTCGCGGTCCGGTAATCTTTTTGTATGTAGAGAGGGTCACTCATGGGTCACGTCCACTTCACCATCGATTCTAGTTAGCTTGAAAACCTCTTCCTTGCCCGTGTTAATCACTAATTCTACGTCATTGTTCTCAAAGGCATATTTCCCTTTTGAAGCTGCGCGTACTCTTGCGTCCATTGCACCAGACAATAATTCCTGGGGAAAACAACGTTCGTCGAGTCTTCCTGCAGCGCGACGGGTAAGCCACAAGTACATGGGAGCAGCAAATACTGCTCGCTCCCCCCCGGCAAATTCAACTGCCAGCGAAACACTTCCTGATTCTTCGTTGGCGACAGTCCTTGGCTTCAATTTGTCATGTACCCATTTTCCAGAAAGGGTTACTGCATCAGAAAGTTGTACTGCTCCCCTATCCTGGCCTCCAGCAACTGTAGTATTTAGTAGATTCTCGATCTGGGCATTTAGCTGTAGAATGCTTCGCTTCTCTTCAATTGTACGGTCCCCTGGTGAAGTTGCTACGAGGCCCAGTAACTTAGCAAATGCGTCCAGTTCTTCCGCCCATGCTGATCTTCCCTCCAGCAGCGCACCAAAATGCAAGAGGAAGTTACTACTCCACCGCCGTAAAGCCCAGTGTGCCTCGGGCACAGAATGCTCGGCTGCCAATTCCAAGCACTCCTCCATCCCACTCCATGTCAAGATGCAGGCATGTTCAATCGAGGTAAATAATTTCTCCTTGGCCGCCTCGGACACGGAACCAAAATCGGTATCCCACCTATCATAAAAATCTGCAGGAAGTGCTTCCCCCCATGGATCTATATTAGCAATTACACCTGTCACCCCTAATAACCGGGTGACTCCTGCGTCGGTTGAAGGATGTTGAAGCTTAACAACGTGTTCAACTGCCGCACGGCTTTCGGGATTCCCCTTGTCCATTACACTATGCAGCCAATGCAGGGCATCCAACTGTCTTTTCCGTAGTGCCTCTATAACTTCAAGACCATGCGGTGAATAAGATGCGAACAAGCACATGTATATACGGCGCATAGCCAACGAGAATATGTCATTATTTATTGCAGCTTCATGTACCCATTCACAAGGATGCTTACTTCCGTAGTCCCTTGGGCATCCTGCTAGAATAAGAGAAATAATTGCCAATGCCTCTCGGAACACTATGACCTGGCCCGACAGGACTTCGGCCCGGGTCAGTAATTGAAGAACATTGAGTCTCGCCTCCTCGTCCGTGAGCCAATCGAGGTTCATTCTAAAAGGACACATGTCCCGAACGATACACGAGTTACAGGGCTCCCAATGGTCAGAATTAGTTGCACTTTGGACAAGACGATCAAAAGTATCCCGCCCGAGCAGAAGACTACTGTTATCAAGATGGCTGTAACCCACATGCACTTTGTTGAAAACAGTCCTTTTACCAGGAAATGCAAGCGGGTCCCCGACTATACCATGGAGAGTTGTCTTTGATGAAACAAGGGCGGTGAGCATTTTGAACCAGGGCTTTGAATTGATCTCCCTGTCCATATGGTTGTCCCTATGTGCTTTCTCTAGAACACCCCGGTTCGTACAGACGATCAGGGAAATTCCCTTCCCCCATGCATACTCTAACGTGTGCAACAATTCAGTTGCTGGGTCAACAGCAGATGAAAATGGATTTCGGACTACAGATGCATCCTGAACAATTTGTGCCGTAGCGAATTTGTTTCCGCCTTCATAGACATTAATGGCATAGGGAATTGCTGTCGGTGGGAGATCTACTATGGGCACATTGTTTTCATCGAGCACTTGGCAGCCATTTACAGACATGAGCCGCCTGCATAATTTTCCCATCGCGGCAGATTTCCCATTACCGGGAGATCCTATAAAGAAATGCCAATGCGCTGTTTCATTTCCTTCGTTTCCTACTAAGATTTCTTCGAGTAACCCATCCACGATTTCGTCAACTTCGGTTTTTACTTCGAGAAGTGGCTCATGGGTCCAGTTTGTGGGTGCACTGATAGAATGCTTTCCATCTTGCTGGAGGGCAAGCAAATCGACGAGAAATTCGTTCCTTGTCATAACACCCTTCCTTTACCAATACTTTTTTCTTTTCCAAGTGTCTCTTGAAGTTGAACACTGGCGGCTGTTATGCGGATGTCTTTAAGAATTTGTATTAGGGCCTCCCCAATGGCCTCGGCTAATAATGGTGGTACTGCATTTCCGACCTGTGTATATCGAGGACAATCCTTTACTCGCCTCTCTCCCCCTGTTGTATACTTACCCCTGAACTCGAACCAGTCGGGAAAGGACTGTAACCTGGCATGCTCTCGGACTGTGTGTATTCGAGGCTCCGAATAATGAAGCAAATCATCAGGAAGGGTAGTAAGGGTGTGTGAAGGTAGGTCCGGGGCCAGGGGGACAATGGCACTTTTCTTAATACCAAGGCGCTCCCTATCCATTTCCGACAACTGGACACCTTTGCGGCATGAGCTCAGAATTTCCTGGAAGCGTTTAATGGTTTCTGGTCGATGGTTTACCAAGCGGAGGCTATTAGGTGCACGCCCGTTCATGCCCTCGTGCATAAGCCTCTGGTAACGTGTCTCTGGCTTATGGTAGACGATTTCCCTAAATCCAGTAGGAGATTCTTCGTCCATGCACTCGACGAATTCTTTATCATCTGTTGTCAAGTCGGATATGGCATCTTCCACTGTCAATGACCGAAGTACTGGTAATCTACGATTTTTGAGAAAATCATTACGCCTCATGGCAAGTTCTACTAGGAAATCAGGTGTCTCAATCCCGTAAAGAAGATCTTTCCTGATTCCCAGGGTGAAGTATCTTGGCCTGAATTGTGGGACTCCGAAATCAACAGCTCTTAACACGTCTTGTTGGACGTCGTAACCGTGTTCTTCCAGCGCCTCGCGAATACGACTTGCATAACTCTTTCTCTGCCTGCCACGTTGTTTTTTACGTGTCTTTTTTCCTGCCCCAAAGGCAATCTCTATTCCTTGAACATTCTCCATGAGCACCAATTCTGGATTTAGAATATCCACAACCTCAAGGTGATGTCTGAATAATTCATTTCTTGGGTCTTTACCTGTTCGCTTACCGGCAAAAGAAAAACCTTGGCACGGAGGGCCACCGGCTACAAGCTGGATTTCTCCACGGATTTCTTCTAGCTGACATCGCTGTAATCTCACGAATTCCGCTACCTCGTGTGGTCCTTTTCCTAGCCAGTCAGGCCAATCAAAACGTGGTCTACCAGCGTTATGTTCCTTTTTCTCTATTAGGTTGTGTTCCAGTGTTTTGAAAGCATCTGGACTCTGCTCAATCGCAAACAATCCCTTCCAGCCTGCTTTCATAAGTCCAAGTGATAGTCCCCCACAACCAGAAAAGAGATCCACGAAACTTGGCTTACTAATATTCATTCCCTTATCCCTGTTTACTGATCGCATTCAAAATGGAAGATCACAATTGTAGCCATGAATAGCGTTCCCAACCATTGTTATTCAGTGCCGGATGTTGATAATATACGTTCAAACTCTGTCCAACTTGAAACTGGAATTAGTTTTTTTGGCATTGTAATTCCTCCTTACCTTACTGGGTTTAAAAATATTATCCCATATCGGGGTACTCACATAATGATAACCCCTTATTTTTTTACTAAGGATTAGTGTTGATTTGATTTTTAAAAGTTGGTGGCTCCCAAAATTGTTACCCATTTTGCTGTACCTGTTTTTGTTGTCGTCCTTTTTTTCAAAGTCTCCAGCCCTGATCATCATACAGAAAGGTAAAAGCCTGATCGTAAAAATAACAAAATATTGTATCATTTATAATAGTAAGTGCTATACACAGATATCGAATCTTCAGTCAAGCTAATCAATGGATTATCAAGTACTTTTCATTACGGCATGCATCAGAAATTTCTTGTTTATTCATTTCTTCCAACACGCCGTATCTTAACTTTTTCCGGCCAAGTTTCTTTGGTTTCTTCGTTTCTTTTTACACGCTGTTTCTTCTTTCTTCCGGTCGATGACCGGGTTTCTTTGTTTATTGGTGGCCACCAGTTTTTACAGTCAGCTGAGAGGTGCAAACTTGAGCATTTGTTAAACAATAGCAAACAATAACCATCAAAAGAAAGTAAAATATTTCTTGAGAAAATATTGTTAAACATACTAAAATACATTTATGAATGAGAACAAGTCCGTAGCAATAGGGTTGCGCGTCAAAAAATCCCTAAAATTGGCTCTCAACAAAATAGCCGAGCAAGAGACTCGAACAGTTTCACAACAGGTGGAGCATTTTGTTAAACAAGGGATAGAAGATTATTTGAAAAATCACCCTGAGTTTCAAAAACAACTTTCACTAAATAATGATAACGATTAGCTAAAAGCACTTATATTTATAAATTTTCATGCTCAAATCGACCTTTCAACATCTCAGAGGTATAGGTAAAAAATCAGAAAGGATTTTATGGCAAAAAGGTATTCTTTCTTGGGACGAGTATAGCACCTCTTTTTCGAGGCAATTATCACTTTTTGGTGGCGCTTCATTATGCGAATCTCTTCAAAAATCCATCCAATCATACGACTCCGGAAACATGGAGTATTTTTCCAAGGTATTATGCCCTGCAGAATATTATCGTATCGCTCTGGAATTTCCCCAAGATGTTCTTTTTTTGGATATTGAGACTACAGGGCTCAGCCTTTATTACGACATCATATCTATCGTTGGCTGGTCGGTAGGCAAAAACTATGGAGTTTATATTAATGGGCAGGATGATTTTCAACTGAGGACAGCTTTGAACTATGCAAAAGTCATCGTAACCTTTAATGGGACATTATTTGATTTAAAGTTTCTAAAAAAGCACTTTGAAGACCTAGCAATACCACCAGTTCATCTTGATCTTCGTTTCTTTGCAAAGCGAGTTTGCCTGTCTGGTGGACAGAAAATCATTGAAAAAATGATAGGTTTTAAAAGAGAGTCTGACGTAGAAGACATGCTTGGTGAGGCAGCCCCTATCCTTTGGCATAAATACCGACGGGGAGGTAAAGGCGCAAAGGAAGCGATGAAACGTTTGATTGAATACAACCACGCAGATATTGAGGGGATGAAATGGATACTAGATGCCTGCATAAAAGCCTATTTTGAAAAAGAAGCCATTCCTCAAAAAATCAGAAAAAATCCAAATTTTGCCAACCAAACCAGTCCACTTGAGTGGGCAACGAGAAAATCCAAAAGTTTAAAGCCCTATAAAATCTATGTCCCGAAATTCACTGGAAGCAGCAAGCCACTTATTACTTATGACCAGTTGAACGACATTCATAACTTAGATGATTTTTGCACAATTGGTATCGATCTTGTTTCTTCAGAAAAGAGGGAAACGGGTTTCTGTGTTCTAAGAGGTCGCGAAGCAACTACTTGTAGAGTCAAAACCGATGAGGAAATGATTAACCTAGCTATTGAGGCAGGAGCAGACCTTATATCAATTGATTCTCCCTTAAGTATCCCTAAAGGACGAACTTCTTTTTTTGATGATGACCCCATGCGGGACAAGTACGGCATTACTAGAGAATGTGAGCGGATTCTCAAAAAGCGTGGAATTTCAAGCTATCCTTGTCTTATTCCCAGTATGCAGAAACTCACGCAGCGAGGCATGCTTCTGGCCCAAAAATTCAGGAAACTTGGCATACCCGTTATTGAAAGTTATCCTGGAGCAGCGCAGGACATTATGGCTATTCCTCGAAAGCAAGCTGGGCTTGGTTATTTGGTTGAGGGATTAATTGAGTTTGGTTTGACTGGTGATTTTGTTGACAAGGCAGTAACCCATGACGAATTAGACGCAATTACCTCCGCCGTAGTTGGACATTTCTTTTGGGTCAAAATGTATGAAGGCCTTGGAAATCCTGAAGAGGAATATTTAATTATTCCTGACCTTAATGCGGATTATAAAAATAGACTTTCTCGCAAAATTTTTGGAGTAAGTGGTCCTATTGCCGCAGGCAAAACGACTGTAGCGGATTATTTTGTAAACAAAGGGTACACCTATGCAAGATATAGCCAAGTATTGAATGATATGCTAAGGAAAAAAGGTGTTGAGCCATCACGTTCAGCCCTGCAGGAGCTTGGATGGAAAATTCATAGGGAAAAAGGTCAGAGATGGTTAGGTAAAAAATTAATTCAACTTACCAAAGGAAAAAAGCGTATCGTGATCGATGGGTTACGCTTCCTTGAAGATCATGCTTTGATGGTGGAGACCTATGGTCCATCTTTCATCCATTTATACATTGATACACCATTTAGTGAACGAAAAAAAAGGGTTAAGAAAGATCGTTCTGAAGATATTAGTCTGGAAGTAGCGACAAGCAATCTAGTTGAACTAGAGACTCAACAACTTAAAAAGATTGCTCATAAGGTTATTGTGAACAGAGGTACAATAAAAAGCATGTTCAAAAAAATCGATCAAATCAAGATTTAAAGGGTAAAACATGCCAATAAGCATTGTTGTTGGGGGACAATATGGTTCCGAGGGAAAGGGAAAAGTAGCTCATTACCTCGCTCGGGAGATGAATGCGAGCTTTGCGGTCCGTTGTGGAGGCCCGAATTCGGGACATACTGTCATTGATGAAACCGGCAAAGCTCGAATTTTCCGGCAACTCCCTACCGCCGCCATCCTCCCTGATGTGAAACTAGCCATTTGTGCCGGCAGTTATATTGATCTTGATGTTCTGCTGAGAGAGATAAAAGAAACCAGTGTAGATGAAAGCCGTCTTCACATTGATCCAGATGCTGTCATCATAACGGATGAATTAAAACGACGTGAGACAGAGAGCGGTCTTGTCTCACGTATAGGATCAACAGGAAGTGGAACCGGCGCTGCTGTTGCAGCTCGTATTAACAGGAAAGATAGTCTTTGCTTTGCCAAAGATATCCAGATGTTGAAACCTTTTATCATAGATGTTCCAAAAACTCTTCGGAAGGCTTTATCTCACGATAAAAGAATAATCATCGAAGGTACCCAGGGGTTCGGTCTTTCTCCACTTCATGCCAGACACTATCCTTATACAACTAGCCGGGACACAACCGCGGCCGCTTTCCTAGCCGAGACAGGATTAAGTCCGTTGGATGTTGATGATGTTGTCTTAACGATCAGGGCATTTCCGATTAGAGTGGCGGGTAATTCTGGCCCGTTAGAAAATGAAATTGACTGGCAGACCCTGACAAAAGAGGGCGGTCATGAAATTCCTGTTGAGGAGAGGACAAGTGTTACAAAGCAAATCCGAAGAGTTGCCAGATTCTCTTCCGATATAGTTAAGAAAGCAATTGAAATAAACAGACCAACCAGAATTGCACTGAATCATCTTGATTATTTTTCTGCAACGATAGATTTACAACAACACAATAATGTGTGTTTTTATGTCAAGAGTATTGAGAACTCCATTCATTATTCAATTGACTTATTGGGTTTTGGACCAAAAGAAATTTACGCGAATAACCATAAAAATGATAATTTTGGAGCTTCTGCATGTCTGAGATAAAAAAAGTCTCATCTTCTACAGAAGATGCTGCAATGGAGAAATTTAAGAAATATAAAAGCATTGATCCATTTCCTGATATCAAAGAAGCTTTGCTTAATTCTGCCGATATTCACAGTTATGTTAATGCCACAGGGATGATTCATCCTTTTGATGAAAAAGAACTCAAATCAGCATCCTATGCAGCAAAAATTGCTGGAGAATGTCGCTATTGGGATGAAGAAAACAATAAATTTGAAAATATAATACTTGAGAAAGATGGAGATAAGTTAATACTTAAGCCTAATTCAATCGCCTTTGTTGGAATAGAACCCACATTTAGATTGCCAGATTATATCGCTCTTCGCTTTAATCTAAAAATTACCCATGTCTACAGAGGGTTATTACTTGGAACTGGTCCACTCATCGACCCAGGGTTTGAAGGTAAGATAACAATTCCACTTCATAACCTTACTAGCAACGAATATGTATTTTCATTTCGGGAAACACTAATATGGATTGAATTCACTAAGACAAGCTCATTACCTAATGCTAAAAAGATAGAAGAAAGCCAGAAAAATGAATTGCAAACATTAAGGAGTAATAAATATATTCCTTTCCCAGATGACAAAAAATACAAACCACTTAATTATTATTTGAACAAAGCACTAAAAGGGACTAGTTACAAAGGAGTTATTAGTTCTATACCATCTACAATGTTTGAAACAAAAGAATATGCAAATAATGCTAATATTTCTGCTAAAGAAGCAAAAAAAAATGTAGAGACAATAAGAAATTGGAGCATAGGTGCAGCTATCGCTCTGTTAATTGGGGTAGCAGCTTTAGTTTATAATTCATGGTCTTTACAAAGAGACTATTTTGAACAAGCTATCAATAAAATTGATCGAGTAGATAAGGAAATAAAAAATGACCAAAAAGACATGTTAAATACTATCAATAAATTTATTGACGAGCAGAATAATAAAATAATTTTTTTGCAAAATGAGATTGAACTCTTAAGTAAGAAAAATAATCTCCCAATTGATAATAAAACTGGAAATACTTCTCAGAACAATTTACCAAAATGAACATTTCTAACATATCCAGAACTGAAATATGCGGCAATATCGCCTCAGGGAAAACAACTCTCTGCCAGAGAATGGAGAAAACTGGATGTTTTCCTTTATATGAAAATTTTCGAAATAATCCTTTTTTTGATGATTTTTATGAAGATCCGGTAGCCTTTTCTTTTGAAACAGAGATTACATTTCTACTTCAGCACTATAACCTGATCAAAAAACAAAAAACAGACACCCAGCTTGTTTGTGACTATTCCTTACTGCTTGATATGGCCTATGCCGATGTGAATCTTTCTGGTAATAGACATAAAATCTTTTTTGATATTGTTGCAGAGCTTCAACAAGAAATTGGCCCACCGACCAGAATCATACACCTTGTATGCCCAGGGCAGGTTCTTTTAGAAAGGATTATTCAGAGAAGCAGGGATGCGGAAACTTCGATAACCATTGCTTACCTGAGTTCTCTGCATGAGGCCATTACGTTGCGGGTGAAGGAGTTCTCTTCTCAAGTTCCTACACTGACAATTGACAGCCATGCCATCGATTTCAGGTTCGGTATTGACGGAATACCTGAGCTTCAGTCCATGGTTTCTTAAATTTTTACATTTTCACAATCACAAATCCAACCCAGCCCCATACTTTCGTAGCCACACCTTACGATCGCTATACAGTCCATTCACCCCTTTCCTGTCATCTCGGCAATTTCCTGCTCGATCTGTTCGGTTAGGCGTTCCAGAATGAAGGAGTTCATGCTGTATGGGGTGTGGCCGGCTATGTATTTCAGCTTCATATAGAGCGGTTCCGGGATCCTCAGCGGCAGATTTTTCTTCACATCCTCTCGGATATGCGGTTCTTCCCATGGGTACACTTCTGCCTCGGTCGAGCCGTATTTGCCGGCACCAGCGGCAAACTGATCCAGATCCGTTTCTTTTTTTCTTGCCGGGGCCGAACGGAGGGGAGTCTTCTTTTTACCTGCCACCATACACCTCTTCAAATAATTGGTTCATTTCCCGGGCCGCTTTATTGTCCTGTTTCCATTCCACCACGGACAGGCCGTCCCGGGCTGATTTGCGAAAAGCGATCCGATCCCGAAGCATCGATTCAACCAGGGCCAGGTGCCGGAAATCTTCTGCGGTGAAAAAATCCCGGGTCTCCCGGTCTTCCTGAACAGATGGATTGGCAGACACCCGGTTGAGGACAATAAAGGCCTGCAGTTCATCGTTAAATCCCTTGGCCATCTCAACCAGTTCCTCCATCTGCTGCAAGGTCCAGATATCAAACTGGAACGGTTGCACCGGGATATAGGCCCGGTCGGATACACCGAGGGCATAACGTAATTCCATTGAATCCCGGCCGCCGGCGTCAATGACAATTTCATCATAACGGCCGGCCAGGTCACGTACTTGGGCTGCCAGACCTTTACCGAATTTCTGGACACAGGAGATCTTCGGCTCCACATCCGCCTCTTCCCGGATAGTTGCCCAGAACGAAGCGGTTCCCTGGCGGTCGGTATCCAGTAGCAGGACATCCTTCCCGGCCAAGGCCAACATGGCAGCCATGTTGGTTGCCAGGGTGGTCTTGCCGGTTCCGCCTTTTTCACCACCAAATAACACAACGCTCATACAGTTATCTCCAAACAAATACTATCATATGATTTTAGATGATATGATATGATATCGCGATATTGTGAGTTTGCAAGATAAAAAAAGCCGTCCCCCGAAGGAGACGGCTTGCGTTACAGGATAGATAGAAAACAGGTCAGGCAGAGACAACAGCGGGACTGATCTTGGCACCTTTCAGCTCGGCCATCTTCTCTGTGAGATACCAGAGGGCCTGGTTGAGCTGAATATTGCGGTCAATTGCCTTGACCGGCCGGGTGGTTGCTCTGCGCAACCTGCCTTCATTATCTCTTTTCATCCCTTTCAGTCCTCCGCGCATGATATTTTCCTGCACCACGTTAAAGGTCGTCCACAGATCGTTGCCTTTATCGTCAAAGCGGCGCT
>ENA-OSEO01003238-OSEO01003238.1-sediment-metagenome-genome-assembly--contig:-NODE-3238-length-19850-cov-3.828453_pt1 | contig 19850 bp, 21 predicted proteins | sample MGYA00237883_ERZ534232 | MGnify/ENA metagenome assembly ERZ534232
CGGGTTATGCTGCCGTTGCAAAACCCTGAGTCTTATTGTTGCGGTGCGCTGCGGCCCAAACCCAATCAGGCTCGATGGTTTGAGAAACAGCTAAATTGATACAAAGATTTTAAAAACCTGTCCGACAACCAGCGGCACCAGACTCATCCCGAGAATCAGCAACCATCCCTGGAAACCGGGTGCAACCATCTTAAGGATGTCGGAAAGGCCGGGCACATAGATTGCCCCGAGCAGCAGCAGGATGCAGAGCGCCAGCGCCTCCCAGACAAAGGGGTTTCGGGTCACGTCGTTGCAGAAAAGACGGGAACCGGCATCCCGCATATTAAAGACATGCCATAGCCTTGCAAAGGCCAGCGTCAGAAAAGAAATCGTCACAGCGGCTGTCCGATCCAAATTCAACAGGTTTAATGCAACGGCAAATCCCCCCAGAACGGGAAGGGCGATGAGCAGGCCGTATCCGAAAACCGCCACCCAGAGCTGGTTGGTCAGTACCGGCTCAGCGGCATCCCGGGGCGGCTGCTCCATTTTCGATGTTTCCCCCTTGCCGACCCCCAGGGCCAGGGCCGGAAACACATCGCCGATCATATTCAGATAAAGAATCTGCAGCGGCAGCAGCGGCAGGGGCGCGCCGAAGAGCAGAGCGAAGGTAACGATCATGATTTCCCCCATGTTGCCGGAAAGCAGAAACAAAATGAATTTTCGGATATTGTCGAATATGGCCCGGCCCTGGGAAATAGCCACAACGATGGTGTTGAACGCATCGTCTTTCAGCACCATATCGGCGGCTTCCCGGGCAACCTGGGTCCTGCGCTTGCCCATGGCAATTCCGATATCCGCTTTTTTCAATGCCGGCGCATCGTTTACCCCGTCCCCGGTCATAGCGACGATGGAGCCGTTTTCCTGGTGAATCTGGATCAGGTAGAGCTTCTGTTCCGGTGAAACCCGCGCAAAAATGCATGCCCCCAGCAGGCGTCGCCGCTGGTCTTCAGAAAGATCCTCAGTTGGTTTAAGATCTCGGCCTGCCAGCGCCTCGGCGGCGTCTTCTGCAACCAAACCTAAGGACCGGCCGATATGGGTTGCTGTCTGAGACTGATCTCCCGTCACCATGACGACCCGGATGCCTGCTTTGCGGCAGGCGTCGATGGCATCGCCGACATCCGCCCGGGGCGGATCCAGCATGGCGATGAGCCCCAGAAATGTCAAGTCCGTATAAGGTTCCGCATCCCTTTCGGATACCCTCTTGGTACCCGCTGCAATGATGCGAAGCCCCGTTTCAGCGAGGGCATCATTGCATGCCAGCCAGCGTTTCCGGTCTTCAGCGCCGAACCCCTGCTGCTTGTCCTTCCGCTGCGCGGTGCAGACCTCCAGCACCGCCTCCGGGGCGCCCTTCACCGCCACCCGGTAGCCGCCATCGATCTGATGAAAGGTTGCCATCATTTTCAGCTCCGGATCAAAGGCTTCCTCCCGAACCTCCGGCGCAGCTTCCAGGAGCCGGTCGCGTTCAAGGCCGATTGTACGTCCCACTGCCAGCAGCGCCGCCTCCAAGGGATCCCCCACGGCAGCCGAACCGTTTCGGTCGCCGCCGTCATCGTAGCTTGCGTTGTTGCACAGGACGCCGGTCTCAAGAATTTCCAACAGCGCAGGGTTTGCATCCGGGTCAAGCGTTTCACCCTTTCGCCGGAAGGCCGAGGCATCCTCAGCGTCGGCGTCCACCGCAATGGCGGCCTCCGTCTCCGGAACAAGTGCGATCCGGCACACCGTCATGCGGTTTTCAGTTAACGTGCCGGTCTTGTCGGTGCAGATCACCCCCGTCGCCCCCAGGGTCTCCACGGCGGAAAGACGATTCATCACGGCATGATGTTCGGCCATTCGCCACATCCCCCGGGCCAGCGCCACCGTAGCCACAATCGGCAACCCCTCGGGAATCGCCGCCACCGCCAGGGCAATGGCGGTTTCAATGATCAGAAATATCTCCTCTCCCCCGATCAGGCCGGAAACCGCCACAAAAGCAGAGACGATCAGCGTCACCCAAACCAGCCGATAGGCCAGCCGGTTCAGCCGTTTTTCAAGGGGCGTATGCTCCCCTTCGCCTTCATCGGTCATGGCGGCGACCTTGCCTAGCTCGGTGTCCATCCCTATAGCCGTCACAACCCCTCTGCCGGAACCGCGCGTAATAAAGGTGCCTTTAAAGAGCATGTTCTTGCGATCAGCCAGTGCGGCATCCGCCGCTACGGCACCGGTCTGTTTGCCGGCCGGCAGAGACTCTCCGGTCAACGCCGACTCATCCGCCTGCAGCCGGGAGGCCTCCAGGATTCGCAGATCGGCAGACACAATATCCCCGCCTTCAAACACCACCAGGTCTCCCGGCACCAGGTTCTCGTCCGGAATTTCCCGGACCGAAGCGTCTCGCAGAACCTTTGCCTTGACCCGGGTCATTTTATGAAGGGCCTCCATGGAGCGGACGGCTTGTAGTTCGGTAAAAAAACCGATGGATGCATTGATTAAAAGCGCAGCGCAAATAGAAATCCCCTCCAGCCACTGGGCGAAAGCAAAAGACAGCCCGGCAGCCGCCGCCAGAAGAAAGACGATCAGATTCTTAAACTGATCCGTCAGGATCCGCCATGCCGACCGGCCTTGTTGCCGGCGAATCCGGTTTTTTCCATGTTTGCGCAGGCGTTTTCGAGCCTCCTCTTCCGACAAACCGTCCTCTGCAGAAGCCGCCATTTCCTGGAGAATCTCTTCGGTGGATTGTGCCCACGGTTTTTTATGCATCAAAGATTCCTTATCGCCAAACACGGCGGGTGCAGTGACCCGCCCTACGGATACCACCTTATCGAATCAATACGCGATAATTGGGGTTGGCGCCTTGATAACTATTCGTTCTTAATTTTCCCATAGAGTCTCTCGGTGTCTTCCTTCCGGCAAAGTTCGGAGCCCGGCGTCATAACGGCGGCAGCCCCTGCGGCCACACCGAGACGAACCGCCTCTGACATCGACATCTTCCGAACCAGGCCCAAAACGATCCCTGCCACCATGCTGTCGCCGGCCCCCACCTTGCTTTCGATCGGTACCGTCGGCGCCCGCAGCCGCCGGCTCTCTTCCCGGCTAACCATCAACGCGCCGGCAGCACCGAGGGAAACCACCACCACTTCGGCCTGCCGGGCCTCAACCAGTTTCCGGGCAAAGGCTTCCTGCCCGGACTCGTCATCCAGAGGGTCCCGGGCCAGCGACCTGAGTTCCCGAATATTGGGCTTGATCAAATACACCCCTTCATTCAAGGCCTCCTGAAAGGGTTCGCCGGTGCAGTCCACGACCGTTTTGATTCCCATCGCCTTGGCGCGGTGCGCAACGCGACCATAGAAATCCGGCGGAATTCCCGGAGGCAGACTGCCGCTGGCAACAATCAGATCGGCCTTCTCACTTGATTGAAAGAGCCTGTCGATGCAGCCCTGCCACTCCTTTTTTCCCAAAGTCGGTCCGGGCATACCAAATCGGTATTGTTGGCCGGTGCTTTTTTCGTAGACCATAAAACTCTCACGGGTCGACCCTTCAATAACCAGCGACTGTCGACGGATATCTTCTGCATCGAGCAGGCGTTCGAAAAAATCCCCTGTAGCGCCTCCGGCGGCAAAGAAGGCCGTCGATTCTCCGCCAAGTTTTCGCACGGCCCGGGAAACGTTGATGCCGCCGCCCCCCGGTTCATGCTGTGGAGAATCGCAGCGAAGCTTTCGCTCTGCAACCACATTGTCGACAGTGGTACTGATATCGATACTGGGATTCATGGTCAGTGTTGCGATATTTTTCATTAATTTGCGATCCTCCTTGCCGGGGCGCATCGTAACCGCCCCGCTCCTTTTGTCTACGACTGTTCATGTTCCAACGTTTCAAACCCGGATACAATATCGAGCAGTTCTTCGGTAATGCTCATCTGCCGAAGCTGATGATAGCGGTTGGTCAGATCGGCCAACTGGTCTTCGATATTGCGCTCGGCACCCTGCATGGATGCCAGGCGGCTGGCGTTTTCACTGGCCATGGATTCGGCAAAGGCACGAAAAATGGATACGAAAAGGTACTGACCGATCAATTCGGAAAAGAGTGTGTCGCGGTCCATGGTGAACACAGGCAGCATCTTTGTCGGCCAGGGGTCCGCTTTCAATCGCTCCAGCCACGCTCGGTCCACCGGAAGCAGCCGCAGGAAATGGGGGCGGTAGGATGTGCCGGAATGGGGTTTTGCATAGAATAGATAGACCCGGTCGATTTTTTTTGAATCGTGCCACGCTTCTATCGTCAGGAGAATATCTTCCACCTTTGCGGTAATTCCCTTCACAGATCCGGGAAGCGAAAAGAACTCCTCAACCGTTATCCCCTCAGCACGCAAGCGCCCGGCGGCACGCTCCCCTATCGCCGCCCAGATGCAGCGATCCGGGGTGAGGCCGAGTTTGCCGACCCGATCCAGACTCAGCGAAACGATCTGATCATTGAGCTGGCCGCACATCCCCTGGTCTGAACCGAACACAACCGCCGCCAAAGAACCATGGTTGGTCTCATCTCGATGCGAATGCACTTCAGTTTGCAGCCGCAGGACGATCTGCAGCCCCATTTCCACGGTCCGGTTGTAGTCTTCCAAAGCCTCGACCGCTTTTTCAAACTGGCGGATTTTAACGGCTGCCAGAGCCTTCATGGTCTTTACAACGGACTGGAGATCTTTCGTACTCTGGAGCCTTCTGCTGAGAGCCTCAATGGTTTCCATGGTTGTTTCCGGTTTCCGCCTGAACGGCTTTTCGGGCTGTTTTCTCGATTTTCTCCATGTCCTCTGTTTCGAGCACCTCGCCGTCGCGGATGCGCGCGCACACATCGGGCAAGGCCTCGACAACGGCGCTGCGGATCTTTTTTTCAACCACGCCCACCTGATCCAGGTCTACCGCATCCAGAACCCCCCGGCCGGCGGCCAGCAAAACGGCAATCTGCTCTGTCACGGGAAGCGGGCGGTACTGGGGCTGTTTGAGAATTTCTCGAATGCGGCGTCCCCGCGCCAATTGCTGCTGCGTTTCCTCATCGAGCTGGGTGCCGAATCTTGAAAAGGCCTCGAGCTCCTCGAATTGAGAATAAGAAAGGCGAAGATCACCGGATACGGCGCGATACGCAGCCAGTTGGGTTTTACCCCCCACGCGCGATACGGATTTGCCCACATTGATGGCCGGTAAAATCCCTTTCTGGAAAAGATCCGGTGACAGATAAATCTGACCGTCGGTAATGGATATCAGGTTTGTCGGAATATAGGCGGAAATGTTCTGGGATTCGGTCTCAATTATCGGCAATGCGGTCAGCGAACCACCGCCGAGATCCTCCCTCAGGTGAGTGGACCGTTCCAACAGACGCGAGTGAATATAAAAGATATCACCGGGAAATGCCTCCCTGCCCGGCGGACGTCTTAAAAGCAGGGACAATTCACGATAAGCCCTTGCATGCCGGGTCAGATCATCGAACACCACCAGCACATCCCTTCCGGATTCCATAAAGAACTCGCCTACGGCCATGGCCGCATAAGGGGTAACGAATTGCAGACCGGGGGGCTCGTCTTCGGTAGCAACCAAGACGATACTGTATGCCATCGCATCATGCTCCTTCAGATCGGCGATCACTTTGGCCACGGCGGAAGCGCGCTTTCCGATCGCACAATAGATGCAGATTATCTCCTGTTTGCGCTGGTTGATGATCGTGTCCACTGCAATCGCGGTTTTTCCGGTTTGCCGATCGCCGATGATCAGTTCTCTCTGACCGCGACCGATGGGAATCAGGGCATCCACCGCCTTCAGGCCGGTTTGCAGCGGGACCGTTACCGGCAGGCGATCCATGATGGCCGGCGCCGGCCGTTCCATCGGAAACCGTTCGGCGCTTGTGATCTTCCCCAGTCCATCCATCGGACGCCCCAGTGCGTCCACCACCCGACCCAAGAGAGACTCCCCCACCGGCACATCCAGCACCCGGTCGGTGCGCAGCACTTCGGTTCCGGCTGCGATTCCCGTGTTTTCGTCCAGTAAAATGATGCCGGTTTCATTTTTGTCCACATTCAATGTCATACCAAGGCGATTGCCCGGAAAACGGATAAGTTCTTCAGATTTGACGTCCCGTAGTCCTGAAGCACGGACAATGCCGGAACCGACATAAATGACCGTTCCCATTTCGCGCAGGACCGGCTCCGGCCGATAGACATCCCGGGCGCTGTGGAGGGATTGAAATACGTTTCCCAATAACTCCGTTAATGCCGCTGAATCCGCTTGCAAAGCCATTGATTGCTGCTCTCCCTGCTGTCTAAGATTTCCGATGATTTTTTTTCTTATCTTCGGCGGCTGCTTCGTTTTCACTGCCGGAATGGGCTTCGAACAGTTCGGACGCTTCCGCCTCCAGGTTGCTGAGATAGGCATCGATGTTCCAGGCAATCTTGCGGCTTTTGCTTTTGACCTCGACACCTAAAATCAATTCGGAATCGGTTTCATATTCCACATCGATATCCGGGGAAACATGGTCATGCAGGGCACGGGTAACCTTCTGCCGCATCCCCGTTGAAAGTTCGAAACCGCTTTGCACCGTCAAGCGGTTGTCCTCCCCGGCAGCCGCCTGCGCCAGGTCTTTGCGGTCTTTTGCTTTCATGCCGCTTAGTTTTTTTAAAAACACCTCAACCGCCTGGGCTTCCACATCCGCATCGGCCAGTTCCGCAAGGGCGCTGCGGGAAACGGCGTACACTTCCGCCGCGGCCATGCGTCGAAGCTCCTGCATAAAGGTGTCCTGCCCCTTGCGGACGGCCTTTTCCCATTTCTTTTGCATGTTTTCCGCCTCGCTGCGGGCCTTTTCCATAAGTTCCTTGCGCCTGGCGCCGGCATCCTCTTTTGCCTGATCCAGAAGCTGTTTTCGTTTCTGCTCGAGGTCCTGCCGCTCCTGACGATAGGATTCCGCTTCCGCATCCGCATCTTTTTGCTTTTTTTCCGCCGCCGCCAGACGTTCATGGACCTTTTCTTCGCGCTCGTCCATGGCCCGGACAACGCGGTCATACAGGAAATATTTCAGCAGTCCGACAAGTATGAGAAAATTTACAATTTGCGCAATCACGGTAAACCAGTCGATAAGCACGGCTTAACCTCCTGCTTTTTCTATGACGTATTCCCAAAACGGATTGGCAAAGATCAGAATCATCGATACGACGAAACAATAAATCGCCGTAGATTCGATCATGGCCAGCCCCACAAAAAGCGTCCGGGTGATGGTGTTGCTTTCGTCCGGTTGCTGCGCGATGGAGCTCAGTGCCTGGGCCACGGCCCGGCCTTCTCCCAGCGCGGGGCCGATGGCGCCGATTCCGATGGTGACCCCGGCGGTAATGATGGAACCGATGCCGATAAGCGAAATACTATCCATTAGCTGTTCTCTCCTTTCTCGTTTTCTTGTTTCTGTTGTTTGTCTTCCTTTTTCTGCTGCGCCCGGGTGGCCGAGGCGATATACACCATTGCCAATACCGAAAAGATATACGCCTGGATAAGCCCCGTCAGCAGACCGAGAGCGTGCATCAGTACGGGAAAAAGGATCGGCGCAACGGCCAGCAGAATGGCGGCGATCTTCATACCGCTCATGACATTTCCGAAAAGCCGCACCGCCAGGGCCAGCGTCCGGGACAGTTCACCGATGACGTTGAAGGGAAGCATGAATGCCGTGGGTCGCACATACTGCTTCAGATATCCGATTATGCCCCGATCCAGAATGCCGAAAACCGGAACGGCAATGAATACGCAAATGGCCAGGGCCGCGGTTGTGGAAAGCGATGCGGTGGGTGCGGTATAGCCCGGAACCACGCTCAACAGGTTGCAAACGGTTATGAACAGAAAGAGGCTGCCCACAAACGGAAGGTATGTGTCCGGTTGCTGGTGACCGATTTCCCGGATTTGATTGCGCATGCCGTCGACTATAATTTCAATCAGATTCTGCCAGCGGGACAGCCGGATGTCCGCTGAAAGCTTCCGGGTGATCAGCCATGCGCCCAGGACCATAAACAGCATAACCCCCCAGGTAAACACCAGGGTGGCATTGATGCTGACGGCCCCCCATTGCCAGAAAATCACCTGGTCCGGACTGATGTCTTTCAGTTCCATTTTACTCCTTTCTTTTCAGTCGGCGTCCCCTCGACGGGAACGGTGAGCCGCTCTGCAAAAAATTGCGGCCTGATCACTGGACATGATTTCCGGTTCCCGATCCCCGATTCCCAACCGTTTTGACTTTCATCGTTCCGAATACGCGTACCAGAACAAACCCAAACAGAGACGCCAGCATTCCCTTCCATTTGCCGCCCGCGGCAATGTAAAACCCTAAAAGGCTCAATGCGGAACGGACCAGAAAGCTTCCGACCACCCACAGAACCGGCTCACGCACAAAGGGGAGCCGCCGCAGGGTCCACCAGAGCCCGCCGAAATAAAAGCCGCCGATCAGAATTCCTACGGCAAAGGAAACCGACAAGGGGTAGATATCCACCGCCATCATGATCTCTCCGTTTGCGGCCGCCGTCTCAGCAGCAGTTGGATAAGCAGGGGAGCTACCGTACAGGTCAGGATAGTGACCAAGACCATCGCATTAAAGACCGTGGGAGGTACCGCCCATGCGCCTCGTTTCAGCCCATGCTGCATGATCACCATGGAGATTTCGGCCCTGGGAACCATGCTGACGCCGATCAAGGCGCCGCTTGGGAAATCGCGCAGCATCCATACCGGCAGGCCGTCGGCGATAATTTTCGCTGCAAACGCAACGACTGTCAAAACGGCACCCATTTTCAGGCCCGATCCCAACGCGGCCGGATCGATCTGCATTCCGATCCCGATAAAGAAAAAGGGGCTGAAAAGCTCATAGAGAGGCATAAACGAGCCTTCCCGCTTGATGGCCTCGTCATCCCGGCTGAAAACCAGTCCGGCAAAAAATGCGCCGATGGCTAAAGAAAATCCGCCTAAATCAGCCAGCGCAGCAATGATAAGACCGATGCCCAGCACCACCAGCATAAAGTCCGGCTTGGGCTCCATGTTTTTAAAATAAGTTGTAACCGGTTTTTCCAGAATCCGGGAAAAAAGAACACAAAACAGCCCGAATCCGAAAAGCTTTATCAGGAATCCGCCGGCCGTCCTGGCAACGAGAGGCCATAAGGCGTTGCCGGCGCCGTCATTCAACTGCGGCAGCAGGGCAAAGAGCAGCGCCATTAGAACGACCGCGGAAATATCATCCAGCTCGGCAACATCCACCAGCAGTTCACCGTTGGGAGACTTCAGGGCATCCGCCGCTTCCCATACTGCCACCGATATCCCCACGCTGGTGGCTGTAAAAGCGACGGCCAAGACAATGGCGGTGATCCATTGGAGCCCCAGAAGGTGGAAGGCGGTCACGAAACCGAGCAGGCCGCTCAACAGGACATCCCCAACCCAGACCAGGCTGGCGCTGCGCAACTGCTTCAACAGTCCCCGCAGGTTGCTTTCCAGCCCCACCCGGAACAAGAGCGTTACCAAGCCGATTTTTGCAAACAAGTCGATCATTTCCACCGCCGCCGGGGAAAGTACGCCCCACCGGCCTTCCCCCAACCGGACGCCGAATCCCAGCACCAGGAAGCCCACCAGCGTCGGTACGCCGATACGCTGCGTCCATGATTTGATCACCATGGTCAAAACGATAAATCCCCCGAGGATCATGATCGTTGCAGGATAATTAATCGGGTATTCACTCACTTCGATTCTCCCGTTTGATCCAGAACCATGCATTCAGACAGCCTGCGACAATTCCGATAAACAGTCCCATCAGCGTCCAGGAGTAAGGGCTCTGCCAGGTTTTATCGATCCAGACACCGACGGCGATGCCGATCAGGGTTGGAATAGCGACCGACCAGCCCACCAGACCGAACATTCCCAGTCCGAACCAGACATCCCTGTTTTTTTCCGCCCTGGCTTTGATTTTACGTTTTTCCTTTCGCCCGATTCGGTGCTGCAGATCGGTACGCGAATCCTTTTTGCGCTCTTTAATAACCGGCGGTGTCATGTCCGTGAATCTCCAGAAAACGCCGGACAAAACCGGCTTCGATTTTGGCCATGGCCGAACGCACTGTCTTTTCGCGCTCATCTTCAGCCGCGAACCGATCCCGGACGGTTTGTTCGAGCACACCCAGGTCCGGTCCCATAACCGCGCTGCGGACCGATACATAGACCCGGTCACCACATTTGACCAAAACCCCTTCATCCAGTGCCGCAAAGAATTCATCCCCGGCGTCGGTTTCGTAGGAGAAAATTCCCGGAACCAGCGCTGCGGCAAAGTCCACATGCCTGGGCAACAGGCAGAAAGATCCGTTGACAGCTTCGGCCGTGACCTTTGTCACCGCTTCATCCACGACCACTTCGGTCGGCAGTAAAATTTTAAGGTTCATGATCTCCTCATCGTGCCCCATGGCCGCATCAATCAAAAGCTGCCGGGGGCGAACCTCGGTGAGCTCAGTCGCATCGTGAGCCGCGCTATGATGATGGTTCTTCGTATGGCCGATCACCTGTTCGGCCGCGATTGGCCTATCGATACCACGCGGCGGGTGCGGTGAGCCGCCCTAATGGTCGCCGGCCTCCTCGATGTTTCCGATCATATAGAGCGCCCGTTCTGGTTTGTCGGAAAACTCATCATTGAGAATCCGTTCACACCCGTCCAGTGAGTCAGCCAGGGCCACCATCTTACCTTCAAATCCGGTAAACTGTTCGGTCACGAAAAACGGCTGGGTTAGAAAGCGTTCCAGACGCCTCGCCCGTTGAACCGTGCGGCGATCTTCCTGGGAAAGCTCTTCCATTCCCAGCATGGCAATTATGTCTTTAAGATCCTCATACTCGGACAGGGTTCTGCGGATCTCCTGTCCGATGCGATAATGCCGCTCCCCGACAATATGCGGTACCAGCATTTTAGAACCGGACTGCAGCGGATCGATGGCCGGATAGAGACCTTCACTGGCTTTTTTGCGAGAAAGCACAATAAAAGCCGACAGGTGCCCGAACGTATGCACGGCGGCCGGGTCCGTAAAATCGTCCGCCGGCACATATACCGCCTGTACCGAGGTAATGGCGCCGCTGTGGGTGTTGCAGATTCTTTCTTCCAACTTGGCCAGCTCGGTTCCCAGGGTCGGCTGATATCCCAAGCGCGACGGCAGCATTCCCAGAAGCCCGGAGACCTCCATACCCGCCTGCACGAAACGAAAAATATTGTCGATCAGAAGAAAAACATCCTGCTTCAGATCGTCCCTGAAATATTCCGCCATGGTCAGAGCCGCATGACCGACACGGAATCTGGCCCCGGGGGGCTCGTTCATCTGACCGAACATCATGACCGTATTGTCCAGAACCCCGGCTTCCTTCATTTCCCGGTAGAGCTCCTCCCCTTCCCGCACCCGCTCACCGATGCCGCAAAAGAGACTGACGCCCTCGTGGCCGCCCACCATATTATTGATCATTTCCATGATCAATACGGTTTTACCCACTCCGGCGCCGCCGAACAGCCCGGCTTTGCCGCCCAACTCAAGCGGTGAAAGAACGTCGATGGCCTTGATGCCCGTGATAAAAATATCGGAAGTCGCAGATTGACGTTCGATGGACGGCGGCTCCTGATGAATAGAACGCCATTCAGTGCCGGGCAGATCCTCCTTTCTGTCAATGGTTTCTCCAAAAACGTTGAACATCCGGCCCAGCAATTGCTTTCCCACCGGAACACTCAGGGGCCGGCCGGTATCGACGATGGGCGAGTTTTGCGCAAGACCTTCGGTCGATGTCAAGGCAATCCCCCGGATGGTTTGTTCATCCACATGCATCAGCACCTCAACCCGGATGTTGTTTTCGTCCCCCGCCAGCAGCAGGGCGTTCAGCGGCGGAAGCCTTTCCGGAAAACGGGCCTCAACCACGCTGCTGCGGACCGAAAGAACGGTTCCACTGTTTTTGGATTTGGATGAATCCGCTTGAATCATATTCTTTTCCCGGTATCTTTAACGGCGGGCACGGTGACCCGCCCTACGATGATAATACCGACATCGGCCGGCGTGTGTGTTTCGCAGAGGCGATCACCGTAGCGCCCATTGATTAGCGCATCGGCCCCGGAACCCGGCGGCCGATCCCCGACACCTGAAACCTTTTTACCTTCTTAACGATTGCTCCATCTCATAAACCCGTCGTTTGACCCTGATGACACTGTCCGGATTCAAAGAGATGGAATCGATACCCTGCTCGACCAGGAACGCAGCAAACTCCGGATAGTCGCTGGGCGCCTGACCGCATATGCCGACCTTGCATTCGTTCTTTCGCGCGGTCCGGATCAGTTGCGCGATCATTCGCTTGACGGCCTCATTGCGCTCGTCGAACAGATCGGACAGCTCGGAGGAATCCCGGTCCACGCCCAGGATCAGCTGGGTCAGGTCGTTTGAGCCGATGGAAAACCCGTCGAACCGGCTCGCAAACTTATCCGCCAGGACGACGTTTGAAGGAATTTCGATCATTACAAAGATCTGGAGCCCGTCCCGACCCCGGACAAGTCCGTTATCCGCCAATACTTTGAGAACCCGGTCGGCCTCTTCGGGCGTTCGACAAAACGGAATCATAATAACGACATTGGTCAGCCCGATGGTTTCGCGAACCCGCCGGATGGCGCGGCACTCCAGCGAAAATCCTTCCCGATACGCCTCGCTGTAGTACCGGGAGGCGCCCCGGAAGCCCAACATGGGATTGTGTTCCTGCGGCTCGAACGGCTTCCCGCCGATCAGGTCTGCATACTCGTTGGTCTTGAAATCGCTCATGCGCACAATGACCGGGTCGGGGTGCTGCGAAGCAGCAATCTTGGCAATGCCCAGCGACAAATGCTCGACGAAGTACTCAGTCTTATCCTTATAACCGCGAGTCAGCTCCCGAATCTGCCTGCGGACTGTTTTGTCCTCGAGCGTGTCGTAACGGACCAGCGCCATAGGGTGGATCTTGATCACGTTGTTGATGATGAATTCCATCCGAGCCAGGCCGATGCCGCTGCAGGGCAGCCGCCACCATCTGAAAGCGGCGCCGGGACTGGCGATGTTCATCATGATCCGGGTGCGGGTTTCGGGGATATTTTCCAGACTGACGTCGGTAACCTCAAATTCAAGAATTCCCTCGTAAACATACCCTTCTTCCCCCTCTGCGCAGGACAGGGTGATTTCCTGGTCTGTTTTTAGAATATCAGTGGCTTCGCCGGTACCGACAATGGCTGGAATCCCCAATTCCCGGCTTACGATGGCGGCATGACAGGTCCGGCCGCCGTGATCGGTGATAATGCCGGCAGCCCGCTTCATGATGGGCACCCAGTCCGGGTCCGTCATTTCGGTCACCAGGATGCTATCGTCCTCAAACTTTCCGATCTCGTCGGCGCTGCGGATTTTGCAGGCCTTGCCGGCAGCAACGGCCTCCCCGATGCTAAGCCCGGAAAGGATGCGCTTGCCTTTTTCTTTCAATGAATAGGTCTTTAAGGTGTCTGCTTCTTTCTGGGATTGGACCGTCTCGGGCCGGGCTTGCACGATGAACAGATCGGCGCTCTCTCCGTCCTTTGCCCATTCGATGTCCATCGGTCTTTCATAGTGCGCTTCGATGATCTGCGCCCAGCGGGCCAGTTTCAGAATTTCAGTTTCGTCCAGAACAAATCTTCGCCGCAGGTCTTTCGGTGTATCGAGGTTTTTAGTGGTTTTGGACCCCCCCCGGGCATAGACCAGGTGTTTTTCCTTGGCTCCCAGTGTCTTTTCAATGATCGGCCGTAAGGCATCATTGGAAAGCAAGGGCTTGAATACACGGTATTCATCCGGAGTCACCGTTCCCTGGACAACGTTTTCGCCAAGCCCCCAGGCCGCATTGATCACCACGACACCGGGAAAACCGGTCTCCGTATCAATGGAAAACATCACACCGGAACCGGATTTGTCCGATCGGACCATTTTTTGCACCCCCACGGAAAGCGCCACCTTCATATGGTCGAAACCCTTTTCGGTCCGGTAGCTGATGGCCCGGTCGGTGAAAAGAGACGCATAGCATCTGCGGCACGCTTCCAGTAGCTCCTTTTCCCCGGTCACATTCAGAAAGGACTCCTGCTGACCGGCAAAACTGGCATCCGGAAGATCTTCGGCGGTTGCACTGCTGCGCACCGCCACATCGACGTCCTCCCGGTCGTATCGCTCGGACAGCTGACGGTAGGCCTCCCCGATGGCTTGGGCAATCTCATTGGGAAAATCAGCATGGCCGAACAGCTTTCGAATGGATTTTCCCACCGCTTCAAGAGGCTTTTTGCCGGCACGCAGTGCGTCCAGACGCGCACTGATCTTTTCTTTCAACCCATTGGCTTCAAGAAACTTCCAGTAGGCCGTTGCCGAGGTGGCAAAGCCGTCCGGCACCCTAATGTCTTCTTTTTTCAAGGCACTGATCATTTCTCCCAAGGAGGCGTTCTTGCCGCCGACTTTTTCCACATCCCTTGATGTCAGGTTCTCGAAATTCAAAACATATGTGTTGTTTTGAGACATGGTTTCACCTTTCTGTTCGATAAGTGCTACAGGAGTAATCGTTCCCGGAGTCGACCAACCTGCAAAGGAATGCATGTGCCAATACCGCGGAGATTACCGTAACCTTTTTTATGAGCATAGAATTGCAGGTGGAAAACTGAAATACCGTCAAGCATGTATTTCGAATGCAATGAGCGCTTATATTTAAAAATATTGCACCCGATAGGGGCTCTTTCTCAAAAATACAGTCTTAAGGGTATTTTTAATCCGGTTTTGATATTTTATATTCAAGGCAAAGGAAGCGCCCGTCTTTTAGTACCTTAGAAATAATTTTCTGCATTTTTCGGCAGAAAATTATTTCGTGAAGGTACTTATCCCGTTTATCGGATTGGCGGTGATCGTCGCTTATGTTTACAGCAGCGCCGTGATATTCGGTTTGCCCGGAAAAGTCTTTTTCTGGGAACTGGCCACCCTGATCGATATCATGCTGCTGGGCCACTGGATCGAGATGCGCTCGGTCATGGGCGCATCCCGCGCCCTGGAGGAACTGGTCAAGCTGATTCCATCCGAAGCGCACCGTCTGACGGAGGGCGGCGACTGGTTCTATTGTCCCTACTGCGGCAGGCCCACCGGTTCGCGGGGAAACGGCATGGGTGGACCGCACATGATGGGTCCCGATTACGGTTACGGCCGCGGACCCATGCACCGGGGCTGGGGCAGAGGTCCCGGAATGAGAGGCTGGCAGGGCTACCAACAACCGTATGGTCCGCCGTCCCAAGAACAGCAGACGGAGCCGTTAAAGGAGAAGGAAGCCAAACAGATCGTGCAAGACTACATCGCTTCTTCCCGCAACCCCAACCTGAAAGTGGGAGACATCACCGACAAAGACAATGCCTTTGAGGCCAACATCCTGACAAGGGATGGTTCGCTTGTGGATAAAATTCTTGTGGACAAGTATTCCGGATGGATGCGGTCGATTTACTAAATGCTATTTATCCGGTCCCCTATCGAACTCGATAATGCGGGCAAATTCGCGGTCCACCCCCTTTTTCGCCTCGTGAAAAAGGGGGCTTGCGGGTCCGACCCGCCCCCCCATATCGTAGGTGAAATCGGCCACGGCCTCATGGCGCAGCCAGTAGCCGAACCGGACCGGTCCGTTGGCATCGTAGCATGAATGGAAATGGACAAATTCCGCTGCAGGCTCCGGTCGGGTTGCAAGCCATGATGGCGGGGCCTTTTCAAAAAATACCGGCGAAATTCGCTCCCTTCCCCCTGGAAGCGGATTACCGGTATCCGGCAGTTCGCTCAGGACCGCCACACCTTTAAACAGAATTTTATTTTCGGGAATATCGATCGTATAGAAGCTTCTTTCATTCAGACAAACAAAGTCAAGCCGGGAAAGATCATTCGGATCAGATGGTGTAAAATAGTAGCCGACAAACGGGCCGAATTTGATTAAGCGCCCCTCCCGCACAACCTCCAGCACCGATACATATCCGCGCGGAATCTGGAGGGGAACGCTGCCGGCGGTCTGCGGTTTTTGATTGGCGACGTCGCAGGACGCCAGCAGCACATATAGGCAAAAGCAGAGAATAATCCGCGTTGGATCAGATCGTCTCACCGGCTGTTCCATATCTTTCCGATCAGCCAGGCACAAAGGGCAAAGCTTGCTGCCAAAAAACCCACGGCAACCGTTTTGCTGCCAAACCATTGCGAGAGCGTCACAGACCCTAAGCTGGTGGGCAGATACACTAGCGGGATAAGGGTTTCATGCAGATGGGCAAAGACCGCAGTCCCTGCCAGCCCGCCCAGTAGTGCAAAAACCGCATCCATTCGTCCTTCGCCGGCAGCGGCCCAGCAGGTTCCCGGACAGTATCCGGTAAACCCCCACCCGATGCCGAAAATGACGGCCGCCAGCCCTGTGGCCACCAGACTCGTGGGCAGAATTACGGTGCGTCCGACCCCGACGGACTGCAGCCCGAACAGTCCCAGTGCGGAAAGCGCAACCGCCAGCACCATGAACCGCGGAATGTCGGGGTCCTGCATCAAATGGGCGCGGGCCATCCTGTCCGCATTGGTCGCTCCCACCCGTTGAATCACAAATCCGAAGGCGATTCCCGAAAACAACCCGAGCCATACATTGGTCATTTTATTTCCCTTTCAAGATTTTTGCATAAACCATGCGGCTGGTCAGCATGGCAACCGCAAAAATAACGATACCGAAGTAAATGCCGCTGATCGCCAGCTGGGTGGAACCAGACATGAAAAGCCCCAGGGTACATCCTCCGGCCAGCCGGGATCCGAAAAGTATCAAAAACCCGCCGATAAATGCGGCGCCATACCGTTTGGCCTTTCCAGGCCCGAACCGTTTTTCCCATATCTCCGGGACATCCCGAACCGGCGTCGGAAAGGTTCTACCGCCGACAAACCCCCCGATGCCCATGCCCAGGACAAAAGCCATGAGCCAGGATCCGGGACCGGGAATCATCTGGTAGTGCCTTTTGGATTCTACATAATGGGGCGCCGTCCACTGGAACAACCCCTTGAGGGTTGAGACAAAGCCGCTGGAAGAAGCCGGGGGACCGAACGTTGCAAAAATAAAGACCATGATGCCGGCCAGCGCGACCGCCGCCGGAAACCAGCGCCAATAGTTTGGATTTGATGAATATTTCATGAGCGTCTCATCCTCCGCAGGATACATAGCCGTCTTCTGGCTTTTTAAGCGATCGCCGGCCCGGACTTTCAGGACCTGCCGTTTTCGGCGCAGCCGCCTGGACCATGGGCAACCCCTCTGCGAGAAGGTTTTCCCGGGTTTCGACCGGAAAGTAAAAGCGATGGTTGCCCCACTCATTCCATGAGCCGTCATAGAGAAGGACATTTTTAAAACCCATCAGGCGAAGGACAAAATAGCTGAAGGAACTGCGCCGCGCCGAATGGCAGTAGACAATGACGCTGCGGGAAGTATCCAGCCCGCGATAAAGTTCCTGAAGCGCTCTGTAGGTTTTCATCCGTTTGGATTCCGAGTCCGTCCAATTGAGCCGATAATCCACGTTGACGGCAGTGGGAATATGTCCCAGCTTCAGTACACTGCCGTCCAGACCTATGTTCGGCGCCTGCCCCAGATACTCCTCCCGGGAGCGTACATCCAAAATCTGGTAGTGCGGATCTCCCAGGCGGCTGTTGATGAAATCGCCGCCGGTAAGCCTGCGAAAGCGAACCGTATCGGATCGCGCCTGGTACAGCAACGGATCGAGTTTCTTGGGTTCAGTGGCGAGGTCCTGGCCGGCGGCCGTCCAGGCATCGATGCCGCCGTCCAGGATCTTTTTATTCTCATGTCCAAGCAGATCCAGCACCCAGAAGACATAGGAAGCGGTGGCGCCGCCGTCCCTTTCCACCGAATCATACAGAACCAGGGTGTCGGTGGGCGCCAGGCCGTTTTCCCCCAGTATTTTCTGGGAGCGCTCGATGCCGACAAACTTGCCGCCGATGCCGCGGGCCGTATCGTCATACCGGAAGTTTCCCCAAGGCAACCGTATTGCTCCGGGGATCAACCGCCCATCGAAGTATTTGTCCTCGCGCACATCCACGACAACCACCCCTTGATCGTTTCGGTGCTTTGCAAGCCACGCTGCATCGGTAAGATAAGCTTCTGCGGGATATTCCTCAGACCGGCCCTCACCATTGGCACTGGCTAAAGTCCAATAGACTCCGGCAAGGAGGATGATGCCGATGACGACATATCGAAAAATTCTTTTAGATTGCATGGTTGACACGTTCCTCTCCACGGTCGATTTGGGTTCCTTGTTTCAAAAGACCTACGGTCTGACCACCGGTCATTTTAAGTCAATCGCCTTCATGCTCTCCCACAGCCCGTGAATGTTGCAAAAAGAGATCGCCCGCAGAACACCGGGCTTTTTCACCTTCAGGGATGCCACCACCGAATGGTGGGTATAGATCGGCCCTTTATCCGCGCCGTCGACATGTTCCCCATGGGCCGTGAATTCGAAACTGCCCACCTGATAGGGGAATTTATCCTCTTTCGGCTGAAAGAAAACCTGTATCCAGCGGATATGATGGGCGGTGGTGTTGGGATGGGCCACTTCCTTCCCCAGCGTCAATTTCACATCGAACATCTCCTCTTTTGGGACTTCATCGGGGCACTCGATAACCGGGACATGCTTTTCCTTTTTCCAGTCGGCACTCTGATACAGTTCTCCGATCTTTTTCATGATCATCCTCCTCTCTAAGGCTATGTTTTGATTTCAATTTTGCGGGTCTTTTCCGATTCCTTCACCGGCAGTTCGAGTGTCAACACCCCGTCTTTGAACCGTGCATCCACCTTTTCCTCATCCACGTTTTCCGGTAAGCGGAAAGACCGGGAAAATGCTCCCCAGCTTGATTCACTGAAATAGTAACTGGCTTCCTTTTCTTCCCTTTTTGAAGATTTCTTTCCGCTAAGGCTCACCACATTCCCTTCGACCGTAATGTTGATATCGTCTTTCTGAACGCCAGGCAGCTCGGCTGTCAGAAAGTATTTACCGTCTTCTTGGTACAGGTCGATACTCGGACGGTATTCCTCGCCCTGTTGTCTGGGCCACTCCGGCCAAAGCCGGTCCGACCATATATCCCCCATGGGTTCCCGGCCATACGTCGTCATCCACCAGGGTCTTCTACCGCTTGTAAGTGAACGTTCCATCTTTCTTCCTCCTTCCTGTGTGTTGTTTTTGGGTTATGACAGATAGTTTCCTGCCGAACATATTGCGCTCTATTTGGTCCGTGGAACGGCCTGCAGGTCCATGATCCGGTACAGGGCCGGCATTTCTTCAATCACTTGGCCTTGCTGCTTACGTTCCCCCCTTGTCACACGATACAGCGTGTGACGTCTGTTGACATACATCCGATGACCCTTGCTGCAGCTTGCCGCCTGCCCATCATCCCGTGGCAGGGGTCTGGCGCTTCTGAACAGGCTGAATCAGCAGGGTGATTCCCACTATGATCAGGAGAAGAATCGATGCAATAGACAGCACGTTTCCCTGCATCAGAGAGGGCGCCATGAAGGCCCCAAAGATCAAAGAGGCAATCCCCAGGATCTTCCGGCCGAATAGCTTGATGAGAAACCCGACCATAAGAGCGCCGATCCCTCCGATCAGGGTCAAGACCATAATGGTATTCCGTGTATCGGATGATATTGGCTCCCCCTCTCCCATGCGGACTGGACCCAGGCCCTGGCCTGAGCCACTCCACAGGGCGGCGACGATTCCCAATATCCCCGCCAGAATCAGGAGTGCGACCATGCTCTTAGTTTTCATTT